>JAALOO010000215.1_pt1 | contig 15162 bp, 13 predicted proteins | sample 7257641 | NCBI WGS metagenome assembly JAALOO01 (sample SAMN14085613, study PRJNA598686) | mite metagenome | biome: ENVO:01001000; feature: ENVO:01001002; material: ENVO:01001226; isolation source: single female mite from University of Michigan culture on fish food culture... ...
TAACAGCGACAGCCGCCGCAGCAAAGGTTGAGAGAGAGAGAGAGAGAGAGAGAGATAAGTGCAAAACGAAGCGGCTACATTATCACCAGCGTCGTCGAGACGTAGCGAAACAACTTTTTCCCCAACCTGTGTGCTACCTCCTCGACAGACCGACCGACCGACAGACTTTCCGACCACTGCCGTCGAGTAAATCGGCTGCTCAGCCAGCTTGTAGATGGAGAAGGTGGTAGACCAATTTGACGCTCCTTTTTCTAGACGGCAGCTGACACTGCCGCTTTGCCGCTGATTATTACTTCGGTCGCGGACGGTCGCCAACGGACGAGCTGTTGCTGCTGCTGCTACCGCCGAGATCAAGTCTCTCTTTGTGTTGTGCTGATGCTGTCGGGCGCGTTCTGGCCACCAAGAACACCACCACCACTATCACTTGCCATGTGAGAACCGACGAGCACTTGCAGCCGTCTTTGTCGTCGGTGCACTGACCACCACTCGTCCTTCACCTTGCAGCCGATCACCACTTCCACTTGCACTCTTCTCTCGTCTCTTCTTTTACGATGTTTCACCAGTAATAAATGATTTGTGTTTAAAACGTTGTTGTGTTTATTACACCGTTTTGTTTTTTTCCGCACAAAACGTCCACTAGTGCCAAATAATGCCGTTGTCAAACTGTCCTGACCATTGTTTGACATTGTAAAAATTTTCAAGTTTATCGACTAACTACCCAACCAACTAATTTTAATTACCTTTTAGTTTCACTTTAAAATCGCTTTTACTTAACAAGTTGTTTTATTTTATTCTTTAATTATATTGTTTAATGCATAAAACCGGTCTCTCAGTTGCACCGAAAGTGATCTTCTAACTTGCGGTTTGTGCCCTCAGTCATCGCAGTGTCAAATTGTCAGCACATTGTTCAGTTGAGTCCATCAATCGACCGAGATCTGCTAATTGGAAATGTCATAATATCAATGCATATTAAGTAAACCATTTCACCTCTTGAAGATGTGTCCGGTTCGATGTCAGTGGCATCGTTTGTCTTAATCAACGTACATCAAGAAAAATGCCGCTCTGGATACTGACTTGCCCGTTTGGGCGCCGATGTCGGCGCCGGTGCCGTGTGTTTGTCATTTTCTCATTTGTTTTTCTATTGACTCAAAACTACTTTGCGAACGTTCTTGTGCAAGCTCATTCTGGCAACACCTGGCACTACAACAAAGGTACTGTCCTTACAGAGAAAAATGCTTTCATGTCGAAATGATAAATGACTTTCAGGGTGACATGACCACAATTAGGGCCAGTTTGTGTACCCAAACTACTGTTGCTAGTGCATTGTGAGTTCTAACCATCAGCTAATTGTTTTTCGCGTTTATTATTTTAGAAAATACCTGTGATTCACTTGAATCATACACGCTACATGATGGTTATAATTTTGTAGCTGCAGTGACCAGCCACACGAGGACCGAATCGGGCATTAATTTACAAGACTGTTTGCGTCTGTGTTCACAGTATCGACAGTGCCGGGCAGTAAATTTTGATGGAGTCGTTTGCCAGCTGATTGAAGGCACTAGCACTGGAGTTAGACAACTATTTCGCCTTGATGGCCCACTTCGGTCGTTTGGAATTTGCGCAGAAAAAATTTGCATAACGGGTATGTTTCGGTAGACGGTGAACGGCTTCATTCTTCATCGTCACTGAATGCAGTTATAATGCTAATAAGGAGAATGCTAATTTATATTCGGACACACTGGCTTCACACTAGACAAACATCGCAAGTGCAGCGGTCTACCGTGGGCGCTGGAGCACGTTCCTGACCACCATCTAAGCTATTCGGGCGACCAGCATACGCAACACCTCGACTTTTTCCTCCGCAAGGAAGTGGCCAACGTGCAGTCAATCACCGCTTGTGGCCAGCTGTGCCTCGACGAGGAGAGCTTTGCCTGTCGGAGTGCACTGTACAATGGAACAGTCTGTCAGTTGAGCAATATGAACCGACACACACTGGACGGTCTTACCGCAACTGATCGCACCGAGACTTCCACTCCTCGACTCAAGTTCAAGGCCACCGAGGCAGCAGATGGTGCTGGGGTGAAGGTGCACTACCTGGAAAACAAGTGCACCAGTGAGGGTAAGACAAAGATCACACAAGCACACTCTTCACGCTATTCTGACCAGATAAGGGCAACCTTCAGTTCTTCCTTCTCCATTTGTTTGCACAAATTATTCGCGCATATTTTGCCTTGCTCAATTACTGATTAAACATCAGTCTGACTGTCTCTGACAGCAAATTATTTTCAAATTAGCTAAATGCCATTGTTTTCTACGTCATTTTCAGAACCGCGGAAGTTTTGCGACTTTCGCCAACTGATAAATCTCAGCTTGAAAACGGTGGATAGCCTTCAAAGTAGTGTAGACAGCCTGGGCGAGTGTCGTGAGCTGTGTTTGGCTGCCATCGAATGCCGTTCCTACCTCTACGATGCCACTCTCCGAGTCTGCAGACTAAGTCACCTAACAGAGCTTAGTACATGGCATATTAATCAGCCTTACGAAGAGATTGAAGGAGTATCTACTTATGAAATTTCAACTTGCTACAATGGTAAGTACAGTGAAAAAGTGATACATCTTCAGAAGAACATTTTCATTTTATTTTTCTGTTCAGTCTCTATTCTGTGTGAGCCCAAGTCAATGAAGGTGCAGATTGAGACAAGTAAGCTCTTCAGTGGTCGAATCTACTCTAAATCCCAGCCAAAACAGTGCGTCAATGATGTGTCCAATCAAATGGATTTTCACCTATCACTGCCATACATCGATGCTGATGAAGAGACTATGAGGGGGAAACGATGCGACACTCGGCAAAACTTTCCCGGCAGCTTCGCCAACGACATTATCATTCAACACAACGACAAAGTGCTCACTTCTAAGGATCTTTCACTTGGTGTCTACTGCAAGTTTGATCTTCAAAATGATAGCATTGCTCGAATTGACTTGAGAATTCAAGGGTAAAGAAGGCAAATTTGGTGAATAACGCATTGCTTAACTCAACTTATTTCTTTTGCAGAGAAATTCTCACCGACAAACTGAAAGGAGCTGCAGAACTGCCGGACCTGTCTCTTCATGTGGTCGACTACCATGGACGAGACATTGATGAGGTCACCATTGGCGACTTGTTGAGGGTGCAAATTAGAATGAGCAACGAAGAGACATACGGCATCTTTGTGCGCAATTTAGTTGCCAAAGATAGCTCCAATAAGACAAACAACATTACATTAATTGATAACAAAGGGTAATTTCAATAGCAATGTTTGCCTGTAGCCCTCATTTCAATCATCATTTTTTAAACAGATGTCCAGTGGAGATGAAGATGATGAGAGAAGTGAGGACGCTTGACAAGAGCAGCAAGTCATTGGAAAGCTACCTGGAAGCGTTTACCTTTACGGGTGGATCTTTGCTACTCATTGAAGCAGAAGTGGAGACCTGCCTCGACAAATGTCGTCCGGTACGATTTTACCAAAACTGCCTTTTAAACATTGATTAACTTTGTGTTTACATGGGGGTCATGTACAGATGCAGTGTCAAGTTGCTACTGGTCGAAGCGAAGATCACCTCGAGATTGTCACCTCGTATGGTCGAAGACGGCGTCGTCGTCGTTCCTTTGCGAGCGATGGTGAGCAAGCAGAAAGGGGTGATGTACTGTCTATGACGATGCTCACTAAATCTCTGGTCATACTTCCTCGACATGATGAACTGAGCTCTACGTCATCACAGATGTCTGACTTTTACAATCGAGCTTTGAATAGGCTAACTGACCAGTCACTGCCTCCTCCACAACCACCTCTTCGAAAAACTGCCTCAATTGGCAGTAGCCAAAGGTCATCACAAAAATCAAGTCACTTTGAAAAGTTACGCGATCGAAACAAAGCTGCACAGCATGCAGGAGTGCACAAAAAGTCCACTGACACAGCAGTGGCAATGCACATGTCCAGTACAGAGAAGGATCTAATTTGTTTTGAGCCGCTCAACCTTCTGCTCATCTGCACCATCTCCTTCTGCGTTCAGGCACTTGTCTTTTCTGCAATCTTCTTTGTACTGCTGCGCAGTAGATCTATGTTTATATCACCTTCTTCGTCGTCTTCCTTGTACAGTCAGCCTCAACTGGTGTCATCATCCAGCTCTCGCTTGTACCCACCTGCTCAACAGTACAGTTTTATGCACTGACCATACCAAACATACAAAAATGTAGGTACTCTAACCTCCTTGGACAACATTGTAACATAATGGACAATATCGTTTTTGTACAAATTGAACAACATGTAAATAATTTTTGTATTTATTTTTATTTTGTTTCATAAATAAAGAAATAACTTAGTGAACCAGACAGACCAAATTAAAAGAAAAGTTACACTTTTAGTGTGATCACTCATTTGCATTAGAAACTAAAACTATCTATGCCTTGTAGTCGTAGCCATGGTAGTCATGAACCTTCACAGGCACTGGATCTGAGCACATTAACAGTATGGTCAGCTGGGTTAACAAACAAAACGCTTTTATACTAAACTTACATGGAACTGCCACGTGCTTGACCGTTTCGATGTGCTTGTAAACTGGAACTGTTGGAAAAAAATTTCTAACTAAATGTTTCAAAATAATTGTGATGAATATTTACCAGGCACTGGGTGTGGAACTAGATAAAAGTTAAAACAAAATGTTACTACTGATTATTGCACACAAAAGATTTATAAATAATACCTAGGACTTTTTTTTCAACTGGGTAAGGTTGAGGAACTGTTGAAACAAAATAGTTTGCATATAATGATAAAAAATTTTTAACTTTTGAATTATTTACCTGGATATGGCACTTTCTGTATTTTAATAGTTTCAATGTGTTTGTAAACTGGTTTGTAAACGGGCACTGGCACTGGGACCTTTTTGATAATGTGCTTGTAAACTGGGACTGTGTACAAAGTAGTTTATTGCAACACTAATTGAATTTTTAAATTATCGTTTATTTACCTGGATGAGGAACATGGACTGGGTCTATAAATGCATTAAAAATATTTCTATTAATTAAAAAATTGGACTAGTTTTTGATAACTTACATGGAACCTTTTTCTCGATATACACAGGGACTGTTGGCAAAAGTTAAACTAAGCATTGTTTTGTTGCATTTTTAAATTATTTACCTTTCTTATACACTGGATAGGGGACATGTCGCACCTCGTGGTGCCCATAACCGCCGTGTTCATAATGTCCACCACCACCATGTCCGTAACCATACTCGTCCATGGCAAAAGCAACCGAGACAAACGCAGCAATGATCAGCTAATTATTATTAAACAAGCAAGCACAGCAAACACACAAAGTGTTAAAGATGATCACATTGACGTTTAAAAGTTAGAAAAGGATACAACTTCAACAAGCTGATGATAATACTAACCAGAAACTTCATTTTAAAATGTGATGTGATGTTTTAGATACGCGTGTGCAAAAGATGAAAAGATGAAATGGTGCCGCCAGTGGTCAGTAGACAGTGGCTTTTATAGATGCTAATGGTCACCGTACGGCTAATCACCTCGCGCCGGCTCTTCTCAGTGCTCATATCATGTAGCATTAATTGGCGCACTTGTCACTGGCGGTGGTGCATTGTCCAGCTACCTGTGCTCCGAGCTTCATCACTACTGTCTCAAGGACAGCGCAGTGGAGTGCATTGTCACACAGTGCCGCAACTGCTGTTTATAGCCGCTTTTTGTCACACACTGTTTAGTGCCCAGTGGCCATCACACCACCGTCACTGACCACTACTGCCCAGTTGGCAGCAGTTGCCGCAAAGATGCTAAAGTCGAAGCCTCCACCACAACGCTGACTAGTGTCACACACGTGCAAAGATGAAAACGCGCGCGCTCATAAACATGTTTCCCGTTAACTAACTTGCAACACGGCAAAGTTAGTTATGTCTTTGGACAAGTAGAGCAAAGTAGCAGGGACGGAACACGAAGAAAGAAGAGGAAAGAAAAGAGAGAGAGAGAGAGAGAAAACCTCCTGAGAGGGAAGAGCAAGACGATGATGACGAGGACTGGCCGCAACGAGTGCTAATGGCGACATGACGGCATATCCAGTCGTCCACCACGGTTTGTTTTACGCAAGACAGGCAGTGTTCAATATCAAAGTGTGGGCTCACCAAGAACATCCTTTCCACTTAAAGCACTGCACCCTGAGCGATTCTGTGCAGCTAAAGTCAGTTTCACCAATGATTGATGCAACAAACTGTTTTAAGTTTAAGTTTAAAATTTTCTTTCGGAATAGTCCCATTGCAGAGACTTTCCCATTGCTAATGATAGAGGCTAGCTACTGCATCGGCAGATTGACCAACTGTCGAAATCGAGTGAGGCTTGACATTAGCTCCAGTAGTCTTCATCACCTGTGGGCACATGCACTACGCTACTGTTGCATAAAGTCTGCGCAATTTGTTGTTCTATCTACAATTAGAAACAAAGAAATGCAATTAGATAAACATGTATAATTTTGGAACAGTATTATTGGGAAATGTAGCAAATCAATCGATAAATGCCTGTCTCTCAATCAGTGAGCGGCTTTCGCTAGTCCAGTCTCTCAATGGCAGGATTTTCTCAATCACAGGGATTCAAGGGCAAGAGTGAACTGAAGGCAAATCCTCCTTCAGAGAGCATGAAATTTTCTATGCTGCTTTTTTGCGCTCTCGTGCTCATCACCGTACTGTTTGGCTTAACTCAGGCACTGGCTTTATTCTTCCTGCCGCCGAACTCAAACGGACTGCTGCCTTCTCACCTTTCATGGCTGTACTTTGTTTTCTCATCAGTGCTTTTTGTGCTGTACATTCATCATGTCATCAGTTTGCTAGAGGGAAACAGTAGTGAGCAAGAGAACTCTTCTTTCCTTCTTTTTCACAGCTACCTAAATCTGTTTGTGGATATAGCATTCTTGACGTACGCGTTTTGTCTTCCACTAGGTAATACACGTAAACATTTTATAAGCACTTTTAATAAAAATATTCAACTTTTCAGAATTCGATATTGCTTTGATTGCACTGTTTGTAACTGTCCTATTACGAATTGCTATATGCTACATCTTTACTCGATTTACCAAGTGCACTATGGTCATCAAGTAAACTGGGTTGATTGATTAAGTTTAATTAACTTAAAAAACAATTTTAAATATACAACATCAGTTACACAATGTCGATAATGATTAAATACAAGAGATATTTTACAAGAGAAAAAATGATGAACTTGAATGAAATGATGATGATGATATTTAGTGAACAGTAGATAAGTTCCTCTGTAAATAACAAGTAATTTCCACAAGTCATCAAGTCAGAAGGACTTGCGCCTTTTTCTTTTAGGTAGAAGTACTGAATCTGAGGTGGGTGGCGCCAATGCGTCACTCTGCATCTGCAGGTGTTGCATCAAATTGGTGTTAAAAGAGGCCACTGTCTGGTTAATTTTAGCAGGCAGGTCAAAGTGCTGCATTGAGGAGACAAGCTTAGTCAACTGCTCATTGGCAGTAGAGCACAGCTGACAATTGCCATTCTGCGGACAAAACTGACACCGGTTTGCTGGCATGTTGCTGTTCAGGCGAATCTGCTGGTCAATCATGAACTTAAGAAGGTTCTCCAGCACCAGTCGACTGTCAATCTGGTAGCGCAGCATTTCATTAAAGTTCATCTGCAGTTTCTGTATTTCGTAGTCGAGTTTAGTGAGGTGAGTGGCAAATAGTAGACGAGATTCATTTTGAGCTTTGCTTGAGAGGGTGTTTGACTGAATCTTCTCCAGTCGGTGGTCCATCGTGCGAACCTTTGCCAGCATGTCTGCGTGATTAGCTGCGTACAGCTCCAAGACGTCTTTTATGTCATAAGGCTTGAATGCCTTCACAAAGTCTCTCTTTGCAATGCTCAGTTTGACAGAAAAGTAAAAGTGAATGGCGTGAACTTCTTTTGTGTTTAAAATCTTAGTCTTGTTTTTATGAGATTCAAAGCGCTTGTAAAGAATAGAGCGACCAGGAAACACAACGGAGTTTTTGCTGCCAGTGTAGAAAGTCGCCGATGACCTTTTCTGCTCCTGCTCTGACTTGTAGAATTTCCAAGCAGACTGGATCAGACGGGCTGCCGGCTGCTTTCGCTTACTCATCTTCAGCTGCCGCTGTTGCTCTTGAACCTGATTGTCAAAGATGTACAAAGTACAGTTAGTACACAGAAAGCGCTACAAAGCTGTGATCAATAGTACCTTCAGAGCGAGGCCAGTGCCGAGAATGCCAGCAGGTAGTGCAAAGATGGAGACGCCAATGAGAGAGCAAATACAAGCCAAAAATTTTCCGGTAGATGTCACTGGAATGGTGTCGCCGTAACCGATGGTGCACAGAGTAATCACCGCCCACCACATGGAAGAGGCCAAACTGTTGAAGCCCTGATTGTGGTCCTTCTCTACAAAGTATATCACAAAAGATACGAGTAAGAGTGCAAGGAAGCCCATGTAGAAGACAATGGCCAGGTGAATCCTTTGAGAGTACACCACAGAGGCCATCATGCGCCAGGGGCGAAACTTGAAGTCAAGTCGAACCATTTGGAAAATCTGGATGAATCGAACGCCTCGAAGAGATGTGACCTGAACAAGTGACCGAAAAGTTAGAATACAAGCGGAAATGGCACTCATTTCACATTACCAAAAGTTCGCCTTTTGCATTGCAAACGAGAACGGCCAGTGAGACGACAATGACAAAGAGGTCGATAATGCGAATTGGATTCTTGAAGAAGCGCACTTTGCCTTTCCAGCCGCGGTAATAGGAGACGCATTCCGACGCCCAGAGACGGGCCAGAAACTCGACGACAAAGAAGATGATGATCATATAGTCGATGGTGTTCAGCCACGTGTTCACAGAGCTGGAAAAGTCTGCCAAAGGTAGAGGAGAAGGAGGAGGATGAGGAGGTAAACAACATTTGTTAGCAGGGAGAAAGGTGGTGAAAAGAGAGCATATGATCAAGTGAGTGTTTTGATGCGGTTGCTACTGCCTGGTTGAAGCACGATCCTCGCAAAAGATGCTTTGAAACGTGCCACTATACTGTACACGAAGCTTTCTTGCCTTGTAGGCACACAAACACACAAACAGCTCTGATGTTGCTCATTTAGCATGGCGTCAATACAAAATTAGTAATTTCTACACTGGTAATTAGTGATGCAGCCGCTGTTGCAGGAGGAGATTCCACGACTAGTATGGCCATTGTGATAAGAAAAATGACATTAAGCTATGTGTTCTTTATCTTAATTGTCTGGCTCGCTGCGTTTTCCTGTGCTGCGCTGTCATGTGAGCCGCTGAGGAGGCCCACTACGAGCTCCTTTGCCAAAGAAGGCGATCACTTTTTTTCCGCGAATTTCAGCAGTCTGAGCAATACATACCTGATGAACTTGCCAGAATAGTAAGCACGAGACAGTACACCACGGCCACTGAAACAAAGATGTGGTAGCTGATGGCGAGCAGGCCAGTGGGTCGCTGGAGAAAGTTGTACACCAGAACGCGTTCATTGTAAAAGGAAATGCCCACCACAGAGTGCGGTGCGCTTGAAGGCCGTCGAATGGGTAGCGGAAAGTACACCTGGTCTAGAGATTCGCCGTTCTGCTTCAGCTTATTGTACTTGTATATGGTGTTGTAGAAGGACGAAGTGGAGGAGGTGGACGTGGTGGTGTTGTTGTTGTTGTGCAGGTGCACCTTCCCTGCACTACCGGTCTCATCCAGCTCGGAGGTAGTAAAGTACCCATTGAGGGTGTTGTAGGGGCCAAAGTCAGGACTGCCATCACCACTGGTTGACTGGGGAGTGCTCGGCGTGACCACTTCTACAAACTGGGACTCAATGTCAATTCGTGGTGTCACCTGAAAACGTGACTTTGTTTGAGTGCCATTGCCGGTGCTGTTGTTGGGGTTGCTGGGGTTGTTAAGGCTGTTACTGTTGCTGTTGTTGTTGTTGTTGTTGTTATTTCCATTAAACAGATTCATCATATCCATTTAAAAGGTCAGTTCATTGAGCCACACGAAGAATCTGGGTAAAGAAAAAATAAATAGTTTGTTACGTGTTCAATGACTATGAACGTGTCTTAGAACGTGTGCAAGGGCGCTGAGGGTAAGAAAAATCAGCTTTGGCGACACTCAGAACACACTCTCTTTTTGTTGATGATATCGGGCAAATGTCATCAATATTAGGCAGCTGATGTCAGTGGTTCTTCCCCATCGATATGATGAGGCTAGAGAAGTCTAGAGCTACGCAACTGTGGCCATTGTTTGCTTCACTATCAACGGGGGGCATCAGCAAACATTTGGTGAAAAAGAGCCGGCAATGATAAGTAGTGAAAGTGTCTGCAGGCGCCGAAGATGTCACTGGTGTTCAAGTGCCAGGGACGACACCAGTGTCGGCATTGGCAAGTGTCGTTTGACCTTGACAATGCACACTTTTACTCTTCAAATGTTCAGCAGACAAACACCTGTGCCAGGGAACAGATGAGGAGCACAAACACGCCAGTATCACCAAACTGCCACATGTAAACTAGATGACAATAATATGGAAAATATGTGCAAAAACAACCAGAACCAAATGACCTTGAAAAAAGGAAAAGTTTTAAAACAGTTTTCAATAGATAAAGTCACGTAAAGATCGCTCACGAGCAAAATCAATTATACCAAACTTTGATAAAAATGCAGGCTAAAAACATTTACGCAAAAACAGAATGAGAACAAACCGGAATGCTGGCTAAGGTTTTATACAACAGCATCCGGTGGAATGCTTAAACAGAGGGGTTCATAAAAAACACATTAAACACCTACCTTGTTATGTTAATTGCTTTGAGGAAAATGAGTGGCTAAAAATACTGGCTATTTCAAGACAATTTGTTGAAGAATATAGAAGCAATAAGAAAAATTTTGTTCTTTATTGCAAAAAGTGTAAAAGTGGCTGGTCATTGATGAGTAAGTGTCGAGTGACGATGCTCTATCTTTGCAATCCACTAGTGCCGCAGTGATCAGGGCAGTTCAATGGCAGGCACTGGCTGACGTCTGCCCAACTGATGCATCGGTCACCGTGCAGGTGCACTGCACAAGAAGGAGAGAGAGAGAGAACGACAAACAAACTGAGCACCTCACCCACTCCTCACCACTAAGCCAGTCGACTTATATCGAGAACAAACTTCTTTGTTCTGATCAATTCAGCGAGCACTCGCTCAAATCGCTCACAAAATTTGCCTGATAATTAAGATGTGTGTTCTTGTCAAGAAGATGATGAAGAAGAAGAAAAGGAAAGTGTCATGCATTCAAAAATAGCAAAACCGATTGTCATCGACAGACCTTGGTGTGCGCGCTGGATGGCAGTCCTTCGCAGTGCTCTCCTAAATGCCTTCCCAATCGTCAAGTCATCGGCAGTCTTTTGGACAATTGACTCTTCTTTGTGGCGGCAGTAAAGACAGTAGACACTTGGAAGCAGTAGCATTGAAGAATGGAACAAGGGAAGAAGCTGAAGACAATCGAAGGATATACCTGTCTACGGCGGACTTTGTTTGAGCCTCTGACAAACAAGCCAATAAAAGAAGCATTCGATGATGAACTGACTCGCTGACTTGCGGCTCTGCCGGCTCCTCCGGTGGCAATGAGAAGGCACAATTGAGGAGCCTGCACTACATCATCCACTGAGGGCAACATTCCTGCCTGTCGTGTTCTGTGTGAAAGTAAAGAGACAACTGTCTCTGTCTAGCAGATGAGAGGCTCTTCCGATGGTTGCTGCTGCTGATGCCTCCGCCGACAGAACACACGACACTGCGCTCAATTGTGTACCACTCGGCCAAGCGGTCAGCAGACGATCTGGCAGTCTGTGTACCACTGGCCAAGTCACCGCCATCAGGAACTGATCCGCACTTCCTGCATTCGCAAGAGGCGAAAATACCCGCAAGACAGGGCAATCACCACTACCACCGGCAGGCAAAAAACCAGATTGAACAGGCGAGGACAGCAACAACAAGTGCTGCAAAGTGACAGCCACTCGGATTACCAGATTGCTTCCTTATTTACAGTAAATTGTCTCTCGTCTAGAGTAGTAGGCAATTATTATTACCCTGCTAGGAAATGAATGAAGAGAACTCACACACAACTAGTGGAATACCTAATGAGGGAAAAAAATAAATCAGTTGTCGACTGATTGATTTGTGCGGTGGCATCAATCAGTTTACTAGTGAATTATTTTTGCAGTTTATCTTCCTGATTTACTACAAACACACAGACACACAGACGCAAAGACATTTTATCAATCGGTGTTATTTAATTCGTTACGCTGCCAACGCTACCATAGCGATGAAACGTCACACACCGACAGCCAACAAGTTGTCACTCAAAAAAGCAACAAACATTATCAAATGCTAACGACGTGCACACTTACATGTCAGAGGAGAGATGCCGTACTGTTGATAAGTCGCTGATTAGCGGAGATTAGGCAAAGTTCAGTGAACAGAAGAGAGAAAAAGAAGGACCAAAAAGTGACACAAAGAGCCGAGAGAAAGAAGAGCGATTTCTCTCTTTGTATTCTCTCTGCACTTGGTGTTTGTCGATGTGAGTTGGCACAACAGGTTTCTCCAAGAATGAAGTCTGTTCTCTGATGAAAAGTGATATTATTTATATACACTACGGTGAGTGTTTTGTGACTTGCAAAATAAAAACTATATGAAAATTGTTTCCCCAGAACTGCCAATTCGACAACAGAAGCTTGGTGTGCGTAGGTAGTTTCTGCAACCAGAAAACAAAACGATCACTGCAGAAGGTATACTTGGTGCAAAATAAAGTTGCAAAAAATCAAAGAAACATTTGTAAAGCTTGACTACTGTTCTTAGTGTGAGTATTTCAGTCAGCACCGTTACAGTATTATTCTTGAAGTATTTAACCAGCTAAAGCTACAAAAACTCGCCTATTTTGATTTCAAGTGCACTTGAGCGGTAGAGGCTTGATAATAATGGGCAGTGGGATGAGAAGCAAAGATGACAGTGAGAAGAGTTAGAACACAAGTGTGCGCCTGTGCCTCTCTTCTCTACAGGTGTTCACAGCGTCGCTGGATGATAATTTTGTGAAAAACAAATGGCTCGATTCGCGTCGTTGTCGTCATTGTTTGTGTCGTCGACGGCAACAGGTGTACACATCGGAAGATAAAAAGATATATAGATAGAGCGAAAGAGGTAGTTGGCAATGAACGAGAGAATGTCAATTCCGAGCTGTGTCTTGTTGCAGCAGTGGATAAGTAGATTCAGACTGTCAAAGCTGACAATGTGTCACAAGATACAGCTGGCCACCATCTGGTTGAGCCTCATTGGTTGTTAGAAAGCAATGTGGGAAGAGAGAAACGAAGAAACGAATAAAGACGAAACGATGGCGGTGACGACGAACAAGTGAGCAAAGGGTCACAGACAGACGAATATTTAGGCCTATATTTAGGTTTGTTATGTCAACTGCAGAGGATGACAATCATAATAATAAAGTAGCCTGCAACGCAAAAATTGAGGAGATGTGCTGATGTGAAGTCTTCTCTGCTGAAGAAGGGGTCAGTGCTGGTCAACACTCAGTTAAAAATGGTACTTGTTGATTGTTAAAGCAAAAGCAGTACAAATGGTTGCAGAGTCGACAAACGTGTGATTTGTGCGATGGGCGGCAGCTGTGATTGGGAAAAAGTGCCCAGGTGAGAGGAGGCTGTCGATCAGCAGTGTGGTGCCTTGCAACAGATGCAATTGCAATGACGGCCACAATGTGCCATCTGTGTGTTATTCTTCCTTGAATCGGCTACTGTGTTTGTGTCTCTTTCAGTTTGCAGTAGTTATGTGACTCTAAGAGAAGAGCATGCTTTACACTTGACAACCTCTGCATGCTAATGTCGACTTTCAGTGTGCAACACCATAACAACATATTCAACAAGTGTCGATGCTGTTGTCTTTCAAACTTTTGCCCCTTGAACACTTTCTACTGTTTTTTTACTGCAGGCGTCTCCCCCTCTGCCGAGGACGGTCCTCGGCTTTAGCAGTGGCAGTAAAGCTCTCTGCACAGATCGTCAACTCTGTTCAATGTTGGTGTACTATCAAGCGACAGTGAAGCCGGCAGTGATCACGTCTGACACCGAACGGATACAACCAGCGAGGGAGAGAGAGAGACAAGCTAACTTTTTCACACAGACACAAACAGACACACACAGGCTCTCAAACACTTGGGCACCCAATACTGCGCGGAAATCATTATCGGGAATAGACAATCTTTATAATCAGTAGAACCTGCACACAGCGGAAACGACTAAACTTTACACATACTTTACAAACAGCATTCGATCAACATGTGTGCCCTCAGTGTGACATCCGCTGGAGTAATGTACGTCACCAGGCGACAACAGACAAACACCACTGCCTGCTGCTACCGAGTATAACAGGCCACTTGAACACCACTGATATTGCACTCTCACAGTAAAAGTTGCAGCAGTTGAGGCTGTTGGCACTGAAAACTTGTCAGAATAAACGGATGAATTGCAGGCAAACAGATGTAATTAGATGGCAAACTAAAAAAATATTGAACAATCTTAAAAGTCGAAAAGTGATCGAGGATAAAAGAATAAGCGAACAATCGGTCAATCGGCTTACTTGTGAACACAAATGTCAAACATAGAGAATAGGTGAGAGAGGGTGAAAAATGCAAAAAGAACGTTCACATTCACAAAAAATGTGGAGCACAAAAGGGGCAACAGTTTAGCTTGTTTTGGAGCAAGGACACAGAGTGAGGAGTTCCAAGTGCAGCAGATGTCAACTCTGGAGAAGAAGAAGAAGAGGGAACGAACGGTGGCGATGACAAACGAGCTGATACGCTGACATGGGAACTACAGAGCACTCTGCTCGCCGCACTCTACATTCAAATCTCTATTGTGAGAGATGGCTTTACAGTGCCAGTGGCTTTACTTTCGGCCTTTGCCAGGCTACTTCGGCTAACAAGAGTTGTAGAGAGCAAAGTTGCAGTGGTAAAACGATCTGAACATTTGGCCATCTACATGCCCATTCACTTCACACTACATCAAGTGAGCCATCAAATGAGCAGTGGTCTTGCTCTAGTCGCTGTCGCTGCTGGAGAAGGCGGTGGTGGCACTATGCAGATCAA
>JAALOO010001276.1_pt1 | contig 15162 bp, 18 predicted proteins | sample 7257641 | NCBI WGS metagenome assembly JAALOO01 (sample SAMN14085613, study PRJNA598686) | mite metagenome | biome: ENVO:01001000; feature: ENVO:01001002; material: ENVO:01001226; isolation source: single female mite from University of Michigan culture on fish food culture... ...
TTTTTTAATTTTTTGACAAAAGAAATCCAATTACTGGATGCTGCTTGCGTTCGAGGCAATCTTGGGCCAGATGTCAGCGCACTCCTTGGCGACGGGTCCGGTGATGGCAGAGCCCTTCATTTCGCCCTTGTTGTTGACGATGACGCCGGCGTTGTCCTCGAAGTAGATGAAAACACCGTCCTTCCTGCGGAATGGCTTGCGCTGTCGGATGACGACCGCCGGCATCACCTTCTTGCGCAGCTCGGGCTTGCCCTTCTTCACGGTGGCGACAAACATGTCACCACATCCGGCAGCGGGAAGACGGTTCAGACGGCCCTTGATTCCGTTGACTGCAATGACGAACAGGTTCTTGGCTCCAGTGTTGTCAGCACAGTTCATCACGGCGCCCACTGGCAGACCGAGGGAAATGCGAAACTTCGCTCCAGCGGTTCCTCCACGACCTGCGGAAAAATAGTATTAGTACATTGGTGAGAAGGAAGAAGGTGATTCGGGCCCAGAAGGGGCCGAAAGACCGGCAAACCGGGACTTGCCTCGCTTAGACATGATGACTTGGATGCAGAGAACGAGAAAAGGAAGTACACAAGAGAAAATGTGCTTTGCTGCCTGCGCCGCACACACACACGTTCAGCGCTTTCCACTGCCACACTGGCGGCGCCACCAATCTCAGCACTGCCCCTTCAAAGAGTACGTGCTACAGCGCGTTTTTTAATTTTTTCCAGTTTGAAAAATAAGTTTCTCGATTCTCAACGTAAGCAAAAGGTATTTGTGAAGATGTATGTACAATGATTGCAAAAAAGGTTATGATTCGTAATTAGGCAGTGTAATTCGGAAGCTAATGAATTCGTTGAAAAAATCAAAACAAATAGCACTGTTGTGTCGGATGCTGCATCGGGTTTGGGCGGACTTGATGGATGCCATGGCGTTGAACACCTGAGTCAGTCGACGAATGTCAATCCGAATCTTGACTCCATTGTCGTTCACTGGGTTGTTTGGATCGTCGTGCAAAGTCAGACGGGTAAATCTAGTTTTAGCACTCATATAGTCATTCAGCAAGCCAACGGAAAAGGTGGCCTTGTTATCTGGCGTGCGTTTTCCAATGACAATGGCATACTGCGCCAGTGTCGACGTTCTCTCTAAGATCGGCGTCAGTTGTCTGAAGTTGGGCAAGTCCATTGATATCTAAAAAGTTTTACAAATTGAAGTAAGTAAATTATTTGAGAAAATGATTCAAAAGTTACTCAATTACATTAAACGGATCAACGGGTTGCTCTTCGAAGGGAGCCCAGTACTTTTGCTTCATAATACTGATGCCCACGTCGTGGTGGATATAACGACTGTTATCAAGACTAGGGTACTCCACTGTGAACTTCAACACGAAACGCTGTCTTTCTCCACTGGGGCCGTTGTCCAGTTTAATTTTAAGACTCTTGATGCAGGAATGAAAAGTGGCCAGAATGTTTGAGAGGGCAAGGCACGGCACATCAAAGTAAATGAGATTGTGCTCTGCACTGACACCATTGAAGTGGTACTCGTAGAACAGATTCTCAGCACGCAGTTCACAACGCGACATCAGTGGACTATTGGATCGGTACGAAGGGTCGGCGACAATGTGAATGCCTGTGGGGCTGCAGCGGAAAATCAAGTTGGTGGTCAGCTTGGTGGCGGCCTTCATTGAGCCCAAAACTGCATTCGTCGCCTCGAGGCGAGTTGTCGTGAAGCGGAACTTCATGATTCGGAAGAAGAAATTGAACTTGATGAAGAACCGTCAAATGGAAGTTCACCAAAACATGTTGCGTTGTTTTGTTTATGTTGGCGGCGAATTTTTGTCATGATCACAGATGACATAACGATTTTTTTAGAAAAATGATAAAAGCGAAAAAACAATAGTCTCCTTTATTTGAGGATCGAAAAGTTGAAAGAAGAAACAGAACATTACAACATTGCACGTAGGAATTCTAGCTAGAAGGACTAGATGAGTGAGAATTAAAGAGAATAAATAATAATAAATGAGAAAAGTGGTAACTGAAACAAACTGAACAGTTATAGTAATAGTGAGAAACGAACAAAGTGCTAGGGGCGTGATGTGAGAGACAACGGATGAAGAAAATGTTGAACACTAACAAGGAGATGAAGGATAACATCCGAAGGAGTTAATAGTAAAAAGTGGATCATTGCACCGAGCCGAGAGGAAACAAGAGAGGAACAAGAGAATAGGGTGTCATTCGACGCGAGAACAGTTTAGCTGACTAGCATAGGCCGCGTGAAAGCGATTGCAGATATGAGGACGTACATCTTCATTCTGAAAAAGAACAAGGAAAACAATTAGCAACTTTGTGTTCACAAGGTTAGAGTCGAGAGTTCAACTTACAACGTTGATCAGATTCTCCAGAAAGGGCAACAGTTTCAACAGCTCACTGTCATTTTTGTCTATGAACCAGCTTTCGATGGGAATACCATTCTCCAGCTGTTGAGAAATGAAGCTGTAGTAGTTTCAACCTGTGCAATCTAACAGTCTCATACCTGGTAGCCAAAGGCTTGTGGTGAGTTGTCGATGATGATGGTACGTGACAGGTCTCGGCCCAGAATATTCAGGTCCTTAATGTAGTTTCCACAAACACAAATGCAGTGTTCGCGAAACAGTCGATACCTGGAAAATGAAAAAAATATCGCAGTTAGAACAATGATGAACACCAAGTAAAGATTAACTCACTTGACCAGTTTTCTTTCCGGATCGAGGAGATTCAGCAGCTTGTCAGCGTAGACCTTCTTCGAGGCAGTGAAGAGAATGACTTCGAACATGCGTGAGACGCGCTCCAGGAACTCCCTGAAGAATGGCCGCGTTCGAACGTAGATGCGGTATTCGCAGTCCTGAAAGTTCACAGGAAAGGAGAAGGTGGCGTCCTCCAGTTCGGTCAGTGAACAGTGCACAAGGGTTTCGTCGAGATCCAAGACGAGGGTGAACTCCGGAGAGCTTCTCGTCTTGAGAGGCAACACTGGTGAGCGGACCTGCATCTCCGGCGTCAGCGGAGGAAGGTTACGTATAAAGTAGTACGGATCGAGGAACTGCTCCAGCTCTTCATTGGAGATGAAGTGCTGGTGCGTGTTCGGGTAGCAGCAGTTGTTGTTCCCGTCGCCCTCGTAAGACTGAAAGATCAAAGAGCGGTTGGTCATTTCGAAGCTGCTGTTGCTGCTACCGTCGTTCTCAGTGCTACTGCTGGCGCGATACTCCTGCTGCTGATGCTGCTGCTGGTACTGTGCCTGTCCACCGGCAAATGTTTGGTGGTGGTGGCTCGAATAGCTGACCACCTCGCTGCTGTTCACCACTCCTTCTGAGCTTTCACTTCGGCCATTGCAGTTGTTAGTTGTAGTGTTCACCAGAGAACACGAGCTCAAGAAATGCTGATTGTTCTGAAAATGCTGCTCACCACCTCCTCCTCCTCCTCCGGCGGCAGGTGCTGTTTGGCTACTGGTCGGCGGACCAGATGAACAGATGAATGGTGGCGGTGGTAGTGGTGATGGACTGAAAATGGTAAGTGGCAAGTTGGACGTTGAGCTGGTGCTGTCAGGCAAAGCGGAGGTCAGTTCAGGAGGTCTGCTGGCGGTGCTGGTGGTGGTGGTCTCACTGTGTGTGAAGACCTGCACAGCCATGCTTGTGCTAGACTCGTTGCTGCTGCTCGAGTCGCAGGTGAGTGTATCGGTCAAAGGCATCGGGGGGAGGTTTAGGTTGAGGCTTACAACTGCCTCTACAATCTGCTCGACGACAACTTCACTCGAGTCAGGGAGTGGGCTGCGTTTCTTGGTGGTCTTCTTGGCTGTTGGCAGGATGGCTTTGCGCTTCATGTTGGCCTTGCTCGCTGACTTTATCGGCGCCTGGTTCAGTCGTGTGCGCTTTTGAAGCTTGTTGATCGGTCCTCGAGGCGGATTGTCGCCATGCAGGCTATGTTTGCCTTGTTTACACTTTGAAATCCGGTCACTTTCCGCCGAGTGGATGTTGCTGTTGTGATTGTTGCTGGTGCTGCTGTGCTTTGCGCCAACTGGCGCCTTGCAGCTCTTGTCGGTGCCACTGGCGGACAGATCACCACCACCACCGCTTTTCAGCCGCCCCTGTCTGGTGATCGACATTTTAGCTGGTGGGGGTGAAGGGGAAGGTCAGTTTAGGGGAGGCGAGAAGATTGTTTGGTGAGGTGAACTGGCGGTGGGCGGAACATATTCGACGGTGAGAGGAAGTGATGGCGAACGAAGGATGAAATGAAGTGTGCTCGACAGCGGCAGCAAACTGGAAAACGAAAACAACAACAACAATGATGATGATGACGATGGCGAAGAAGATGGCGACGGCTGGCAAATGAAAAAAATAAAGAAAACGTAACACTAGCGGTTAGCTTCCGCAGCCGACAACGTTGTGATGATATTGCACTGGGTTACTGAGTGGTCACCACCAGAAGTGGTCATTGGGTTAGGTTCCGGAGCTGCTGATTCGATGCCTCAGGGGTAAAGCGCCACTCGGTATCAACTCAACAACATCAACACATCTTTTTCTTTTTCTTCTTCTACTTCTTCCTCGCTCTCATTCAGTATAGAGGAGTGTGCGAGGATGGCGGCGCCAAAAGAGAGTGCACCAGGAGAGAGAGAGGCTGTAGGAAGGCTGCAGGTTCCGAGGCGCGAAGACTGCCGTACAGTGGTGTGTGTGTGCTGTGCAGTGAGAGCACTGGCACTATACCGCGGCTGCACAAGATCTGATTCCGGATTTGCGCGCGCGGAAGAGTTGCCGAGAACTGTTGTGTGGGAGGTGGGTGGGTGAGTGGGTGAGACGGTGGGTATGCTTCGATCCAGGCGTCCAGGTGTGCAAGTGTGTGCGAACTAGGCTCTGGACACTCTTTCCTCGGGGTGAGTGTTGTTGCTGATGCTGATGGGGTTGGCGAATGAACTCTCTGGTGCGACGACGGGTTAGCTGCCACTGCTGCTGCTGCAACACCAGGCGACTGAAGGAGGAAGGAGCCGCCGCCGTTGCTGTTGCAGCTGCCGCCAGCTGCTGCTGCTGCTGCTTCAGACGGTGAAGGCGCCCACCGCTCTAGACACTCTGAGACCGAGTCCGAGTAAGCAAGCGGACATTCTTGGCGCATCATGCGCGCACCAGACCACTGTCCGCCGTCGCCGCCGATCGATGCTCATCGCTGTGCTGGCGTGTGCATGTCCACACTACTGCATCCGCGTCTATTGCCTCTGCTGCTGCAGTAGCATCTTGGATCTTGCAGTAGAGAAGAGCAGTGCAACCATTGAGAAGAGGCAGTGTCTTGTGAGTGTGTGTTGGTGGCAGAGCAAGAACTTCTCAGCGGCTGAGAAGGGAGCATAGCTTCGCCGCTCAGTCGGCAGATGGCGATTAAGTTTGAGCAGTTCGAATAAAAATGAATCGATTTGAATCGTTTTGAGCAAGGGACATTCAGTTCATTTAGAAACAATTAAAAGTTATCTGATCTAGCGACAGTTGTCACTAGGATTGATGATGGAAAAATGTTGTGTTGTTGTGAGCATTATGTAGGAAATATTTGCCCAGGAAAACAATGCACATCCAAGACACTGTTGTCCGGCTAATCCATGAAGCATTTAATTTATTACCGGAAACAGTCGTGCTAATTTCATCTCAGGCTTCTCAAAAACGACTATTAACAAAAAAGATAAGCACATTCGAAAAAAAGAATTAAAAAAATGAAAAAATGACTATTTTTATTGCACCACTTATTCTGCTTATGAGTTCCACTTGACTCATTCTCATTCTCTCTTATTAAAAGTCGAGTGAGAGCACTTCAGGGCTGAGCAAACAAAGGAAGGAAAGTAAAGGCTCATCACCATAAAAGTGATCTCACTCGCCGCGGCGTTTGCAGTTTCTCGGTGACCGACGGTGATCTGAGAAGGAAGGAGTGCCTGCCAGTTGACGGAAGACGCACTCTAATCAGGAGGACTAGTGCTCACTCATCAGTGCACAATGTGTCAAGTGGTGAACAGCAATTAGTGTCCTCAGGACTGACTCAGAAAGAGAGCTGACACCGACACAGAGCTTAGCTGAAAAAGAGAGGGGACAATGTCCACTGCTCATTACTGATTTAAAACCCGGCCAGAGGTTGAGGACTGCAGGCACGAGCCCGGGCGAATTTGCAGGGTGGTAGAGGAAAATTGTGGAGACCACGTTTGCAGGAGAACAGTGCCTGCCTGGCCCCGCCGTTGACTGTGCTGTCCTCAGCACGAACAAAACCGCTCTGCCCTGGCCTGACGGGCAGTGCTGTTCCTGCCTCGAGGGGGCCACCAAGGGGACTCAGTGTGTCCGAAGTGTGTCGAAGTGTGCCAGTCAATGACAATGACACATTGAGGAGAAAGAGAAAAAGAAAGAGAGGGTCCATTTGGCCGGGAGGCAGCTGCCTGGAGTGCGACACCGCCACCACCACCACCACCCTACCAGTTGATCCCTGCTGCACTGGGCACTGTGCAACAGATGTGCTCTATGGCCAAAGAAAGACCAGAGAACAGAGAGTGAAAGAGAAAGAGACAATCCCCTCTATCTCATTTGACAATTGTGCTCAGCCTAGCACAGACCTCGACCTACTCTATCTCTTTCTTTCTCCTTCAGTGTGGCCCTGGCAAATAGCGGCCACTGCATCAGCCAGCTGCCATCAGTTCAGTGCTGTTCAGCCATTCAGTCTGCAAGTGACGGCATCTGGGCGAGCATCGCACCACAGTCGCAACAACGAGAGAGAGAGCAACAGCCTAAGTCGCCGGGCTCAGTAGTGGTTGCTTGTGGAAGCGTACGCTCGAGCGGATCCGATCCGACGGAGTGGCCAACATCAGGGCAGAGCTACTGCAGCAATTGCCAGCAAAAGCACTACCACCACCATCACCACGACCATCACCAGCATCGGCACTTTCTCGCGCGCGCGGCACGCATCTGCGCTCGCTTTTCCCCATTGGCAGTTCATTCGTTCGCTCCTTCGCTGGTGTGGTACCCTCAGCAGTCAGCGCAGACTGTGTGGCACATCCTCAGCAGCAGTGAAGCCATCATCAGAGAAACTCGTCTCCCTGTTTTAGTATTCGGCGGTTGTAATTGCACTGCTGTCTGCCTGCCTACTGCCACTGTCGCCTTACTTGCTGCCTCGTTGCAGACGTTTTAGCCACTGATCTCTGAAGCAGCTCAAGCGCGCCCTTTCCTCTTTCCTCTCTGCTCCGGCTCAGCAGTCACTACCATCAGCATCATCTTCACCATCTCCACTACCGCCACTACCACCACCACCGAACCTTCTCGCCCTTTTCGCCGTTCTGGGCTGGTCGCTGGTCGCTGCATCTGCCGCCCCGACACTGCCGCCGCTGACAAGCTGCTGCTGCTGCCGCTGCCGCAGATCTGACTACTATGAAACTCTTCTGGCCTGGTCATTTTGACGGAAAAATGGCATCACTACCAGCACACGGCTTCGGCAACGGCTCACTGGCATCAAGCAACAACAACAAAACGTCGTCCACACTCTCCTCCACAACTTCGACCACCACCATGAACACCGCCACCGGTCATCACCGTCGCCCTCAGCAGCATCAGCAACAGATTGCTGGGGTGCCCACTCGCCAAACTCCCACAGCACCACCCTCAACTGGTGACATCATCGAGGTGAACTTCCGCTACACCGCCTTCATCGCCATGTGCCTTGGCTTTCTCTTCATCTGGTCGACGGTAGTGTCGTCGATCTTCCTCAAGAACAACATCGACGAGAAGATGTACATGCAGGAGCCGGTGGAGATCTTCCACAATCAGGAGCGAATCGGCCGAATAATGTTTCAAGTGGGTCAGGAGATGCGTAAGTATTAAGCACGATGATTGACTTTGACCCACATGAAACTAACCAGTGAGCATTCTATTTAGTCTTCACCGTAGACGCTCTCGTCTCCGTTCAGATGAACCTCACCTCAGTTGAGGACCTGAACCGCTCGGTGAACTTCACCTGGTCTCTCACCGACAATGAGATCTCCGCCGTGCGCGAGGAAATCCTGCCCGCCAATGATCTGTCTTACCTGTTGGCGGCCATCGAGTCCAAGCTGGGCCTCATTCGCTACAACCTCTCCCTCGAAACGGAACACCCGCTGAACATGATCAACAGCTACAAAATCATCTTTGACCTGACCGAGCAGATGGCCGTCGATCGGACGTCAGCGCCGAGCAGCAGCAACATGAAAGTGCACGATCCTCGCTGGCACCTGCTGATGTCCTTCACCAAGATTCAGTCGGCGCCGTACTCGCTCTTCATCAAGGGCATGAACCGCCGCTTCATTGAGCTCTCCTACGGCACCATCTACCACATTGGGTGAGTCCACTGATGACCACCAGTTGATCATCCCTTTATTAACTTTCTCCTCCCTCAGCCCCCAGCTCTTCAACTACACCGACCCTGACACTGAGCTCTCCAACTTCTACTACTACTTCTACAGCAGCCACGAACTGATTGAGAACGCCTTCTCCTGGGACTCTCGCATCTACCACCGGTACATTGAGCTGCTGCAGACGAAGCACACCGCCATCTTCTACGCCAACTCCAAGAACAACCTCTACCGGCAGACGGGTCGGCAGTACACCCGCTTCGTCACAGACGTCGTCGCCTTCCTCCTCAGCGCCAAGAGCGTCCTCAACGGCAGCTACCGCGAGGTGCTGCTCTCCTTCACGCTGCACTGCAACACCACCTTCTACGCCCTCATCGCCTCCATCTACTTCGTCGTCCTCGTCGGCTGCATTGTCTGTTTCACGCTCTTCATTCGCAATGCCCGCATCAAGTCGGACGCCTCGGGCAAATCTGCCACCACCGCCTCTTTTCTGCCGCCGCCCTCCCTCTCGCCGCTCTCCTTCATTTCCGGAGGTCATCGTGCTGGTGGTGGCCACCAAGTTCAGCAGTACTGAGCACTCCTTTACTCATTTCTCAATTCTCTTCACAGCTTCTTCCCAAACAGCGGAAGTTTTAGTCACTTTCTCTTCTGTCTCATTTACCCATCTTGTTCAGAGAATTTTTTCCTTTTTTCTTCACTGTCGTTTCCCCCTCCCTCTCTCTCTCCTTTGTGATACCAACAACTCTCTATGCTATTAGCAGTGACGAACAAAACATATTTTCATTTTGTTTTATTTTTTATCCGTTTTGATAATCTTCTAAAACAAAGCAACTTTTTGTAATGTAGAGCAGCGCTTAGCTTTCGCTTCCTACAGCTTTTTCCGATATTAGTTTACCAAGGTGTCCATTTTGTATTATAGCATTTGCCCATTAAAATGGCCTTTTATACTGAGAAAGAGACTGGTTAAGCAAACTAGAGTGGAAGAGAGATTCACGATAGGCACTGACTCTTTAGCTGCTCAAGTGTCGACTCTATGTTGTCCTCCAGCAGGAGTTCATCGAGCACTTGACAGCCCTTAAAGACAGCGCCTGATCGAGGATCAGTAGTTGAGGCAGTAGCGGTGGTGGTGGAAGTTGTGGGAGTGACTTTAGCGTCTGTGGTGCTGGTCGTCCTTACTTCTTCTTTATCATTTTCTGAAGTTTCGACTACCACATCATTTTCAGGTGTAACTGAAACTTCAACTGGTTTATGGTGCTGAGGACAAAACTCACTACCAGTAACAGCTTCACCTTCAAAAACCGAAGCACCATTGTGAGCAGTTGCTTGCGAGCTGGTCGCCGAGCCGGAAAAGGGCAGGTACTCCTCTTCGGCGGTGCTCAGCTCGCAGGTTGAGGTATCGTAGATTTTGCTGTTCAGCTCTTCAAGTCGTTGCAGCGCCTTTGTGTAGTTTGCCTTTGCTTTGTTCACTCTCGATTCGTATGAGCTGATTTTGCATATTTGTTCCTGCACAACAGAGAATGTTAGAATATTTTACGTGAGCAGACATCTGCTGCACTTACATCGAGCATTTGGTTAAACTGCGCCTTCATTTCGAAATATGGTCTAGTAAATCACAAAAGCAAGTTAGTGAACAGTGGAAGAGTACACAAACAGAGAATATGCCGATCAAGTGTGAATATTGCCGAGCGGAAGCGGGCAAAATATAAAACACATGCAAGCAAACAAACAACAGGGGAAAACTTACAATAATTGCAACTGGTGCTGATTCGCATAGTTATTTAAGTCTAACAAGTTACGTCTAGTCTCCAAACTTAAGAGGGGGAAAAATGAAAATGAAAAATAAATAAAAAGGTAAAACGACAAAGCAAATCGGGGAGGTAAAATGGCGAAATTGCAAAGCAAGGGAGGTACTACTTACCTTGCCTTGACGATGGACCGCTTTAGCTGTTTGTGCAGCTTCGACAGTCGCTGTTCGGTGTGGTTGTACGCCCTGGAGGTGATCTCGTGCTCTCGCTGGGCAGACAACCTCTCCAGCTCTGACTGGTTCACCTTCTCCGCCGACCTGGTGAGCAGCACCTCTAGTTTGGAGTTGGCAGTGGCACTTTCTGTGCCGCCGCCGCCTCCATCATCACTGCTCAGATTCTGTTCGGCCAGATGGACCACCTCCTTGGCCCGGTTGTGCGCCTCGGTGGCCTGCTCGTAGCGCAACGCCTCTGTCTGCGCCTTATGATGCAGCTCACTGGCGGTGATGCGTGCCTCGTAGTACGGCCGAGCTTTGTTGATTGATGAGCCTAGCTTCTTGGAAAGTGCCTCAATCTTTTGGGTGGAATCACAGAGCAGTTTGTTGAATTCACTTCGCGCCTTCTGCAAAGAATGGATGCCAAATGTAAACAAAGACGGCAAGCAGTGCAGGCAATACTAACCTCAAGTTCTAATTCAAGTTTGTTGATGAACTCCGTCGACGTGTTTAGATTCTCCAGTTCAACCTGGTTTCACAGAATTCTCGATTAGTCTTTGTGGACAGCTTGCCAACAAAACAGCCAAACACCTACCTGAACTCTCGGATCGGGGTCCATGTGTAGATGCAGATCACAGTTCTTTTCCTGGCTCAGTCGAGCCTGAAAGCTTGAGCAGACGTTATCTTCCATTTGAGCTTGACTGGGCAGGTCGGGCAGATGCATACTAAGATGGATACTGTCCTGCTGATGATGGTGGTGACGGCGAGAAGAAAAAGGCACTACACACTGCACACTGGGCGGAGTACGATGATGATGAAGGAGCAGGTGTGATGAGCAAGTGAGCAAGTGAGTGAGTTGACACACCGACCATCAGCAGCTCTTCAGTGAGTGAGTGAGTGAGTGTGTGTTTGTTTAGAAGGCAAAGTGGCGTGAAGTGATCGATAGATTGGCCTGGCCAGGCCTGCCGCCGCCGCTCAGTTGCAGTTTCAGTGTCTGTCTGTCTGGGAAAATAATGCGATCCAATCCGAGCCAAACATAGGCAGACCATTTAAGGCGATCGACCTACAAATACAACAACAGCAGCAGCAGCAAGAACACTGGCGCATGCTCTTCCAGACAAACAGAGTCAGACTGACTGACTGTTGGGCGCCGCAAAGTAACGGGACCAGCGACCGAGCTGCACTGCTGGAACACTGCTGCAACTGCCCAGAGGAAACAGCCTAACACACAGTTGAACACAGTTTCTGTTAATAGTGCTAATTGCTTTTCTATTTCCATTATTTCCATTATTTCCATTCCCCTCTGCCGAGCATTAATGATCGCCGACGGCATCGATCAATTATTTTTGACGCACTTTTACGACTTTGCCCAAGCAAAGTTGGCACTTTTGTTGTGAGTGTGCGTCAATCTCCCTGTCAATGGCAATGAAAAGATTCTTTTTTTATTGGGTTGAGGGATTGAGAGGAGAACGGGAGAAAACAGAAGAAAAAGAATAGGTAGTGGGAGAGATCGGCTCGTCCTGCACTAATGGTGGCCGGAGGTCGATTCAAGTGGCGGAAGCAACAACAAAGCTTTGCCGAATAGCAAAAGTGGGTAAAAAATTTAAACAAAAGTATATAGGGGAGAGATTAGGACAAATGTACAAGTGGTGATAGTGGTGGTGAGGTGGCAATGAAAATGAACAAGACAACAACGGGAAGTTGGCTCAGTTGGGAACTACCGCTGTACAGAGGAGCTTACAACAGAAGGCAACTTCTAAACTATTGGAGAATGTAACGGAGGTGGGTGGTTGGTTGGTCACACAACACAAACATGAACTCTTTAGAAATGCAGTGTTGAAATACTGGATATGTGCGGACTAGACGTAAAACAGGCGAACTTTGGAGGTGCTCACGAGCACATCGTCGTCGAAAAACTTGGTCTCAATGATGACGTTGCCACTGAAATGAAATACAAAACAGTTAACCAACTGTTATCAGTGCAGAGGAATAAGCTACCGTACTTGAGAACATTTGCCGGCATCATCTGCGACTCTGGAGCAGCCTCGATGAGCGATTGCCATGTATTGGTGGAGTTTGGGATGACGTAGCCGAATTCGAAAAACCATTCTGCGCATTGAAGGGGATCATTAATACAATAAATGTTTTAAAGCTCAGCAAAGAACCAACCTTCTAGACATCTGCCTTTGAAGAGAACTCGCTGCTCTAATCGGAACTTTTCCATTGGCTCCACCGATGTAAAGTTGATTTCCCGCGAGACAGCTCTACACTTCAGAATGCTTTTCGGAACACGGGCTATTTGATAAAGAAAAATACTTTGTAAATAAAACAAAAGATCACATCAAGAAGTAATTACCTTCGTGCTCCTTGTCTGGCTTTGAGCTACAGAACGAAAGAAAGTTAATTTACGTTAGTTCGGAGAAAACAATAAACAATAAAATGCGTACAGATCATTGCTTTCCTCCCACAGAACATCGCCAGTGTCGGCGTCTCGAAGATTCATCCAGTTTCTGTGGGGTGGGGGACAGAGAAGAAAAGAAACAAAAACACGAATTTAGTGGCACAAACTAACACTAAGGAAAACGTTCAAAAGAAGCCGACTAACAATTTGAAGCCAATCATAATGTCCTCTGCACGTGATGGCATTTCCGTCACCAGGTAGTTGGTGGTAGCTGCTGCTGCTGCTGGACAGGACAGTGCTGATGCTGGCGGTGCACGGTAGTTGCTGCCGACGGACAACTCGGGAGTGCTGGTGGAGAGGAGAATCGGGTGGTGAGAGAGGATCCAGGACGAGATTGCTCTGACTCGGCGGCGCTAAAGTTTTGGCAGCTGAGAGTCACCGCGCTCATTTAAGCTCATTTAGTCTGCTGCCGCTGCTTCTGCCGCACTTCACACTTTCTCTCGCTCTCTCAAACTCAAAGCATGCGTGTTGAGGAAACAGCAAACACCACCAGGCAGGGAAGAGGAATTCCGCAGGAGGGCGGTACCTGTTCTTTAATCAGGAAGAATGATAAGAGTTGGAAGGAGTTTGGAGAAAAGAACAAGGGGAACAAGAGCTGATTGATTTTAAAATTAATCTTTAATCAAAGTAAAATAAGTACACTCTTGTTCAATGAACCACCTTTCAAATCAATGCAGCAACTCATCGAACCGTGCGATCGGGACAACAAAGCGGGTGATAAAAAGAAGGAGAAAAAGGAGAAAATCAGCCGATCAGTGAAAATTGTACAGTAAAAGGGGGTGGAGGAGGAGGGGTGGCGACTATTACGGTGGCACAACTGAGACAGGACAGTATTGTTGTTGTCTGCGCAGAACATTGCAATTACTGCACAAACACAACAACAACTGTCACTGCTGAATTGGTTGCCAGAGTTAGAGTCGAAAAACAAACGAATTACAGTATGTACAGGAGGGGATAAGGATAATAAATTAAAAACAAAGAAAGTAAAATGTGTGGTGTGTCTGGAAAAGTAGTAGGCTCACAAGTAGTGTGCTCTTCGGTTGAAGAAGGGGCGGCGAGGAAAAGAGAGGGAGTTTGGGTGTTGAGCTTGACTGGCGGTGAAGAAATGTTTTTGTGTTCAGGTAATAGTAGTGGAAGTGCCAAACAGCAAAGATAATGTGTGGGGTGTGTAAGAAGGTGTAGGGTGTGACACTTGCACGCACCAGTCCTGGGCTAAGGCAATGCAAGCCTAGTGTGGCAACACAGATCTGTAGTAGTTGTAGTTGTAGTAGTAAGTAGGAATGCTCTGCACTGCGGCAGCACTACCGCACACACCACCTCTCTAGGCCTGGTTGTCCACCGGCAGGGCAATCGGTCCATCGAGAATGGCCTCGCCGTGCTCCAGCTCCAGGTGACCCACCTGCTGCTGCAGTACGTCCAGATCGTCATCATTCTGCAGCAGTGGCTGCTGCTTCGGCTGAACTTCTGTTTCTACGGGCTGCTCTTTATGGACGTACTGCTGCTCGTCATCACCTTCGGTGGAGCGGTGGTCCTCCACTGATCCTCCTCCTCCATTGTGGTGGTGTCCATTCTGCTGCTGCAGAAGCTCACCTTCGCCCTCCACCTCCTCTTCTTCATCATCGTGGTGGACGCCATTGCCATTGGCAATTGCTTTGCCAGTTGTCTCAACCAGAAGATCAGCAGCAGTCTCCTCGCCATCACCATTCTCCAGCTTCTCTTCTCCATTGCTCTGGCCGTTGGTGGCAGACTGGCCATTGGTGGTGGTGGCCGTGGTGCCGCCGGCGGTGGTGGCCATCTTGTTGGACCACTTGTCCTTGTGTTGCTCCAGGCCAAAGCCCTCATCGTAATTGCCCTTCTCCATAAAGAGCTGCTTAAAGTGGGGAATGCAAAACAGCTTCTCTGCGGTGACAGTAAAGTTGTCGAGTCTGTTCCGAAAAGGGATAAAGAAAGATAAATGTTAGCGCTTGTTGCCGTACAAATGTGTGGCTAAACTACTTACCTCAGTGGAGCGTGGCACTTGTTACACCGAAAGCAGTTCTTGTGAATCTTGATACCGCTAAACTCCATCTTCTCCATTGGATAAAGTCGGGAAGAGCAAACGTAGCAAGTCTCGCCAGGAGGTGCCTTGTTCTCCTGCATTGTGGGAAATAAATTCATGTTTGATGAGATGGAGCTCGTTGTAAAAAGAGAGCATGCCAATCAACACAGTGCAAAACCAAACCGAACCAAACCAGGAGTTTACAGGTGCATGTGATGCCAAGAATATCATTACCACCCAATCAACCGAAAAAGGGACTTTCTGCATAATACTCTTTTATTATGCCCAATAAAAGGGGTATAAAAGGGGTATAACTGGTTAATTGAAAGAATGCGCATCACCAAAAGTTTCCAC
>JAALOO010001546.1_pt1 | contig 15152 bp, 11 predicted proteins | sample 7257641 | NCBI WGS metagenome assembly JAALOO01 (sample SAMN14085613, study PRJNA598686) | mite metagenome | biome: ENVO:01001000; feature: ENVO:01001002; material: ENVO:01001226; isolation source: single female mite from University of Michigan culture on fish food culture... ...
CTGAACGTGCATGTCAGCTGGACGCGAGTGTACGCCGTTTGTGGCTGGCGCCACAAAGGCAGTTTAAAAACTAGTCTATCTGATGTCATGGATGCTGGTGCTGCTGCACTGGAAAATTGTTTAGCAGTTGTACTTTTTGTGCACTAAGTGTCCGCGACTTAAGTTTAGTAGTTGTTTTCAATTTTCAACTTCTGATTCTTTAGCCTGCCTCTAACTTTACTTTGGCGCCGGCGTAGTTTATTTGTTTTTTTAGCACTTAAACTTTAATCAATAAACTTATTTGAAGTACTTGATGCATGACAATCTTCTGCAATCACTTGACAGTGGTGAGCTTAGGTAGTGAGCTATGCGTTCAAACTGGCACAGAAAGCATCATGTGCAGGACAGTGGTAAAAAACTCTAGGCCACTTTCATCTCTACCACTGCTATTGCGACTACATTCACAGCGAGTCATTAAACGTCAGCAGCAAAAGGAAAAAGTTTATTAAAAATCCTATGTTTGCAGTTGTAATAAAATTAGTAACGAAGAGCTGATGTAATAATTGCAAATTGGATTCAGTGATGATGTAAACGGCCAGTGAAGCGATTGCACAATATCGTTGAGGCAAACGAGACAAGTGGCCATAGAAAAGGGGAAGATATATGGCTGATTACTGAAAGGCAGAGTAAGTGTGCTTGTGCTTGTCATCGAGACGGTAACCACTACCACCACAGCCAGCACTACTGCACAACAAGTCTATGATTTATTTATCCATTTATTATGGCTCATTCGAGGCTCACTCGCACTCCACTAGGCACCGGCAGCGGTGGTGCGCACAGTGAATGGGAAAAGGAAAGAAAGAGAGAAAAGGAGAGTACCGCCGACGTGCGACAATGAAAAGTGTATGGCTGCACTCGGGCGGACATCAACGCCGGTTGCAAGGGCAGCAGCATCAACAGCAACAACGACAACAGTAGTCTGCTGGCCATTAATCGAAACACTTAAGCGCGTGTGCACTTCTCCAGTCATATATCAAGTGCCAAAGTGCCACCGGGCAGTGTCTGTGTCATACATTATGGTAATGCAAACAAATCGCTGCAAATGCAAATGACTGTACGGCTACTCAGTCACTAGGTAAGTCAATTGGCCATCCGCCACTACCTCGTGACCACCATCATCATCACCACAACACTTCACATCACACTACATCAAGGCGCATCGATTGATTGATCGATATCAGCCGAGTACGATGAGCAAAGTTACAAAATAAGCAGTGGCTGAGCTCTACTTTAAATAAAAAATAAAGGGCAATCAGCGGAAGAATGCCATTAAAATAAAATAAAAAAATTATTCTGAGAATAGACAATGAGTAAAACGAATTAGTTGATCTAATTTACACAAACCTAGTAAGATTCTCATTCTCGATGTTCGTGCGCGTGTTTTCTAAACAGTGATTAATTGCTATTTTAGATGTTAGATGTTATAGCGACAAGTGCATTCGGTAGGAAAAAAAATACAAAATTAAAGGATGAGTTTCACACTTGTCACGTCAATGCAGTTAGTTTTTTAGTCAGTGCTACGAACAGATAAACCTGCCGTCACCCATCAGACATTCCAGCTAGTGAACAGAATCCCCTTCACCAAAGATACTGCCGCATCAACACTCATTCTCAGTGTTTTGGCAAGTGAACGATATCAGAGGCGGGAAATGCTTTTGCTACTGCTGTTTGCTTTGATTTCTTACATTCTCTCCTTTGTTGTGATCTTACCGCATCAAAGCAATAAGGCTAAAAAGGAAAACGAAGAAGAAGTGTTTTTTAAAGAACCATCACCGTTGAACACACACACACACACTACTACAATGCAAAAGTAAAGATAAAAATTAGTGAATGCAAATGAATAAAAGAAAGCGCACCATTCGACTTGGGCGCTAATGAGCGTGCTGCATGGTGTTGCTCGCTTGGAGGCACATTGAACAGCGTCTTCGTATTCTTTTTCTTTTCCTTTTCCTTCATTGCCGTCGTCATCGTCATTGTCGACAGAAAAGAGGGGAAGAAAGAGAGTTACTAGCACAAATTACCCATCGCTTATCGCACGCCAGCCAATCGCAGTGGCCAGTGGCAATTGCCACGAGTTGGACTGCATCTTCGGTGTGTGTGCTCATTTTTCCCTTTTATTTTCTTTAGTGCACATACATTGATGACGCCTTCGGTGATGGCAGCAATAGCAACAGCAGCAACATCTGAACCCGTTGTTGTAGCTGGAAGAACTGCCTAGGCGCCGGTTGAGACACGCCGCGCTGAAGCATAAATTAAAAGAAAGTGCCTCGCAAAGCGATGATTTATGTGATGATCACTGAGTGCTCTACTGAGCCTGGCATTGCCTTGATATACACACACATATAGAGATGACTAATGAGAAATTAAACAATCATCTCCCTTCGGTGCTCAGCTTTGCAATTGCTCAGTGCCTTTGATTTATGCGCCAGTTGCACTTGCTACCGCTTAACTCTATCGCCGCACCAACAAACATCTTTTCAGTGTAGCGCCAAACAATCGACTAGGCCTGCTCGACAACGTGTATTGTCAACAGCGTGCACCGGTTCGGGTTCTTTTTTAGAAAACCTAGAGCATTCTCTCTCTCTCTCTCTCTCTCTCTCTCTCTCATACTTACACTTGGTTCGCTTATTAGTGATTGACGAAATTTTGCATTACAAATTTGAAAGTAAAAATGCACCCAGTGAGGAGGAAATGTGCGAATGTCAAGTCAAGTCGGCAGATTAGGTCGTGAGTGGCCTGCTGCTGCTTCTTCTACTGCTGTTGCTGCTACTGATGCTGCTTTTGCTTCTTCGGCTGCTGCTGCCGCTGCTGCTGGTGGTGGTGCCAGGCATCGACACTGACACAACATATGGTTCGTCTTCGGTGAATCGGCTCTTTGGATGCAGTCACCACCGTATTGATACTACTGCTTTCAACAGATATAGTGCTACACACAGACGTTGCGCTCAAGCTGACGAAATAATTTATATGCCGAAGAAAAAGAAAAAAGCCAAAAGTCGACGGTGCGAGGATGGCTGGCAGACAGGAGAGATGGCACACAGATGACAAAGTGGTCGCAGCCGCATCGTCACCGAATGCACTTGGTGGCATCTGACAAAGAAGCGCCAAGCACTCACACACATACTCAACTTGTCTTTCTGCTCCTTTTTGGCGCCATTCGGTGCCTGGGTAAACCAATTCATCACGATCGAAACATCCCAAACAGCAGCAGCAGCAATACCAGCAACAGCCGGAGACAGACCTGCAGTGTTTAACTTTCCGTCCTGCAATTAGGCGCTCAATTGGATTACTACTACTACTACTATTGCAAGCTGCAAAACAGCAACGGAAAACGCTTGCTGACCAAAGTTTTGCTTTTTCTAGATAAAAGCCTCACTTGACTTGACTGGCTTATATTACAGTGACAGTCAAACTGTGCCTGTCAACACTTTGTCGCTCAGGTAGCAAAGGAGGCATCAGCAGTTGCATTAGTTTTTGCCTAATTGAGGCTCGTAATGGAAGTTTCTATTTAAAGAGCACTTAAAGCAAATAAAAAACATGACAACGATGACAATGGCAAAAGGTGATCTTTGCAGCGTATTCTTCTTCTATTGCTGTTGCTTCTGCTCTTCGAGTGCTATGCAAATTAGTGAGTGAAAACAGAAAAATACAGGAGAAGGAAAGAGAAAAGACGCATCTGTTTTTGCAGGTGCCTAATGTGTGCGGCAATGTGCAAAGCTATAATTTTAAAAAATTGATTTAAATTAATTTTACTTAAAAGAAACAGCAAAAAAGAAGAAACAATGCTAGTTAAACAGAATTTTTTTCAATTTAATTCTTGTCTTGCATTGTGTTTTATTGTAGCTTTTCTTATCTACATTGTCACGTGTTGAAAGTTAAACTTCACTAAGCGCCGTCGTGTCATTCTGCTGCTGAAGCTGATGTTTTATACCTTCATGATTTTTCAGGATCGTGTTTATCGACATTCGCCCTCTAACTATTACTTTTGCAGACTTTCATTGGCTTCTCTTTCTTTTCATTGCCGCTTGTCAGCTTGTCTGCCTGCTTTTTGTAGCGCTGCAGCAGTGTTTTGAGCATGCTTCAGTTAGCAAAAAACAAAAGTGCATATTTAAATCTGTGTTTGTCACTGAATCTCACAAAACTGCATTCATCGCCACTGAGATTCTACTGCAATAGTATCTTTTGCCGGTGTCATCGAGCCATTATTGTGTTCTCTCTGTTAACCCTTTTTAGTCTGCACTTATCGACCAGAGAAGGCCATTGGCGGGATTGTCACTCGAGCGCCATCACTCGAACCACTGAAGCAGTGAATATTCTGTACGTAACGCCAAAAAAATAGCGACACGTTTACGTGCTGGGTAGGCGCAAACCACTTTTAGTAGTGTTAGGAAACTCTGCTACTCAACAATTAAGCAGTGTTAAAAAGCGGAAAAGACAAAAAGTCGATTTTAAATAGTTTCAAGCAAGTGAAGAAAATTCTTCAAGAATTCAGCTTTGTAATTGGTAATTTGTAACGACTGACTTGGCCAGCACCATTTGCAACGGCATTTGCACAGTGTATGCGTGCCTAGTCTTGGTGCCTTCTTAATTATCATTGCACATCAGAAAGCGAGGAAGCAAAGACAGCAACACTACAACTGGAGCACTCTTTGGTAATAGAGAAAACCAAAGAAGTGTGCAGCGCGTGAGGACAAAAACTAATTGAAAAATGATTTACTTCGATCTTTACTAGCTGAAACATACACAGACAGACTGACAAACAGACACAAACACTGCAACCCATTCTCTAATGACTTTTTCACTTTTCTTCCATCAAGGATTACTCAGCGTGTTAATTTGCCAATTGAGCAGAACGCACTTCTGCATTTTTTGACGTTTTTGTCACAGCGTTCTCCTTTTTGCTTTCTCATTTTTTCCTAAACGGATCTAAATCGGCTTGTTTGTTTTCCCATTTTGCCCTTGCCATTGCAAAACTAACAAGTGGTTGCAGCTGATCCCTCTGATTTGTGCGTCTCGAGACTGTACTTGAATTTGTACTTGTGACCAGGAAAAGTCGTTGTTGCTTGTTTCGGTGCAGCAACTTTAGTGTTTGCAGTTCTTCAATTCAATATCAGTTTGTGAGCATTGTGTTCCCTGGGCTTTCTGATTGATCTCACCGATTGAACAGGACATTTCCTTCTAAGCTAGTTTTGTGTACTACAACAACTACTGCAGGTATAAGTGTATGACAATTTGCATCAAAGCGTGTCAAGTAAATGCATTGGCCATAAGATAAGCAGCCGCAACAGCAAGTTGGGCTATTCAATCATGCTTGTTGTGCACTTCTTGATGGCGCCCATAATACGCTGTAATGTTTTAAATCTACACTTGAGCTGTTCAGCAGTAACCTTATCTAGTAATTAGCAAGTCGGTCTGTCAGTGAGCAGTGACAAACGTGAGAGAGAAAGTCGCCTCTGTCGTGTTCCCGCAAAAGGGAAAGATTGAGCTTGGCCTAACTATCCCGGGCTAGCACTTAAAAAAAATTGCGCTTCGCTGGTGCTCTTGGTGGACTGCGTCAATCTAGATGACGGCAAAAGAGATTGAGCTGTAAGTGCGAAGCTGGTGTGAAGTGCAGGAGAGAAGAAGGGAGATCAAGTGTACAAGCTGTTGATGGCATCGCACTTGAAATGAAATATTGCCGCAATCGATAATCAATGGCGATAATAAGGCCGATTGCCAGCACTAGGCAAATGCAACGGTGCCTGTAGACAATGCCAGCAAATACCAGCTCTCTCTCTCTCTCTCTCACTGAACAGTGTCAGCGTGTTGCACTGCTGCATTCGACGATCAGGTGAGCAACTGGGCAAAAGGCTGTGGCAGTAGGTGAGCTGTGGTGGCTTTGCACAACTCGGTCCTGCCACCACCAGAAAGAAAGAAAGACAGGTAGAGGAAGAGGGGAGCCAAAAAAGTGGCGATCAGTGCAAATTGAACTGTGCAACGAGTGTGCTGTAGAAAGGCTATGAAAGCGCTTACTGCTGCTGCGGTGTGTTGCTCGGGCAGGAGAAATGAAAGCCAGTTGCGTGAGCAGTGGATTTGGTTGCGTGACAAACACTATCGGCAAGTCGAATAAATGCCGATTATGATCCTTAATGAATGGAACAGCAACAAAGCATAGACAAATACTATTAATGAACACCAAAGAGGAAGCAAATCGAGCTCCTTTGGCACTGCACTTTGCCCTGGTGGTCTTGGCGTTGTTTACTGTTTGCCCTGTTCCACCGAACAGTAAACACTACATCACACACTGACAGACAGACCTATTGGCACCAAGTGACGGGAAATCAGATAAACTGGCAGTAGTGCTGCCGGTTCTGGTGACCGACTTGCTGATAACTAGGTGGCAATAGCAGTACATGGATTGTGGGTGGCCACCTGGCAACCGACGGAGAAAGTGTAGACCAGTGGGCACACTGGGCACTAAGAATACCAAACACCGTCTGAGCAACAGTAGCAGTAGTTGTGGATGAAGCAGAAAGCAAACAGCAGCAGTACAACACATTCACCTTTACTCGTTGTGGGCAGTAATTAAGCACCAAAACTGCCTCACTGCTTTTGCTTTCAATTGATTGATTATTTGACGACGAAAAAAAGCAAGAGGACGCTTTCCTCAAGTGCGTCTTAATGTGCCTTCAGGCTCACACCAATTACTGCAGTGTTTTTGTCTTTGCTCAGCATCCAATTTCATTTGTATGCGGCTGGTTTTGCTTTGTAAATACTGCAAATAAAAAAATATTTCTGAGTATCTAAAACAAAATATTGCAATTGAAGGCACTGGCGGAGTAATTATAAGGAGTAATTAGAAAACCACAAATTGCTGTTTGCTTTTGCATTGCCTGAAGGCCTCCTCAGTTTATCAAAGTCGACCTGTTTAGCTCAAAACTAAACTGCTGCTACACTTTTCAAAAAGGTAAAATTTTGGTACAAAATTATTGTGTGTGTGTTTAAATTCCAGCAACTGTGAATTAATTAGCAATACAGCCTGCGCTTGAATCAGTGGCGTTGAGAGAGAGAGAGAAAGAGAAAGAATAAGAGTAGAAAGGAAGAGGGAAAGAGAGGAGCACTGGTTGGTCGTACTGTTCGGCGCCAGTACGCACTCGCATTTAAATCGCGGCGCTGTGATTCGGTGGCGGGAGTTGCGTTGACGCTGAGCGGCACAGACGAAGACAATCCGAAGACATGGTGGTGGTCTGAGGGAGCACTCACTGAGGAGGAGAGGGAGAGAGTGAGAGAAAGAGAGTCTACCACAGTAGACTACACGCACGCACAGGCACAGTGTTGCAGCACGTGTAGAGACATGAGACAGAGTGCCTCACAACAGTTCGGCACAGATGAACGATGTGACAGCAACAATGCACTCGCTCATTCGATGCAGGCAGCCTCTTCACAGCACTGAGAGAACACTCCGAAAAACTGAAACAGCACTCCATCGGCACATGACCTCACTAACCAACCACAGACGGACACAAACAGCCAGGAACCAGTGACCGCATCAATGAATCAACTCAACGTAAATTCGATCTACACGCACACAGGCGTCAGTTTCAGAATATGAACATCGCCCACCAAGACGACTATCACCGCCACTCGTCAGAGTAGTGCCTGTCAGCGCCAAGTCAGTCATTCTTTCCTCTCACCACCACCACCACCTCCACTACTTTGCTAGAGGCCGGCCTTTTTTGCCTCATTTTAAAGCCACCTTTCTTTCTAAACCCGTCTGCTGAATAGTCTTGCAAGAGAGGCAGTGAACAATTTCTTTTACCTTACCACAAACCAGGCAAACTGAAGTGTTATCTGCTGCAGGCAATACTGTCTCTGTAGACATTGCTCACCTGTCAATCGTGCGCACACAGTCATTTCTTGTGCATCACTGATTCTATACCTTCTCTGCTACGACAAATTTTTCCTTTTTCCACTATTTATTTCCCGCTACTTTAACTTCTACTTCATCAACATATAAGAGTCATCTTGAACTTGTGTTGACTTATAAAGATAAAACAGTATCACTGCAAAAGTATTAGCAACCACAAGCTCTACCAACCACCACCACCACCATCACCATCACCTGAGTCTGCGACTAGTGAGCAACTTTGAATTGATTGCAGCATTGCGATTTCACTTTGAATTGGCGGCCGTGTGTTCAACTGTGTGCAGTGTGCTACTGCTGCTGTGTTTCGGTGTGCAAGCTAATCGACCTTAGTGGAAGGCGAGCCACCACGATCGTGTAGAAAGCAAAGACAAAATTTCCACCTACTGGTTAAACTGCAGTGTCTCCGTTTGTTTGTTTCTCCTCTCTTTCTTTTCCTTCCACTCGCCACTCTCGTATCGTTTCTTTTTTCTTCGCACTGGTGCTATTGATAATAGCAGGCTTAGAAAGTGCAGACCGCAGTCGCCAAATGATATAGTGCTGCCCTAGCGAAGTGGATGATGATAATAATAGAAAACACGACGAGGATGATGATGACGACCATAATGGACGCTTGTGGCGGCACAGATAATAGCAATCCATGTGAATATCTGCCGCCGTTCACTGGCTGCTGAAGTTGAAGCTGAGGCTGAAGCTTGTCGCCGCAGTCTAAACGTCGTCGAACTTGGTCGAAAGAAGCTGCTGCTGCCGCTGCTGGCAAAGCTTGTGAAGCAGGAGCAAGAACAGCTCAAGTGCAGCCCAGTGCACCGTGCTCCAGCGCCCAAAGCACGAGCTCATGCACGATCACAGGCTGATCACTTTCTGCCCACCAACCTCCGGTTCCTGTTTTCCGCCGTCGCCGTTGCCGCCACCGTGGAAAAGGCACAGTCGTCACCGTCTATAGTTTTGCCACATTTCTCCACTGCCTGGTGAAGTGAGGAGAGCGCGCGCGGCAAGCATCTCCAGCCAGCTTCGAAGCTATTGAGCCAGACCGCAAGATTACAAGTGGTGCATGTCTCGCCTGCCAGGGCCAATCATTATTGAAATATCACTCGAGCTGCTGCCCTCCAAACTGCCCTCGTCTCCGAGTGGTGCAGACTGGAAGTGCTGATTGACAGCTGGGGCTGCTGCTCTTCGGTGTGAGCTAGTGAGTGAGAAAGCGAAAGAGAGCTGCTGTCTTTGTGGTCACTGACGGACACACGTCACTTGGACGATTGTCTGTGTGTGTGTGCGTGGACAGCTCTCTGCGACTCCTCCATGTGTCGGTGTTGAGCATACGGTGCATCACCATCTCCCATTGGCTGTCCACAAGTAGCCAGCTTTACTTCACTCGTATCACGTGTGAATGTGTGAGTCTGTGAGTCTGTGAGCTGTTGGCGGAGAATTGCCCTTCAGAGTTGCCTCAGTCATACGCAAGAAACACTGAGGAAGAGAGAGGGTGGACAGACAGAGCACTTCACAGGAATTACTGCCCCCTTTTGTCTCTTGCTGGGCCAGGACGGGGAAGACAATGCCCAGTGTGCAATGAACACCGTCAACAACATTTGAGCAAAACCATTCACACAGAGTGGACCTCACTGTGCAGACAAACAGCACCACCACGAGTATATATTCTCAACCCTTTGATTCCAAGTTGTTTACAACAATACTTTCCTAGTGTTTGTGGTCAAATTGACGTACATCACACCAACTCTTTCTCATCTCATCGTTTGTGTGAATAGTGCTTTAATCAACTCATTAGTGATAGTGCATCTTCCAGTTGCCGCATCATGGAGATAGAGATTCCCTACCGATCATTAGCCGAGCCGATCTCCTCTGATTTTCAGACGCCCAGCAGTCATATACAGCTCAGTCCCCCCTCAACTCAGCCGTACTCAGTAACAGTAAACTGCTCTTCGAACAGCACCAACAATCACAATGGCGTCCTTGTCAACAGCCACACCGACCTCAGCAGAAACCAGTCATTTTCTCCGCCCAATCCTCTGTACCCTCCCACCATTGCTGTTCCCGGGAGCACTTTGATGTCCTGTGCTAGGCAGTCACAGATGTCATCGCCACTTGAATCCAAGCCAGTCATCGGCATCACCAGCGACGGCAATCCCTGTTCTGTGGACAGTCTAAGTCAAAGCTCTACGCCTGCAATCATGTCTCTAGCAATAGGCAATGAAAATGACTACAACACCGAATCTTCGGCTATCGCCACCGTTGATGAATCTGTGAGCACCTGCAAAACTGCTTCTGCTACTGCTGCTGCTGCTGCTGGTAGTGGTAACTTTGCCTGGATCAAGGAGAAGAAATCAACGCGGAAACAACATCAAGGTTAGTTGCATTGTTTGATTGATTTTCTGAACAAATATGGTCTAAGCCAGCGACAGGCGGCAGTAATTGGCAAATTAATTGGCACCAGTAGCAAAAGGACATTCATTAGTTTCCGTGTCACATTCCCAAGGGGAGTCGCGGGACTCGGTAGCACTGGCATGAGTAGGTTATCTCACCACTTCATTAATTTGCTGGCCACTCGGAACAGCATTCATCGGCGGTGGTGGCAAGAGCAATTTGTTTATCTACAGAGCAACACATTAAGTACTCGATTATGGTGCGGTTAAAAAAGATAAAGGCAAAGCGATTTACCGCTTGTGCCATTAGCTGAAGTGATGAATAAATTAACTCACTTGTCACCTACTTTATTTCTCTGGCAATGACAGCCGTGCTAACAAATAGTGTAGACTACAGCTAAGAAGCAATGACTAGTTGAACTACGCTGATTAGTGTGACATGCTGTCGCTTAAATCAGGTGTGAGAGTGTGAAGGCTATTAATCAAGTGAAGGCACACACAAGTGGTCACCGGTGTGGGCACTCACTCTCTCCCACTGACAGACTGTCTTCAAACATTCCCAGTTTTGTCAGCTGACTTTGAATGGGAAGCATCACTGCAATGAAATGAGAAGGGAAAGCAACACCAGCACGAGAGCGCCTCGTTCTGGCCGTTTTCGCTCACTCTCTTCTGGCTACTCATTACGCGATGATTAATGAAGCCAAGTGCTTTGCAGTAGTGCTTTTGCAGTGGGAGCAGCAGCAATCGAATCATAACTTCATCATCACACTTTTCGCTCCTCTCTTTACTTTTGCCACGACAAAGCTGATATCGGATAGCGCACTTAATAGCTTAATCACACGCTTAACTAATTTGTCGCAAGTCAAGACTGGCACCTCTCTGACTCTCCCTCTCTTGCCTTCGCGGCGTGCAGTTCACACCAATTGGCAGCGAGACCCTTTCTTCTACGTCTCTTCCTCATCTCCCCATTTTCCTCCACTTCTCGGCCAATCTGTCAGGACTGTTTCTCATTAGCAAACATATTTATCTGCAATTCTGTCTTGAGTGCATTGCTGAATTTGAAAAATATGTGTGTTTTTGCCATACGTTTACGCTGCCTGCTTTTTATTTGTTTCGCCACTTAACTCTGTAAAAGGATTAACTCAAGCTGTAAGCCTGCATGAGACAGTAGGCCTTGAACAAGCGAAAGTTTGCAGATACGATAAAACGCAAGTGCTGTCGGTGTTTTTCATCCAAAAGAGAAAGAGATAGAAACACATTTGCACACACTGGCATTCATTGCACAGATATTACGCAGAATGTGCGCAACCAATTGACCACCAGCAGCACAACCACTACTGGCTACTTTCTCTATTTACTTTAAGCTCTTTTCTATGTGGTGTGTAACACGAGTGGAAATTTTGGTTTTACGCCTGTTTCAACTGCCTAGCTAGGCAAAAGCTGATAAGAAAAACCGAAACCATGCTAGGCCATGAGGACATGGCACATTGGCACACACTCTTTGTCGATTGCCGAATCGCCTTATAAGTTGACTCAATTGTCCGTCAATGCACTTGCTTTCCAGCAGCCCCCGTTGTGAATTGTTGCCAGTGTTTGCAGCCTGTGTACATTTGCGGCTTTTTCAGGTTCTGAAGAGCGACCCTAGGAAGCCAGTCCAGGAGATGCCATATCTGCACTAAAACAATGCTCTATGGCAAACGCTAATTGTAAGGCCAAAGTGGCGGCTTTTGCTTCAATCAAAGATTGCAATCACTGTTTCTGTCCCTCGTTTCTCTTTTTCTGGCTTCTCTTCTTGCTCTCTCTCTCTCTCTCTCTCTCTCTCTCTAACCCCTTTTCACCGACAGCCATAAAGGAAAATGTGCACTGCATTGAAGCGGCCAATATTGACCAGTTTTATGACTTCTTCCTCGTGTCACTACTTCTTCTTTTTCTTGTCTCGCCACCGTCATTATGACTTTATGGCCGCATGACGGCAATGCTGCCGACCAGGAACTCTTTCATTCTCAACTTTGTTGCTATATTTGGCGATGCGTCGGCATTGTGGTCAGACACAGTATGAGCTGCATTCTGCATTCTGCATTCTGCATTCTGCATTCTTTATAGGCTTAGCTATACGATTCTCGATAGATAGTCGGTGTGAAGAGGCCATGACAACAAGTGTAGAGAGTGTTGTCCAAAAGGAGATAAGTAATCAACGGTGCTCTAAAAAAGACGAAATGACTGACTGACAGTGACGAGGAGGAAATAGAGTGCTCGGCAAGGGTTACAACGAGCACAGTGCAATTTGAGTTTCAGGAACTGTTCAAAAGAGAGAGAGAGAGAGAACATTTGAATACGGCACAAATGGACATATTCTTCTTTTCTCTAGTCCGGTCACATTAGCTGGCCTAGCAAGGCAAAATGAACAAACTTAAAATTGAAACGTTAATAGATGCCATTTATGAAAATGTCATGCGACGCCACTTAGCAGCACTAGCAGGACTACACTAGCGCCCAGACACCATTTAAAGGGACAACCGTAAACAGAACGCATTAGAGAGAAAAGGGGGTGGATTTGTGTAATGAGTGAAAACTCTAAATGAAAACAATTAATGTTGCTTTTTCCGCAACTGAGACTGCAAAGTGCACTAAGTGCCACCAATTGGTCGCTCTACGGTTCACTTTCTTCTTCTTTCGGTGACAACAGCAGGCACTTAGCAGCATTCAGATCATGACCAACGGCAAAAAGAGTGGCTGTTGTTGTTGTTGTTATTCTGAGACATTCTGCTGCCGTTGCTGCTTCAATCGATGACACTAAGCAGTCGGTGGTGACAGTGAGAAATGTCAAACCCGACTGCTGCGCCCATTTTTCGTGCCTGTCGAGTGGCGACCAAATTGGCGATGCCATTGATTAGGTTCACTGAGCATGCAATCGAAGCAACCCTCTCACTTTTGCTTTCTCTGAATGCACTTTTTTGGCAACTCTTTGTTTTTTGTTGTTGGTGCTTTTTTCTTGCCTGCCATCAGTGTCATAACTTTAGATTTATAGCTCACTAGGCAACTGTCAGGGCTATTCTGTCGGTTTCTGCTGCTGATGCTGAAAAAGGCGCTAATTAATTTCTATTTTTTTGACAAACGACACCGACCCATCGATGAGCAGCTCTCAATGCTGTTCTGTTTGTCCCGGAAACGGAAGCTGCTTGGCATAATTCTCAATTGAACTGCTGTCAATGCGGCTTCATTAGACTGCTGTTCGCTCTGTTTCAGCTTTCAGTCAATTGATGTTCTGTTCTACTGCTCATCCGATTTTTCAGAAAACTTGCTTGTACTTGCATTATCAGCTATTCTTGCTTGATCAGTGTCATCTTCAGTTGTCGAGTGAAGAGAAATGATGTTGTGGTCGGCTAAATCTCTAGAGACGGGAAATCCATTTAACGCCGGATGCGATTTGTCTCCGTTTGACCGCAGACCAGTGGTCAAACCGAATCAGTGGTAGCAATGTTGTCCAGGCTGTACTACACCTTTAAACAACTGCTTTCTCGTTGACTGAATACAAAAATCTCCTCTGTTTCTCTTCTTCCTCTTCCCTATTTCACTGATAGAAAAGAGCAAAGTCAATTTATCTTGGGGCACGAGGCAGTGAAGACAAGGTCGCATGTGGCGGCGTCGATTTGTTTGCTTTCACCAATTATCGTCCTCTTCATCTGTTCGCTATTTGCTTCACTAGCCATTCTCTTGCACTCAGGCCGACCACAGTTGCCAGCATCAGCAGCAGACTTCAGTACTCCCCTCGATGCAGTAGGCTGCTGTGCCGCGCCGGCTTCTCTCTCTCTCTTCTTTCTTTTCGCAGCGTTGATCTATTCGACGGCGATAAGACAAAAAGCAGTGAGCCCGACGGCCTGGTGGCGTGTCGATTCTGCCGCTCGGGTGCTGGTGCCTGCTCCTCTTCTTTTTCTTCTTCGCCTGTTTCCTCTGCTTGGTTATCTGCCATTACCGCTGCTGGTCGCTGTTGATTCGGTCGTCGTCGTCGTCGTGTGGTTGCGGTGAAGCGAGTCGCAAGTGGCGCGCGTCACATCGGCCCGAGAACAACGCTTGCTCTTCGGCTTGCCTGGGTCGTCGAGCAAGAGTAGAGCAGAACCGAGCTGAAGCTTACCTTTGCTCGTGCTACGGCAGGAGATAAGGCGCCTGCAAAGAATGGCCGCCCTTTTACAGACAGAAAGGAGAAAGAGAGAGATGCAGGCAAAAAGCCACATGCTTCTCCATCCTCTGCCTCCTTTCCTCTTCGGTCCGAGTGAACGCGCGACCAGACAAAAGGAACGATTTCAAACAGCTCGTACCGTTTTTCTCCGCTTGCAACATCGCCGCCGACATCGGCAACATCAACATCAGCAGCGGCAGCTAAAACAAAGCTGGAGCTTTTTCACTCTCTGCTCTTTCTTTCTGCGGCGACGACGGCTGCTGCTGCAGTTGCTGTTGCCGCAAGTGGAAGTCACTGCTGAAGTCAGTCATGCAGGCAGACCATGGCGGCACTGGCGAATGGAGCGTCAGTCACCGGGCCACCAGTCACAGCAGCGTTGTCTCTGCTGCTGCTGATGCTCACGCTGGTGTCTTTCGCCGTCTACGTCTATGGCACTGTGCTCTGTTGCCAGCTTTCTCTCGCTTTCTCTCTCCCGTTCTCTTCCTTTCTGCCTTCTCCTCGCAGCCGTCGCCGTGAATGAAACCCAATCAGCCGAACTCACACTTCAATTCCTTCCCAGCGCTATCGCTTACGTTGCCTCTGTGCCTTTTATCTGTCTTGCCAGCTCGCTCTCTCTCTCTCTCTCTCTCTCTCTCTCTCTCTCTCTCTCTCTCTCTCT
>JAALOO010001548.1_pt1 | contig 15144 bp, 9 predicted proteins | sample 7257641 | NCBI WGS metagenome assembly JAALOO01 (sample SAMN14085613, study PRJNA598686) | mite metagenome | biome: ENVO:01001000; feature: ENVO:01001002; material: ENVO:01001226; isolation source: single female mite from University of Michigan culture on fish food culture... ...
CTGCGGCGTCCGTGGGAAGTTTTGTGCTGATGAGGATCGGGTCTTTGACTGATTCAACTTGGGGAGATTGGGAGTTTCCTCCTCCTCCTCCTCTAAACTGTTCCTGATTTCCGAGGTTTTCTAAATAAAAAGTACTTTTAGGATAAATAATTTTTTATTTTTACATTTTACTTACCTTCCATCGATCCTCCTTCACCACCACCACCACCTCCATCACCCCCACCACCTTCACCCCCACCTAAACCTCCAAGAGCTCCTCCATCACCTCGTTGTCCGCCATACGTTTCCACCAGTCGAACAACCGGGACTACATTGTATCCTGGTTCACCCCCACCTCCTGTGTCGATGATCGGCGGTGGTGATTCTTCCGCCCAGAAGCCTGGTCCTTGAGGTGGAGGAGGTAGTGGCAGCCACTCGGCATCACCTCGACCCAAATGGTGAACTCTAGTCAGGTGGTGATGGTGAAGAGGAGGAGGGGCTGCTAGCAATCGGTGGGTGGAAATTCGACGGTGGTGAATGTGAGGAAGGTGGTGGTGGTGGTGGTGAGGGTGATGAGGGTGAGGGTATCGAGTTCCGCGGTGATGACATGGCGCCGCCTCGTAGTGGTCAACGGCAGAGCTGTCGTCGCCTACTGTGGCCGCTGCTGCTGTTGCTGTTGCTGCTGCTGCTGCTGATACTGTGGCCAAGGTGATAAGAAGACGAGCAGACGTCGTGCTGCTGATAAGTAGCAGGCTGAGGAGAGGGTATAAAAGCGAAGAGCTACTGCTGCTGCTGGCCACTGTTGCGGCGCCCATTTGAGGTGGCTGAGGTGGCTGATTTGTTTTTGGTGTAAACTTTTTGAATACTTTTTTAAATTCTCAATATTGCTTTTATCTCTTAAACGGTTACAACACTTTTACATTAACTTTTCATTTTTTACTTTTACGTAATATTGTTTTTCATATTTTTGGTTGCGCTTTTTAGTTTTTGAAATTTTGCTGATTGTTTTCTTTTTTTGTAAACTGGTCAAAAATGATTTTTATTTCACAATTTTTTTTATTTTGTTTGTCAAGGTTCTGTGTATGGTTTTTTAAAAAGGTAAAACTATTTCTAACTTTTGCTTATCACATTTTTAACACAATTTTTGCACATCAACTTAATTATCATTCACTTAATTGGAAATAATAAACAGACTTGAAGCACAAGTGTGTGTTGCTGTCGAAAACAGTGGATTCAAGTGAGTTTGTTCGTTGACTTTTTCAGTGGCCATCTCTTCGGTGAGCGGCCAGTGACAACTGCAGTGGCTGGCCCACTCCATTTGCCCACCTGTTGCTTCATCATTTTTTCTCTACTTTTCTCTTTTTTTCTCTCTCTTTTTCTTGTTCCTCTTTTCACCACTTTTCTCTCCTTTTCTTCACTTTAGTCTCACTTACCGTTTGCCCCTTTATTTTTCAGAATATTCAGAGCAAGCAATTGATAGCTGCTGCTGCTGCTGCAACTGTTGCTGTTGCTGCTACTTTTCTATTCACCTCTCTCTTTCTTTTTGCTTTTGTTGCACCTTAATTTGACACACTTTTTTTTCTTTTTTCTTATAAACTCTCTTTTCCCTTTTCACCCTTCATTCTTTCGATTTCTTTCCAGTCAGTCCGGTTTCTTCAGTTTGTGGTTTTATTTATCATACTTGATGGATTTTATTACTGTACTTTCGCTATTATACTGTTTTTATTTTTTACAAAGGAAGTCTATGCTGATTTTCTATAAAATGTGCCGTCGAGTTTTTAAAAGGTGAACACTCTTTACTCAATTTTTTCAAACTCATTTTGAACTCTTTTTTACAATAGCAAAAACCTGAGCTACAGTAACTTTTACTGTTTAGTGATACTTTTTTCTTTTTCATTTCTTTTTTCAATTGACTTTTCATCCAGTGTGTGCGTAACTAAAGAAGCGTGTAACCAAAGAGGCAGAAAAAGGGGCCTGAATAGAAGATAGTGGTTTACTTTTTACTTTGATATTATTATTTGATGATGATGTTTCTTTCTTTTCTTACCTTTTTCTTCTTTAACTGCTCGCTTTGATGACCGGAAAATATGGGCGAGTGGGTAAATAGGAGAGAGACTAAGTGCAGACAAAGAAGAAAAAGACAGGTAGCACTAAACCGTTTAGGGCGGCGGTCAGTATTTTCTGTATTTTGCTTTGCCCCTTTGTTTCTTTTTCTTCTTCTTTTTTTCTTCTTCTTCTTCTACTAACCTACTTTATATTCTTTATTTTGAGTAGTTTTTACTGTCACAAGCTTTTTTGTTATTGTTGTTAGGGTAAATCACAGCAAACTATTTAATAATTTTGTTGAAAGTAGTTAACAAAAATTTTAATAATTTTTTTGTTTTTCTGATTGTGTGGCTTGCAATTAAAAGGTTTTTAATTTTTATTTAAATTTTTTTTTGTAATTTTATAATCAGACATTTTTATCTGGGCTATTTCAATTGAAAATCAACAGGTAGTCAATTTTTTTACATTTTACACGTTTTACACCATATCACCATCACCAATTGGAGCGAGTAATAGTCGGAGGATAATGAATGTCCGACTGAAAAGTTGAATAAGAAAAGAAGAAGAATAGAATTCCACTACCACTACTTCGGCACCCAAATTACCCAGCAGTAGTGCCCATTAGTGAAGCTTGGCTAGCTAGCTCTGCTCGGCTGAGCACTTTCTTCTTCTTCTTTTTCTTCAACAGTTTTTTCAACCACATTTTTTACATTCTCCGCTTTTTTGCCATTGTCAATCAGCGAACTAAAGCAGAACTGCAGCAGGATCTATTCTACTTCTTTTTCGTTTACGGTTTTTTATTATTCTTCTTTTCAGCTTGGTTTTCACCCCCTTTTTAAAGGTGGTGTCATTAGCACAAGTGGTGCAGCCCCCAACAATTGACTGCGCAGTCAATCTATAGTGTAATTGAAAACAGTACAGTTGCAGTAGTAAACTGATTACGTTTTTATTTGCCCCTAAAAGGGGGGGGGGTGAAAAAAGAAGAGTGAAATGAAAGTGAATCTTCACTACTTTAATTGAAAAAAGTTTTTTGTTGATTTTTTAAATTTAATAATATTTCAATTATATAAGTAACTCTACAAGACATCTAAAAAGGTTTAAATTGTATACAATATTTTTTGCATTATATTTTTTATTTTAAAAATTTAACTGAGAAAATAAAAATATTTCTTGAAAGCTGAATTTTTTAGTTTATAAGCAAATTGTATTGAAAAAGCAACAGTATAATTTCCTGTTTATTCATTTTTTTCCATTTAGACAAACAGGCAAGGCAAGCGGTTTCCAATGGCAACCAGTAGCCAGCTTATCAGCAGTTCTTTCCTTTCCTTTCCTTTGTTTCCTCACCGGCCGGTGTTTCACACCGTGGTTGTGTGTGTGTGTCACCTGCTGATAAGAGGGTGACTTCATCCCTCCTGGAAACCATTACCACCACTGTCAAAGCCTCCTTCTTATTGTGTTTTGTTTAATATGTGTTAGTTTGCTGGTGAGCACATGTTTTTGTTTTTTTCAACTAGAATTTCAGCAATAGCAAAAAGGCCCCCAACTAAATATGAATTTACTTTTACATTTTACACACACTTTTTTATTTGTTTGTTTTTTTATTTTACTTTCGGTAACTGCAACATCTCCTAACAGGTATTCAACTTTTCTCCGACTTTCTTCTTACTGCGAAAGTACCCTCAAAGAATCTGAACCTCAGTTCAGCAAGCTGGTCATTGTGCTCGTTGACGCCCTGCGGGTGGACTTTTTGCCCACCGTTGCCCACTCTTTAGAAAATAGACCCAAGCATGATCGTCAAAAAAGGGAAAAAATACCTCCACCTGTTCCTCGAATGCCCTGGCTTGAGGAGAAAGTGATCACCTCAGGTAACACTCATCCGAAATCCCTTTTTACGAGCTTTGACCTTTGACCTTTTATTTCTAGGAATCAGCCTCACCTCAGTGGCGCAAATGCCCACAGTGACACTGCCTCGCCTAAAGGCTCTTCTCAGCGGCTCAGTGCCCTCCTTTCGAGACTACGTCCTCAACCTGAACGCCTACGCCTTCACCTCAGACAATCTGATCTCCAGTTTTGCCACTTCCGGTCGCCGAATCGTCTTCTACGGCGACGACACCTGGGGAAAACTGTTTCCGTCTGAAAACTCCCCCTTTATCCGCTCCGAACTAACCTCGAGCTTCTTCGTCTCCGACACCGTCACCGTGGACACTAATGTAACGCGAAATGTCGACCTCGAGCTCCAGGACCTCGATTCTTGGGACGTGATGGTCCTGCACTACCTCGGCCTCGATCACATCGGCCACGGCCACGGTTATTACTCTCCGCTGACCGGTGATAAGCTCCTCGAGATGGACCAGGTCGTGGAGCGGATTTACGCCAGTTTAGAGGCGTCGAACATTAGCGCCCTGCTGGTGGTGACGGGAGATCACGGCATGACAAACGGCGGAAATCACGGCGGAGCTACTCGAGAAGAGACACATACTCCGCTGATTTTTCTGAGTACTTCAAAAAAGCACAAAAGAAAAAGGTTCGGATATAAAAACCGTACAATGAATGATCATCAAATTCAAAGTCCTCGGCCGCAAATTGACTTTACCTCGACGCTGGCCAGCCTCTTCCGCCTGCCCATTCCCGCCTTCAATAAGGGCGTTCCCATTGACCGAGTTTGGGGTCGATTTAGGGAGCCCGTTGAGGTGGAACTTTGTGCAAAGTTTACCGCCGCAGCTCAGCTGCAGTCGGCGATTCCCTGGAAGACTAAAAGTGAAGATCCGATTCTTTTTGAAGAGCTAAAAAATATGCTGGAGCGGGCAATGCGCTACCATGAACTTCATCTGGAAGGTTATACCGTGGGAAAATATGCGAGTTTTTCCTATCTAAAGGCCGATGAAATGTACGGCGAATTTTTGCACTCAGTTCAGCAAAGTTTTGTCACCAGAGGCTCGGCGGAGCATTCAAAATCTCAGTTTTTGCTGCTTCTTCTTCTTGCTGGAATGATGGCGGTGATTGGCGGCCTGTTTGCTCTTGAGTGGAAGAATCGGGCGTGGTCGATATTTTTTAATGTTTTTTCCGATCCATATATTATTTCAAAAAGGTCACCTTTAATTTCTTCCTCCTCTTCTTCTTTTCATCAAATTTTTGCCCTTCTCCTAATTCTCACGCACATCTTCAGCCTCAGTTCCACCAGTTTCATTCAGTCGGAGCATCGATTCTGGAACACTGCTGCTGGCGGAGTTGTCACTTTTTTAATTTTCTCGCAATTCATTCGCATTTCAAACGGTTTCAACAACAACAACTCTCATCATCATTTCAACAGAAAATCTTTCACCTTTTACCTGAACAACATTTCTACAGCCGTTCTCGCCTACCTGACGCTCAGCTGGCGCCAAACGGAGCTGACCACTCAGTGGGGCGACGCCCCTGAGGGTGACCACCAGAATGACCTGTTCTCAATGCTAAAAAGGCCCGAAAATAGCGGACTTGCTACTTTGGTCTTTGTGCTGTCTCTTGTTGGACTTGGCTGGAGTTTGGACTCATTTGGAAATGTTTTTTTAAAAGCAGTTCAGGCCAGTGGACTTTGTCTGGCCTATTTGTATCGGTATGATTTTTTGTTTTTTAAATTTTTAATTTTTTCATCATTTTATTCCTCAGTTTGTCAACCGGTTCACTACTTAATCTCCTTCCATCCTTTATCAACAACTTTTCTACCTCCTTTAATCCAAACACCTTTGCTCAGCTCCTGTACCTTCACGCAGCATTTCTTTTGATTGTTCCGTTTATTTTAAAATATTTTCTAAATTTTCATCGTAATACAGCTTCAAAAGGTCCCACTTTTCTACCCTCACTAATTTCCAGCCTATCACTACTTTCCATGCTACTTCTCGACCCTTTCACTGCGCCCATTTACACTTTGAACGTCTTTCTAGAAAAGCATCTGGATCACTTTCTAAAAGGTCATACCGATCTCAAACATTCTTTTCATTCAAGCTTTTTTACTTTAAAAAATCAGCTCCTCACCCGTTTTGTGATCTACCTTGTGATGGCCAGCTCTGCCTTCTTCACCACCGGAAACTCCAACTCGCTGTCCACCGTTTCCGTCACCGCCTGCTTCATCGGCCTCAACTCTTATCAACTGTTGCCCTGTACCCTGCTGATGCTGCTGGCCACCTACTCGACGCACCTTTTTTGGTTGTTGGCCTTTTTTAGGCGGCTTCAAGCGGAGTTTATCAGCTTGGAAAAGGAGTTCACGGAGAACACGAAATTTATTCGAAGCGAACTCCATCGACTCTTCAACAGCCTCCTCACCTGTTGGATGCTCATTCGGTTGGGTGTGATGACCGCTGTGCTAGTGGTGACGCTCGCCCTGCAAGATCACCCCTTCATTTGGTCGGTTCTATCGCCAAAAATTCTTTATGAAATTCTGCTTTTTATGATGCACCTCATAGTGGCGCTGCTTGTGACGGCGACCCTTGTGCCAAGTTTTATTAAATCTGTTGTTTAGTTTTGCTATTAAATTGTAGGCTTTTAAATTAACAGTTTTTTATTTGTAGTTTGACAGTTTTTAGGTGGATTTTTATAATGCGGCAAAAAAAGGTAAAAAATTACAGGCGAAACTCACACTACATAATGGTTTTGTGCAGCACTTCGATTATGTAAACGCGAACGTGTTTTTTTTCTACTCAAATGACTCACGTTAAGATCAAAAATATCTTTTTTAGGGCGGACACCGCGGCCACTTTTGCACTTTTTCAAACTTCAAATGCGGAAGAACTAAGACGTGAATGTAAAAAATGTACTTAATACAAGTTGTTAAGGATTTCATGTAGAATAGTTTTGTGTTGATACTATGGTCTTCCTATAAGTGGGTCGTTGTTGGTAACGACATAAGTGTTCTGAACACGCAGGTACATTTTCCGTCAAAACGGGTAATACCAAAAAAAATGATTAAAGTGTCAAATGAAAGGTGACTAAATTATCTTGTTTTTGTCTGACTTAGAATATTTTTAATAATTTTTATTTTGTAACGAGTTTAATGGGCAAGAGGCATACAACACTTACAACAGGCTAGCTGAGAGTAACTTAAAGCCACGTTGAACCTTTGTTTATATGCAGAGGGTAAGGGTTCGTAATGTTCTAAAACACGTCAATAGAACAATACCACCCCAATTTTTAATAATCAATTTAAAACAATTAAGTTTACCTGCTTAAAATAAACACAATTTGTAAAAATTTTGTTATTAACACAAGACGACTATGTCTGGGTAACAAGAACAAAAGGGTTTTACTAATTCAGGTACTCTGAATCCAAATCTGCAATCCAAAAAAATATTTGTCGGGTCGATCCTGAGATAATCGACCTTTTATCTGATCAAAACAAAAAAATTAACAGTTTTAAAATATAAAATTTTCTTATTGCATAGTTACTCAAAAATAAATTTTTGCAACAAACATAAAGTTAACTGTCTAATCTGTCAGAATCCAAAAAATAAAAAAATTAGGAGCTACCGTTAAAGATTTAGAACTGATAAGAAAGTGCCCATGTTTTAGAAGTTGTTTGCGCATGACATAGGAAAGTCAAAATTCAGTTAAAAAATCGTCATTTCGGTTACCACTTTGTAAGCACTAAACGGTAACTCCTAGTTTTTTCATTTTTTGGATTCTGGCAGATTAGACATTTAACTTTATGTTTGTTACCAAAATTTTTTTAGATTGCAGATTTAGGTTCAGCGTACCTGAATTAGTAAAACCTTTTTAGTTTTGTTTCTGTTACCCATTAAATGTAATGCTGAAGTCGTCTCGTGTAATTGAACAAAAAAATGAAAAATTGTTTTTAAAGGTTACTTTAATTAAAAGAATGATCAGAAATGGTTGTTTCAAAAAACTTTTTATATTCACAAGAAAGAATATAAAGTTGAGCACCAATGACGCTTCTTTTAAGGTTTCCGTTGTTAACCCATTTTTTTTCATTAGGAACGTATTTTTCTATTATTAAATCTTAAAAAAACAAAAAAATAGTTTTATATTAAACAATAATTTTTAAAACTGACATTTATCATTTTCTTCTTGACCACCGACGACAATTAGCTCATCATTATAATCAATTGCTGCATGATCCCAGCGTCTTTGATTTAACGGCGTTTCATTTTTCCAATATTTGTCAATAATTGGGTTGTAAGATTCAACTGTTGCTAATGAACCGCTATGACCAAAACCCCCAATAGCCCAAAGGCGATTTTTGTAAACCGCAAGAGCAAAGTTACTTCGTGCAGTATTCATAGTTGCTACTTTGCACCATTGGTTTGTTTTTGGATCGTATCGTTCTACAGTTTTTTCAAATTCACAATCTTTGTTTTTTCCCCCTGCAACATAGATACAACCATCATTATAAATGACAGCAGCAGCCTGGATGCGTCCAACAATCATTGGTTTTATTTTCAACCAAACATTTTTTTCGCTATCAAAACGTTCACAAGATTTCATGTTGATACATTCGTCAACACAGTTATCAACAAATTCACCACCAAACGTGTAAAGAAATTTATTTTCAAAAACAACACTTGTAAAGTTGCTTTTTTGTTTTTCTATTGATGACATTTCGGTAATGTCTATTTTTTCAGAATTAATTTGAGCTGATAAATAAGTCAAATCAAAGCAAAACATTTTGTTAGCAGCGTAACAATTACTGTCGCCACTAAAAATGTACAAGCTTAGTTTCTTATCATTATAAGCGTGTTCAAATAATTGTAATCCAAAAAGAGTACGATGTTGGGGTAAATTAGGTGATAAAGTTGATGAGTGCCAAGACTTGTTTTCAAAGTTAAAAAACTCAAAATTTCCTTTTAAATTATTAACACATACAAGCAATTTTTTTTTCTTTTGATAAAATTTTTTTTTAAAATAATTTTGTAAACTTATTTGTTTATCTGAACAAAGTTGTTTAAAAACTGAATTAGTAAAAATACAATCTTTAATAAATAAAAAAGATAATTTGTTTTCTTCTAAATATTGTTGTACTAAAAATGAAAAATGTTTTAAACGATTTTTTTCATCATATTCAATCCAATTGTGAATAATTTTCCAAACAAATGATTCATTATTTATATTTAATTTATCATAAGAAAGAAAAGCACAAATTAAATTTATATCTTCTACATTTATAAAAAACTCTAAATTTAAACATGTATACTCCTAAAAAATAATTCAATTGTTTAATTTTATTTTATTACAGTTAAAAATAAATGCTTACTTTTTGAAAAGTCTTATTATTAGTAGACAAATTTGTAAAATATTCTTTGTTTTTAACATTTGATGGGTTGTCTAATTTTCCATAAATAATAAGTTCTTTTTTTTCATTTTCTAGTTTAAAAAGAATTTCTTTAGGACGAGTTTTTTTTTCTTTTTGTTTATCGTCGTAAACAGCTAAATGACTGTATTTTACAAAATTATTTTTTTCATTTAAAAGCTTTTCCATTGTAACATAAATTACTTTTTCCATTACTTTCCAGTTGACCTGATTAATAACAGCGTTTTGCGGAAAACCATTGTTCAAAACACCTTCACCGCTAAACCGATTACCCAGCACGTGACCTGCATGATCACCATTTTCTCCAAGTTCTAAAACTTTTTTTCTTAATTTTTCAGGAAAAGATAATTTAAACTTGTTTTTTAAATTTTTTAAAGTCACCTCTGCACACTGATAAATAAAACGATTTTTTACTTCGGGATCAGTTTGAACGTGTCGCGTTGCAAGTTCATCGTTGTTTAAATTGATTGATGTTAATATTAAATTGGGTTGTTCGCAAATATCATTTGGATTAAAATTAGTTTTTAAAGGAGGAAGATCTAAATGAGAATTATATTCTGAAATAAAATATTGTTTTGGTTGATTTTGAGCCATTTTTAAGCAAATTTTGAGTTAAAATATATTTTTAAGACAACAAAAAATAATAAATGTTAAAACTAAAAAATTTTTAAAAAATAAATATACTTAGCTGCTACATTATATATTAAACTAATAAATTTGCAAATATTTTAACAAAAAAGGCGTTTTTAGCACAAAATTGCAATTGTAATAATTTTTATTAGCAACAATAGATAAGATATTGTAAATACAAAAAATAATTTTAAATGGTAACAGGATTATTTAAGGCGAGAGTGAATCAAATTTTTTATTTTATTGGTTCTCGTATTATTCCTACATGAATTGTCGTTTTTCTGCCAACTTTTATAACTTAACTTTTAGAGTTCCTGAAGTTTAGGTTAAAATCTCAAATTAAAGTTTAAGAATTGGTCTACAAAATAATGGGGGTTTTTAATTTTAACTGTTCTAGTTTTGTTTTTTTAAACATCTGAAATTGTCAAAACACAACATTTTGCAAGTTTTCTAACTTTAAATATTCATATAAGCTTAACTAAAACAGTTAAATTAAAAACCCTCATTATTTTGTAGAACAACTCTTAAACTTTAATTTGAGATTTCAACCTAAATTTCAGGTTCTCTAGAAGTTGAGTTATAAGAGTTGGCAGAAAAACAACAATTCATATAGGAATAATACGAGAGTCAATAAAATGGAAAATTTGACTCACTCTTGCCTTAAGGGGAGCCATTTTTTAGGAAAAGTGGGCTTCTCTGCGCAATGCATTTGTACAGCAAAAAGGTCATTTTTTCGGTACACTTTTTTCAGCAACCACACATCAAATTTAGATGCTGTAAAAAGCAAAATGAAGGCAAGATTGTGATCTTTATTTTAAACAAAAGCGATTTAAGGGGGGACACCGTGCACTTTTTGACTGTTTTTTCGTATTTTGATTTCGGAGTGGCTATGATGTTCATGAAACATGTACTCAATACGAACTGCTATGACTATCATGTAGAACAGTTTAGTGTTGATAGCTTGGCCCTACGACGACTAGGTCGCTTATGGTAACGACACCATTTTTCTCATCAAAACGGTAACCAGATCGGTATCATAGGAAGGTGGCATGGCTAAATTGAAGGTGCCAAATGAAAGATGACAACTAAAACTAAAGATTGGCAGGGCTATATTAATTTTAAGTGGTCCCGGTTTTCCGTTGCTGATTTTTAATTCAAGATTTCAGATAAAAAAACACAAAAATGACGTTTTGTAATTTTCAAAAATTTTTTAAATAAAAAAAATTTAAAAATCTGGTCCTGCCAATCTCATGATTAGGCTTTTTTAGCCAATTTTCTTGATAGACAATTTCCAAAGCCCCAAGCTGCCACTTTGTACACAAAATTCCATAATATCTCCTGAGTATATGTACCAAAAATCTCGTGTGTAACAGGAACTTTTGCACCGGGCTGACGCCCGGTGTTATGTAGTGTGAGTTTTGCCTGTACTAATTTTAAAATATTTGAACAGGTAGTGAACAGCATCTGCGAATGGACGCCTGCCCACACTTTTGCGCCGCACGTGACAAAAATTTTGTTTACATTTTTTTGCTTCTGTTTCTGCCGCCGCTGTTCTTTCAAAATTCCAGTCAAGAATTTGATTTCGGATTCTGAAGTTCCTTTTTATTTGATCAATACCAAAAATTATCATCATGACAGAATCACAGCAACCATCAACAAAACCGGAGCCATCACTTGCCAGGTATCGGCACATTCGGACGGCTTCAAGCGCCACCGGTCAGCAGCACATTTACCTCGATGTGGAGTTGTAAGTTCTACTTTGAAGTTTGTTTTGCACTTTCTAATCTTTTCCCCCTTTTTCCAGAGAACACTCAAAAAGCTTTCAACCGTTAGAAGGTGGTGATGACCTTCGTTTCCTCATCCACAGCTCCATTGCCCGGCTCTTCGGCGAGGCCGGCTACGCGATCCAATTTGAGGTGCTCAAGTTCCGGTCACGTCCCTCGACTCGAGCTTTTCTTCGCGTCCTGGCGAAGGACTACGTCCGCTTTCGCATTGCCCTTCAGCTGACCACTGGTCATTCCCTCCTTGAAGAGAATGCCACTTCTTCTTCTTCAGCTGCTGCTGCTGCTGCTGCTGCTGCTGCTGATACACCTCAATGCTGGTTCAAGATTCACAAGGTTAGATTTTATTTAGTGGTTGTTGATTTTCTCTGGTTCTAATTTCGAAACTTTTTTCCTTTTTAGGCAGCCCATTCACTCGCTTCACTGGCCTTCAAGTGGGACATTGGCGATCACATTGGCAACGCCGATGCCGATGTTGGTGGTGGTGGTGGTTTAGCTTTATTGTAAGCTTTTTTGTTTAGTTTTTTGTGGCTGTAAATAAAAGGTTTTAATCTAATGATAATCAAAGTTTTTATTTTGTTGTATGAGAGATTCTAAACAAGTGGTAAATACAATACAAGGGAATACAAAAAGCGTACAAAAGATAACAAATTCAGTAAATTCAGTAAACAGGGGGGGGGGAATCAGTAGTAAAATTACAAAGATAATAATAAAAAAAGAGTTTAAATTTAACCAGTTTTAAAGTTAAAGAAATAATTGAAAAAACTAAAATTCAAAAAATAATCAAAGATAAAAATCGTTTTAAACCATCATTCCCACGTCAACGGAGCTCATGGTGGTGGTCATCATCTGAGGCTGCTGCTCCATCAGACTTGATACAGTGGTGGTGGTGGTCATCAACGTCCTCGAGGCAAAGTTGGTCACAATTTCCGTGGCTGAATCTTCGTCTTCGTTAAAAGTTGTGGTCATCTTCAGCAGTGGATTTTGAGTCGTCGTGGGTGAAACTCCTCCTCCTTCAGTCGATCTTTGAGTAGAGGTTTGTACCGTCGAGGAACTGCTTGAAGAAGCGGAAGTTGTGGAGGTGGAGGTCATCAAGGTCGAGGTGGTCGTCGGCGTGGCCATCATCATCTCAGGATTTTCGGCGACCATTTTCTTGGAAGTTCCATTTTTAATGCTCAGCCGCATCTTTTCCCGTTCCTCCTCCAGGAGCATCAACTTGATAAACTGCCCTCGGTCCATTGATTTAAGGAGGTGAGCCTTGGAGACGTAGTTTGGCGGATAGCTAGGTCGCATTGGATTCCGCCCGAGGGAGTTTGAATCGGAGTTTGATGAAGTGGAAGTTTGGTGCAACGGAATAAATTGCGTCTTTCCCGCCATTATGGGCGACTGAGGTCGGAGGGAAGGATAGCGGTTTCCGTAACCGGAAGATTTTGTTGGTGAACTGTTCATTGCTGAGGGGCAGAGTTCCTAGAAGAAAGGTTTTAAAATTTAAAAGTTTTTAGAAAATTAAATTTTTTCGCCTTACCTGACTGTAATCCATGCTGAAGCCTCGCCCGTTTCCGGTAGAGTCAGTGGTGAAGCGCATCTGAATCTCCCGCTGCCCGCTGATCATTTCGAAGGGAAGTGTGTCTGAAAAATGGAAGTTAAAATTTAAAAATTTTAAAGTTAAAGTAAAAGGGTTTCAAAAGGTTTTCTCACTTACATTCTCGTTTTGCAAGCTCTCGTCCGCAAAGTTTCACATCGGCGGTCAGCTCCAGGTGGTCCTTCTCGCAGGCGTGCCCACTTGGACTTCGATTCGCCTCAATATCAAGGTCCTTGATGGTCAACTTCAGGGTGCAGTAATCGGCGGAGGCGGCGCCGATTCGGTAAGTACATCTCGTGGCGTCATCATAAGGCGCTGGATAATTTGGAGATTTGAGGCTGCCTCGAAGGGCCCGGCTGCTCACATCGCAAATGGTCGGAGTTTGCAAGGAAGGTTCTAGAATGATTGATAAAAAGGTTTAATAAGTTTTAAAAATACTTCCAAAAAAAGTATATACTTACTGTTAGTTCGCATCGGCTTTGAGCAGTCCTCAAGCTGCTTCACTTCCAAAATAAAGTCTCCCGGATTGGAGGTTCGATTTGAGGTGTAGTAGATGTACTTCTCCTGCTGACCGGTGAGGAAGTAGTAGCGTCCTAAAAATTAAAAAAGTTTAGGATTTTAAAAATAAAAACTATTGAGACATTTCTTACGCTCATGCCCGACGGGAAAGGCACCGCAGATCTTCCCTCCATCAACCTCGAGGTACTCGTTTCGACAGCGGTTCATGCCGCTATTTTCCAAATTCGAAGTTCCCTCTTCCTCCAGGCGGAACATGGCAAACTTCAGCTCAATGGCGCAGACGCGGTCTGAATGGCGGCGAACCGTGTAACGACATCTATGAGGGCCGGGCATTCCGTTTGGGCTGCTAATCTTGTACTGGAGTTCGCTGGAGATTAGGTCGCAGTAGTAGTGGAAAGTGGACTCGTCTTGAGAAGATGGTGATGAAGAGGGTGATGAGGGTGATGATGGAGGAGTTTTAGTTGGCTGCTGTTGATAGTAAAAGTTCTGGCTTTGATGCTTATTGTCAGGGAACAGTTTGTTGTCCTCCAAAAGCTGCTGCTGCTGCACCTGCTGATCATAGAAGGCGTACTTTGGACTTTTGGGCCGGTAAAAGGTAGGAGTATTTTCTATTTGCTGCTGCTGCTGCTGAACTAGCCCCTCCTTTTCCTGTTGATCTAGATTGGTGGCACACTCTACCTGACGGGCCTTGATGGCGAAAACCGGCTGATCACCAAATCTCTGAACACCTTCCTCTTTAAGGAGTTTGACAAAGAGGTACAGGTCCGGTCGGACGAACCAGAACTTCTTGATCGTTCCAGCGGGAACAAAGCCGCAGATTCGCTCCCCATCCACGGACAGGTACTGGCTGCCGCAGGTAGTGTCAGAGTTGTTCCAGTACCGGACAAAGGCAATGTCCAGCTGGCAGACGTTCGATTTCGCCTTCTTGACGTGAAGTTGGCAGGAAGCTCCTGAAGATCCTGAAGAAGCTCCTGAACCTTTAGTTCCTGAATTTGATGAATCCAAGAGCAGGTCGGCAGAGGTCAGCTCAAAGAAGCTCTGCTCGACGATCATTTGAGAGCAAATTGAGCTGGAGGAAGTGGAAGGTCTTTGCTGTCGAGGTTCTGAAGTTTTCGATGGAGTAATCTCCTCCTGCGCATACAGATCACCTCGGCCCTCTTTCACCTCCCAGTGCTGCTGCTCAAAGCGGCCTGGAAGTTGATGCTGGTGGTGATGTTTAGAAGAAGGTCGATGGTTAGTAGAAGGTGGTTGTTGGGGTGAAGTTTTTCCTCCCCCATTGACCACCGTTATGTTACGGCTAAAGTACCGCA
>JAALOO010001549.1_pt1 | contig 15138 bp, 13 predicted proteins | sample 7257641 | NCBI WGS metagenome assembly JAALOO01 (sample SAMN14085613, study PRJNA598686) | mite metagenome | biome: ENVO:01001000; feature: ENVO:01001002; material: ENVO:01001226; isolation source: single female mite from University of Michigan culture on fish food culture... ...
GGCTTTTTTTGTCCCGTTCATTAGCGCAATTTAACAAACGCCCAAAAGGGCTCTTTGTTCGAACATGATAATTGAACTTTTGAGCAAGAGGACATGATAATTGAACTTTTGAGCAAGAGGATCAGAGGTACTTTTGGGCGTCTAAGAGGACATGATCAGAGGTACTTTTGGTCATCAACGAGGACATGATCAGAGGTACTTTTGGGCATCAACGAGGACATGATCAGAGGTACTTTTGGGCATCAACGAGGACATGATCAGAGGTACTTTTGGGCATCAACGAGGACATGATCAGAGGTACTTTTGGGCATCAACGAGGACATGATCAGAGGTACTTTTGGGCGTATAAGAGGACATGATCAGAGGTACTTTTGGGCATTTTTATGATGGATTTTCCCAATGATACTGAACAGAACTTTTTACAAACATTTTGCAAATTAACCAACCAAGTAAACTCCAGATGTTGAAGGCTGGTGTCATTCGGCTGATCGGCAAAAACGGTTTAAGGCACAACAAGCTTGCGAGTTGCGTCCCGAGCCGTCGGCCGATGCTGATCAACAAAATGACACCAGTCAATGTTTAAAATTTTGGAAAAATTAAAAAGTGCGTGGCGCGAAACGACATTAACATCCTTGTAAACAATTATAAAAATAATAAAAAATTTAACAAATAAAAACTTGTTTGTTTCTAATAAATTAAATGAGTTTTAATAAAATTGACAAAAAATACAAATTAAAAATGGGGAATAACTTTGAAATTGCATTAGTTTCAATCCTGTCTCACTAGTTGTCAGCACAAAAACATTTTTGAAATGACATTTTTACATATAAGTTTTGCCAAACATATTTTCTTTAAACTAGTAGATTACAGAGTAATTTTCAACTTTAAAGCTCAATTACACTAAAAGTTCAGCCTCAAAAGGGTTGTTTTACTGAAAACCATTTTTGCCAGTTTACAGTAGGTAGATAGATGAGTCTACAGGCAAATCACGTTTGAAATCAGCACATTGACGCAGTTCATTTTGTTGTTCACTACAGCCACTGCTATTAACTCTCTTTAATGTGTGCATTATTCACGGCTGTTAAGCACGTTTCAGAACTGCTGCTGTTGCAATTGCTGCTACTTTTGAAAAGTTTGAACATCATAAAAAGACTTCATTTTAACCAAGCAACACATTGCGAACACCAGTTTTCTGTAATTTTTACAAATGTACAGACAGATTTTTAAATAATTGAACACTGTCGCTGCGACAATGGTGGTCGATGAGCAGAGAAAAAGGATAAACTTTAAAACTCATAAAAACTTTGCTTTTTAGTTATGATTTTTTTCTTTAATTTTTGGTTGATATTTTATAAATTTAAGCCATCTTCTGACACAGGCAACTTGTACTTCTATATTAATTATATTTGACTGCACGTATTTTTTTTTGTTTTTAATTACCAATGAATTTGTCTATTTTTGGTACCAATGACTGTCATGGGTACTTTTACTAAACCAACCGACCAGACTGTGTGGAACAAGCAAACTAACTGAAATCAGTCAATCAGAGAGTCAGACAGACTAAAAAAACAAAAAAATAAAAAAAACATTAGCATTCGTTGCATTTGTTTTGCTGCACGTTAAGTTTTTTGTCGTGCTGTTTTTCACTGGTTCGGTAATTCAGAAAATTACATTGACATTTTTTTCTACCTGAAATTTAAAAAATAGCATTTTATTTTGGTATTTTGATACAAAGTATCTTTACTAACAAAAACTTGCAGAAAATGGAAGAAAAGTCGTTTACAATTAGTAAACATCTTTTCAAGTAATTTGAATATTAATTTTAATGCTAAAATTTTATTACCTGCAATAATCTTTTGAATCCGCGTTTAAGATCATTAATGAAAAATGAAAATCAAATATTGATTGTTTTTATTTTTTCTTGCTTTTAGTTAATGTTATTATTTTAAAATTTCAAATAAACAAACACTAGTTTTGTATGTTATTTTTTAATTTTGTTTTTAAAAATGTTTTTGTCTGGCAAAAACTAAATTTTTATGTGTGTAGTGGTACAGCTCAATAATGACAACAGTTTTTGAAAATTGATATTAAGCTTAATGTGCGACTTATGCCTACATTGTTTGGTTTGTTCGATTCATTCGCTCACTGCCAGCTATTCTCTATGACGCACAGAGTGCCCTTTTGCTGGTGTGTACTGCAACTTCTCTAGCAATTATCTTGCACATTATTCAACCTGACTTATTTCTATTCCCAATGTCTGTGTTTTGACCACCAGTATAAAGCTAAGGAACTTGAATGAAAAAGCCAAAAATTGTGTCTGGTACTAAAATACTAAAAGTAACAAAAAAATATAGAAATGCCCCCTCTATTTGCAAATCATCACCAAAAGGCAACAGAAACAGCAAAACCAAAAACTAAAATGCTTTTTTATCATTATCAACAACAGCCGTTTTGGCGCACTAAAAAATAACCATTTTTTAGTTTTAATAAAAAGACATTTTGATTTTAGTTTTAATAAAAAGACATTTTGAGTTGACGCATTTCACTTTGAATTCTGTGAGAAGGGACATTTTAAGTACAATGTAAAATAAATTTAAGTAAAGTTTTAAAAACACAAAAAGCAAAAAGAAATAGAGAGCATGAGTGTCTCTAGTCTTAACCAGGTCTCAGGTGTCTGCCCCAACTCAGAATAAAAAAAGGCATTAAAAACAAAACAAAACTAGCGACCAGTGCCTGACTAGACTACTATTACACACGCACAGACAGACATTTCCACCCCCTCTTTAATTCCACTAAGTTCAACCAAGTTCATTCCACCAGTTGAAGGTCACAACATTTTAAGAGTTCAGTCGAGCCAGTCGGCTCTCATTCACCGACTGCCACCTCTCGCACACCCAAGGACAGACACAAGCAGCAGCAAACTGCAACAACAACTGCATCAACCTTCAGCAAAAAAAGGAACTGAGTTAAGTGATTTGGGTGCCTCTTTCTGTTTGTCTGGGATGAGGGAGGAGAAATAGAAGGAGGAGTGGGGAATGAGCGAAAGTTGAAATGTGAAGAGGGAAAGAGAAAGGGCAAAAAGTAATGAGAGAGGGGGTCAGAGTTCAGTGGCACCATTTCAGCCTGCTCACTGCTCTCCTCTTCTCTCTCTCTCTCTCTCTTTCTCCTTGCGGTGGACCACAAAAAGTGAACAACGCAACTGCACACCGAGTGTCACGAGCGCAGCAGACACACCGAGAGTGCACCGAGGGCAAGGGACGGATTTGGTGGTACTGACGTGAATTGCTGTTGCTGCTCGATAGTGCTCCTATTCGGCAGCCTTTCTATTTGGTTTTGCTCCCTTTTCTGGTCTGGTGATGGTAGAGTCCACCACCACCACCGCCACCACCCTTGCACTACCATTATCAAAATCAGCTTGCAAACAAGTGGGCTAAGATTTCTTGTGTGGTAGGTAAATACATCAAACTACAAACTGTTTGAATGTTTTCTTACTTTGAAAGGAAATCTAAGAATGCATCGATGGCAACAAACATGCTGCAAATGCTAAAACATTTACTGTTAGGCCTTAAAGTGTCCTCTGAAATGACCAGCTGATGGGAGGGCAACAGATACTGCTGCTGCTGCTGCTACTGCTACTGCTGATCACTGTCTGGGCGCTGCACTTTACCGCCATACTGAAAGAAAAAATAAAAAAAGAAGTGCACAAAGCCTAGGCACTGCAAGTGCACTCAACTTTTTACCCCTCAGACACTGCCGCCACCGCTGCTCATCTTCAGCCCCATCAAAAGTGCTGTTGCTGTTGCCGAAATGCTTCTTCTGCCGCCTGCTTGCACCGAGCCTGGCACTGCTCGGCACAAAGTTGAAAACAAGCAGACAGACAGACGGACAGACAGTGAGAGGGGGAAAGAGCAAAGGACAACGGCTGAGAGGAGAAAGAGAAAGAGAGAAAGAGGGCAACGACTACGACGAGGAGGACGATGGCGGTGGCAAAGGCAAAGGGAGCACAACAGGGCAACAACAAGAATTGAGGCAGCAGCGGCGGCGGCGGCAGTCGTCGTCGTCGTCTTCGGACAACAGTCGCTTTTCACTACCACCACCACCACCACCACTACCGTTCAGTTGCACCAAAACAGACACTGCAGCAGCAGCAGAAGTTGTTGTTGTCGCAGTGGCGTCGGTGGCAACGTTAGATACTAGATTACCAGACACTACGGACAAGATCTCTCTCTCTCTCTCTCTCTCTCTCTCTCCCCATCTCATTATTACAGGGCAGTGCTTTGCCCCCGCAGACGGTGCTGCCTCTGCTGCTGCTGCTGCTGCTGCTGCAACAACGATTTTTATTTTGCACCGACCAGCCGACCAGTCAGCTAGTCGTTCAGTCAGTCAGTCAGTCAGTCATTCAGCCAGCAGTCAGCCAGCCAGCCAACCAACCAGCCAGCCAGGCAAATAGTCGCAGACTGACACTGCTGTGTTTTGCTTTGCGAGGCACAGGTTGTGCTTCCTACCTACCTGTGTTCTCTACCACTGCCGCTGATCTTTCCTTTCTTCCGTTGGTTAGTGCTAGCCTGTTGTTGTTGTTGTTGTTGTTGTTGTTGTTGACTGTTTCCCGATTTTCTCTCCCCCTTTTCCTCCTTTCAGTACTCCTCAGTACTCCTGCTGCTTCCGATTGACCGAGTTGTTTGCAGTGCTAGAAAGAAATATTTGGCCATCACTGAACATTTGCAGTAGAGTCTAAGCAGATTATAACGGTAACGGCAACGGTGTCGTCTGCAGCAGCAGCAGCAGCAGCAGCAGTGGTCACCACTATCATCTTCAACACTTGATCAGCACTTGAGCAGCTTTCATTACCAACCATCGCATTGCCACTGTCAGAGCGAACTTATTTGAATAGCCAACTAACTGTCTAACAGTGACTGCCAATCCGCCATCATTATCACCTCATCTTACCATCACCACCAAGCGATCAAAGCTGAGCAAAGCTGTAAGTAATTTTGTTCTCTGTAATTGTTTTGTTCGCACATACTTTCCTTCTTGTCGCAAGAGTCGCACGACTCAGACTGTACTCTCTTGTCAGCCAATCTCATAACCCTTGTTCTAAACACTCAGCCTGAGAGTTAAATAGTTAAAAACGTAAATTGCAAGCTTTGAAAACCTTGCTGCAATCTGACAACTTTCTTGATCGAAAGTTTCACCAATTGGCTTTTCCAATATCACTTACTGCTGCCTCCCCCCCCCCCTCTACTACTGGCAAATTGTTTATCTAATGCCCTGAACAGCACTGCCATCCAAACTTATGGCAATACAATATAGTCTTTAAAATATCGTTTTGTAAATCCGCTTACCTTCCAATCATTCCCAATTACAATCATTTTGCCGTCGCTCTCTTATCGCCTCTAACCATTGAGCAGAAAAAGACCACACAAAATATCAGTTCAAAGTGCGTTAGCGCCAAGGCCAACATTCTTTCTCATTGCACTTTTGGCCATCACTACCACCCTCATCATCATTATCATCACTTCACTTTTACCCCTGCGCCCATTTAGTGTCACCCCTTCGTCTCCTCTTCATAGGTTCTAGCCTTTTGTTGTTGCTGCTGCTATTGCCGCATCAGACTGAACTCATCACCAAACTTTTGTCTAGACAGGGGCAGCAGCAGCAGCAGCCGAAGTGCATTCTCAAAGTGCACTCTTTCTCCCCCTCTCTCCCTCGCTCTCTATTAATAGACTCCAATAGGCGATTTGATGAATTTAAAGGCAAATGGCAAATAGACACTGCTGGACAGAACTATGAACTGTGAACTGAACGCTTTGGTGTGTGTGTGTACGCAGTACTGTTCAGTACTGCTCCTGCACACAGTGGCACTGCCAGTGAACAGAGGCAATGAGGCAATCAGGCAAGCACAAATCATCCAAAGTCAAATCGACCAATATAAGCTAGGCAAACAGCACAGCACAACCACCACAGTCAATAACCAACCAACAAACACAACAAAACTAGACGACGGTCTCTTCTTCTCCACTAGTCTTCCAGACCTTTCCATCCCTTTCAGTCCTTTGATGTTCAGCGAGACTAGAGTCTAGATGCTGAAAAAACTAGACTAGACTAGACTAGACAGCAGTACTTTTCTCTCAAATTCTCCTGCCTAAATGCTCAAAGCGTAGTTAATTGAAGAGTACGTAGGCTGTTGCTTGTTTGTTTGTTGACCACCCTTTCGCCAGTGCATTTTGCCACCAGTCGGTTCGGTGTCCTTGAATTGGCTTGGAGCCGTGAAGCGACGGCCGCAGCCGTGATTTGCCTTGCCAGAGAACGAACAGAGCGAACGGAAGAAGCGGAGAGCCGAGACAACGGAGTCTGCAGTGGTGGCGGTTGCTATGGCGGTTTCGACGGCGGCGGTGGCCACGGATGCTGTTGCCTCGACCATTGGTCGCGCTCGATAAATTTTTTTCACTCTTTTTTCCTCCCCCTCTCTTTCCGCAGCCTTTCCGACTTTTTGACTCTCTGTTCTTCTCGGTGGTGGCGGTGGCGGCGACTGTGTCTGCATCTGCATCTGCATCTGCCTCTGTCTCTCCTTCCCCCCCCCCCCCCCCCCACCTCTGTCTGCGCCCATCTGTTCACCAGCAGCATCAGCATCGCCACCAGCAAATGCCCAAACGCTGACGCACCGACTGAACTGACGCGCACACACTGCTTGCACTCGCATCTGTCTGGCTGGCTTCAACAAAATCAGCCGCAGCCTCTCCACTGAGCTCACTTTGGTCTCGTCATCGGTGTCGAGCAGACATCGGCGAGGTATTGAGTGGAGAAGAAGAGTGAAGGTGTCTTGTGCTCGTCGGACTTCTCTTTCTCATCGGACTTCTTTTTCTCATCGGACTTGTTCGTCATCCCTTCCCTTCGTTGACGACATCTCAGCGCATCTCATCTCATCTGACCACTGCTATTGTCACCACTGTCACTCCAACAGCAGCTTTACCATCAAATTTGACCAGTGACTGACAGCAATGCTTGCCAAACTTTCTCTCTCTCTTCTCTGAACTGATCTGCCTTCTGAACCTGGTACGCCAACTGACTAAATTGCGTCTGTGAAGTGAGAAGCAGGTAAGTTTGCCAAACGTTTGCTTTTTTATTACGTCATCAATTCAAATCAGTAGTCTGAGCACTTTTCTGTATGAGCAATCCTCAGGATCCCAGGTTCTCCACTTTCACAATAGTGCTGCTTTTTTAGCCAATTTGGTGAGTTTGTGCACACTTCTTCGCACACCTATTTCACAATCCTTCTTCCTTCTTCTTCGTTATTGCAGTGATGTGATGAGTAGTGTGGTTCAGCAGTAAATTTCAGCGTTTCAGCTTACTGACGCTCAAAAGCGTTCTCAAACGCACTTACTAGCGTGCTTTTCTCTTTTTCTTTCTACATCTATATCTCAGTCTCTTTGCCCATCACTCACTTTAAAATGTGCTCAGCGCCTAAACACACAAATGCACTTTTCTTTCATTATCATTATCGCATCGTATTCGCTGATTTGCATGATTCACTTTTGCGTCTCTGCACTTTCTCTTGTTTCTCCTTTGAAAAAGAGAAAGAAAAAGAAAGAGCAATGAAAGGTACAACACTTTTGTACATTTCTCAATTTCTTCTTTTTCTTTCATCTTAAAACTTGCACTGTTTTGTCAAAAATTGTCACATTAATCAATCAGCGGCATCGGCAGCCGCGGCAGCCACTAAATCAAGTTTTGAATAACTCTTTATACTCTTTTTTACTTTTTTCTTCACCACAGTTTTGTTTTCATTTTGCGGCCAACAGTAGCAGTGGCAGTGCAAGAGCCACTTTTATCACCATCTCAGAATATCGTAGCACTTCTAGAAGTTTCAATCAATCTCTTTCTGTCTTTTTCTTTTTTCTTTTTCTCATTCGTCTCATCAATCCACTTTGTCCCCAGCATCTTTCCAATTTGTCCATAAAGGCGCAAATTGGTGCCCGCCACTTAAAGCAAAGCAAAGTAAGTTGGAGAACCCAGCTCCACAGTTTGTTTTTTACTTCTTTTTTACTTTTATCATCATCCTTTCCATTTTGCACTAATTTAAAAAGTAGCTTTAGTGGTTAGTCATTAGCGTTCGGTGTGTGTGTGGTAATGTTTTAGCGATCTCTTCCATCATCTTCGCTTTTCCCTTGAAATTAGTCAAAAGCTTGTGCGTTTATGTGTGTGGTTGTTTGTCAGGTCTGATGCTTTTAGCTCAAAGGTTTTTCTTTTTGCTGCTTCATCTTCTTCTTCTTGAGATGCTCACATTTTGCTGCACACTTTGACTGCAAAAAGCTGAATAAAAGGTAGTTCGAGTGAATACCGATTCACAGTCGGGCCCAGTTTCTTGCCTGGGAAGGTGTGAAAATCCACCACAGCAGGACACAGCTTTGTGTTCATCATCCGTGCAGTTCCCAAACTTATCTTTTTCTCTATTTGATCTGAAGCTGTTTGCCGCCACCAAAGTGCGTGTAGGCCAAAATTTGTGTCTGTTTCTGTTGCAATCGACCTGTGTGTGTGTCCTCGTATGAATGTGTCAGTGCAGCAACAGTGTTGGTGTCCATTCCTGAAATACAACAATATCAAAAGACGACGGTTTCTTTCCAGCAACTGTCAAAATGGCTTTGTTACTGTCTGTCTCTGTTCAGTGCTCGTGTTTTGATTTACCTTTTTCTCATTGCAACATCAACCACCACCACCTCAATTGCAGTTTGAGTTAAAGAGTTTCCAGTGAACATCTTCTTCTCCCACTTAATTTTTTTCTTATTTTCCTTTCCTGCGCTCTTCAGTCGATGTTTTAATTGCCCTTTGTTACCGCTCTCTTTCTTTCTTATTGCCCGCAGCATCAGCAGTCTATCGTTTACAGCACATTCCAGCAAACCATCTGTTTCTCAATAATTTTCGCTCTGTTTCTACAACTCAGCAGCAGCAGTACACTTAAGGTGTACTCTTATAGTGCCACTTTCAGTGTGGCAGGTACTAGAAACCAAAACTCGCCTTTCTTCAGACGATAGCGGAGTGACAGTTTTAGTGGTACTTTTAAGTTACTACTACCGCGAATCAGTAATCAGTACAATAGTGGTAGTAGCAGTAGTGGCAATGATGACGACGATGACCCTGGTGGCGACGGCCACCCTTCTGGTCACCCTCATGTGGCTGATGGGCATGTGGGCGTGGCTGCTCATTCTCTGGCTGTGGACGCTGGTGGTCCTAGCTCTGCAGTGCTGCGAAGGCAATGACGCCATTGTTGGCGTTCAGCAGCGACAAAGACGACAGCGACAGCAACGACGAGCATCGTCAGCCTCTGCAGAGACTGCCTCCTCCTCTTTAACATCTGCAACATCCATTCAAATATTTCCCGATCCACTTTCATCATCATCACCCTCACCGTTCCCAGCTGATGTGGTTCTTGACATTCTTGATAGCAGTGATAGCAGTGATGATTATGATATTAATGACTTTAATGATGAAGTTGAGGAAGCGGAGGAGGAGGGTGTTGGTAATGTTGATAATGAAGATGCGGTGAATGGCAGTGTGTACGAAGAGGACAGTGCCATGCTCATTCCGCAACATCAGCAGCCGTCGGAACAACAGCTGACGGGCATTAGCAGTGAGTACTTTGGTAGAGTGAACTCTTTTGATTGTGTACAGTTTGGTTCACAGTTGTAACCGCTGACAGTATTGTACTGTACCAGCACCAACATAAACAGAGTTTTTCCAATTTTTAAATGCTGAACAAATGGAATTTATGATGACGAGATGATGCTTGAGGTGGGAGGGTTGGAAGAAGATGATAATTGCAATGATTAAAAACAAAAAAATGAACAAATGAGAGTCAATTAGAATTAACGTTGCTGCTGCTGCACGAACGACCAAAATAGCAATAAGACAAAAAAAAGAAAAACAGGCAGCAAGAGAGAGAGAGAGAGAGAGAGAGAGAGAGTCAGAGAGAGAGAGAGAGAGAGAGAGTCAGAGAGCTAGTTTATCAAATAGAGCATTGGCATGTGAGCAGTTGGCGGCAGCAGTTCGCATTTCTCTAATGATTAGCATTCTTGAGCAGTTCAGGAGAAAAAGTGGAGAAAAAGGGAAAGGAAAAAAAGAAAGTTATTAAAAACGAAAAGCTATTTGAGCTTTGGAATTCAGTGCATGTGAATCACACAGTGTGTGCTCTAGTGCGCATCATCTTTTTTTGTAAATTGATGAGTGGGTAATAAATTAAAGCTGCTGCCGGCCAAAATAAAAATGGTTTAATCATTTTGCACGGTTTCATCAAGCGCATCAGATAATAAATCACAAAAAACTGCATTCAGCCACTCAGCACTAAACATGTTGTTTGCGAAGTGCTTTTAAGGTAGCGATAAACACACTTTTTTGCATGTTTGAGCAGCAATGGGCGCGTTTCACAACAAAAACATATCACAATGCACTGAACCAGATTTTGCCAATATAGCACCTGTTTCAGCACCTTTCTACCCAGTTTTCTTAATTTAATCACATTTGACTTCTTATTTTTATTCCCATCACCACCACCACCACCAGTTTGCTCGCAACTGTACAGCCAACTACAACAAACACAGCCATAATGCTCAGCATAAATGCCAAACTCAGCCAGCTGCTGAGAAGAGGAAGCAGCAGCAGCAGCAGCAGCAACAATAAGGAAACGGAAAAGTCGGACAACAACAACAGCGGCAGCAGCCGCAGAACCAGCACCAGCAGCAGCAGCAAGGCCGCTTCTGCCGTGTCCACCTTCAAATCCTTCTTTTCCTCCTCCTCCAGCAGCAACAACACTCCTTTAGCCGACAAAGCCACCGAAAGCAGCTCCTCTTCCACTTCCTCCTCTTCCACTGCTTCCTCTGCATTGGCGTCCATTTCCAATTCGGCGTCCCTTGCCTCCCCTTCTTCCACTTCGACCGGCGGAGGCTCACCAGCTAACCAGCAGGAGATGGTGGCCAGTGGAAGCAACAACAGCCGTCGCAGCAGCACTACTACCACCACTACCAGCAGCAGCAACAGCACCAGCGACGCAAACACCAAAGACACTTCATCTGTTTCCGTCAACTCAGAACCGTTGCCGGCTAGCCTGTCACGATGGCGAGGTGGCAAGAAGGCAAAGAAGACAAAGTCATCGCCGCCAACAGTTGCTGCCAACAATTCATCTACTCTGCCACCTGCTCCGATCTGCTCGACCAGCAGCACTGACAACGCCGGCAACGTCAGTGGCGACAACGACAGTGCTGAGAATCAATCCAAAGAGCAGGCTCAGCAGAGTCAGGCGGATCTTCCCATTCTGGATCAGTTCGCCATGCTCGAGTTGATGGAGCGCCAAGAGGAAGAGAATCTGAAGAAGGAGATGCTCAAACAGCTGGAGGAGCCGCCGAAAGTGCTCAAAGAGGGCTGGGTCTACAAGAAAGGTAAGTCAAGTTGATTAGAGGAAAGGAAGTTTGTCTTGCCTGGGTTTTGAAAACTTACCTAACTGAAACTTATCAAAACTTATCACCCTCTCCTGACAGGTCAGCACATCACCAACTGGCGAAGTCGGTACCTGGTCCTGCTGGACAACGGCAGCCTGCTGGGCTTCAAGGAGCGGCCGCCGCCGGGCGTCTACAACGATCCGCTGAATGACTTTGCCCTGCACGATGCTCGCATCATGAAGGTGAAGGTGAAGAAGAACTACTACGGCTTCCGCCTGCGCGGTTCGCTCCAGTGGACCTCCGGCCTGGAGGCCGAGCGGGCCTTCGTCCCGGAGAGCCGCCACGAACGGGACGACTGGGTGGCGGTGATCACCGAGCTGATCACCGAGCGCCTCCCGCGACTGGAGGACTTTGAAAAGCTGGCGCTGCCCACCATCAAGAAGAAGAAGAAAAGCCAAAAGGGCAGTGGTGATAAGAACAAGAAGGGCGGCGGAAGTGATAAGGAAGTCGAGGAAGTCGAAGACGACGACGACGACGACGGCATTGTCATCAACTTTGGCGGCAAGAAGAACCCCTTCCTCTCGAATCCCTTCAAGCACCGCCGCTGGCCGTTGCTGCGCCCCCTCAAGATCAAGCACCTTCGCCTCAACTCGGTGCAGCTGGCAAATCGGCTGAAGGCGCGCAAAGCGGCAGTGCGCGGCCACCAGGCGGAAGTTTCCCTGGCGCTGGCAAAGGCGGCCGAGGAGCGCCGCCAGCGGACGATCAGCTTCAAGGACTTTGACATTCGCTGTCAGATTGGCCGGGGCAGCTTCGGCAAGGTGCTCCTCGGCGTGGAGCGCCGCACCGGCAAGACCTACGCCCTGAAGATGCTCGAGAAGACGCTGATTATTACGAAGGACGAGGTGGCGCACACGATGACGGAGAACCAGGTGCTCCAGAAGACCAAGCACCCCTTCATCGTGGTAAGTGGTAAAAGCCCCTTCTAAAAAAGGGATTTTACAATGTACTTTTTTGTCGGATATTTCATCGAAACTTTCCCATTATTTCTCACCAGGGGTTGAAGTACTCCTTCCAGACCGGTTCGCGAATGTGCTTTGTCCTCGAGTACGTCAACGGCGGTGAGCTCTTCTACCACCTCAGTCGCGACCGAATCTTCTCGCAGTCGCGCACCCGCTTCTACGGCGCTCAGCTTCTCCTCGCCTTGGAGTACCTGCACGCCAAGAACATCATCTACCGTGATCTAAAGGTAAGCAAGCAGAACAAAACAATTGTGTTTACAGAATGTGTGCTTGTTCTCGCAAAAAAAAATTTTTCTGACAATTCTCTTTTTCCTCAGCTGGAGAACATTCTCCTGGACAAGGACGGCAACGTGAAGATCGCCGACTTTGGCCTGTGCAAGGAGTACATCTACTACGGCGCCACCACCAGGACCTTCTGCGGCACTCCGGAGTACCTGGCGCCGGAGGTACTGGAGGAGGCCAACTACGGTCGAGCGGTACGTAGTGCAGATAAGAGTGGCTCAGCTTAGCTTATCAACTCCCGAGCTTATCACCACCTTTTTTCTCTTTTCACACTACCACCAGGTGGACTGGTGGGGCCTCGGCGTGGTCATGTACGAGATGCTCGTCGGTCGCCTTCCGTTCGTCTCCTACCAGCATGACGTGCTCTTTGAGAAGATCCTGATTGCTGAGGTGGCTTTCCCGCCCACTGTCAGCCCCCAGGCCTGTTCCCTGCTGGGGGGCCTCCTCCAAAAAGATCCCAGCCGCCGACTGGGCGGCGGACCGTCTGACGCCCGAGAGATCATGCTCCATCCCTTCTTCAAGGACGTCCCCTGGGCTGATGTTTTCGCAAAGAAGGTAGACGAACGTTGAACAAAAGCAGAAGTTTTGACAAAACCCTTTTAACTTCCGTTTGTCTTTTTTATTACTACTATTACCCTCTTTTATCAATAGATAAAGCCTCCCTACGATCCGGGCGTGACGGACGACCAGGATCTGCGCTACTTTGATCCGACCTTCACCCGAGAGCCCGTCGAGCTGGAGACGCCCCCTGAGCGGCGACGTCAGCTGAAGCTGCAGAAGCGCCTGGAGGAGGGGCGCGAGGGCGACACCGATTCCATCAACTCCGAGAGTGATATGCCGTACTTCACGCAGTTCAGCTACACCGCCGCCTCCATTGCTTCGGTTGAGCAGAAGAGCCTCTCCGAGCTGTTCGAGCATCCGCTTTTTAGTTAGATTAGAGATGTAATTAAATTATTTGGTTGAGTCGCAGTAGTAGTAGTGGTAGTAGTAACAGCAGTGCGTGTGATTGGCCTGTTGTTAAGCTGTCGGACGATGTGTGATTGGATGAGGAGATATTGTGAGCTATTGCCCGGATCGCTTGATCAGGCAGCGGTGATTGGTCGAGACTCAACCATTTAACTACTATAACTTCTCTACAACAAGACTTTTTTCTCACTTTTTCCTTTCTTCTTCTTCTCCTTTTTCTTACAATAATCTCAACCCAATCTGTTTGCCTGATTTGATGATCTTTTAATATTCACCCTTTCCCATTTCAATCTTCTACTCAAGTGTAATTTTGTGTTGATGTTCTTTCTCTCTATTTTCCTTTCTTTTACACAATCTCACACCAATATTTAATACACAGGATTTGATTAACCTCTCAGCAAAAACTTTGTAATCAGTAATCCTGCTGCCAATTGTCTGTAGCAGCCAAGTTCTCTTTTTCAACCTTTCACATTTTTTCTTTTTCACACTGAATTTTCAATTTACCTGGTTCTTTTTCCTGATTTCCTGTCCTATTGTTTTATCCTTTTCCTTTCTTTTGGTGACTAACAATTTGATAAAACCATTACAATCCGTTAGTTACTTGCTCCCTTTCTCTTTTTTTCTCCCAACCTTACAGGATTCTCTCTTTTGTTCATTTTCAGATCTCCCATTTGTTACCTTTGTCCATTTACACACTCATTGTATACATTTTTTTCCAATTTCTCTTATTGCTGTCCTTATTACTATCCTTTCCTTACTTTTTCCTTGCTATGAAAAATTCTTTCCTGATTGTAACTGTTTGCTAAAAACTGAGAGCATAATTTCACACAGTTTTCTGTGTGAACTAACTGATCTACATTCAGTACTGCTTGGCTAAACAGATTAATTACACACACACATTAAACAAATCAACTCAATCTCCACACAATTGACAGGGTCTGATTTTAAAACAACAATTTTACATTTGTATTCAATTAAAGCAAGAATAAAACAACAGATAAAAAAGTAATTTTTATTGGAAGAGGGGGTGAGCAAAACATAAATGTATGAAAAAGATAAAATACAAAGCTGCAACGAGTTGACTTGAAAGAGTCAGCGATTCAAAAGTGGATTGTAAGAACACAAGAGGAATTAACAAGAGTTTAAAGGTTCAATTACAGAAGTGGTTTGTATCTAACTTGAATTTCATCATATAACAAGAAAAAAATGAGATTGACAAGAAAAAGTATCAAGTGTGAAAATAGCAGCCTACCTTTGGTTTCATTCAAAAGTCAAAAATTGGTGCAAACACATTTGCGGCTGAATAAAATGCTAAACATAAAGAAAGAGAGAGAATGAGAATGAGAATGAGAAAGAGAAAGAGAAAGAGAAAGAGAAAGAGAAAGAGAAAGAGAAAGAGAAAGAGAAAGAGAAAGAGAAAGAGAAAGAGAAAGAGAAAGAGAAAG
>JAALOO010001550.1_pt1 | contig 15125 bp, 15 predicted proteins | sample 7257641 | NCBI WGS metagenome assembly JAALOO01 (sample SAMN14085613, study PRJNA598686) | mite metagenome | biome: ENVO:01001000; feature: ENVO:01001002; material: ENVO:01001226; isolation source: single female mite from University of Michigan culture on fish food culture... ...
TGCTTAACGATTTGAAAAAATTAGAAAGTGCGTGGCGCGAAGCGACACTCACGCCCTTGTAGACTATTTTAAATTTACAAAAAAACCACTCTAGCATCAAACTGCACTTGACTTTTTCTTTCAAATTGGCATTGATTTAAAAAACTATTTGCAGCCTTGTAAGATGTCATTGCCTTATACAAACTAAAACAGTTAACCTTTTCAACCACTCTTAAACACATTTTTCTTTGATGTTGCAGCAACAATTGTTTTCAATTATTACCATTACAGCCGGTAACAGGTACAAATGGGCAGAGTATTGTTTTGTAAGCTTTGTTCCTGCTGAGCGTATTTTTCAAGCGGTTGGTTGATGGCTGCTTTCATCGATCATTACGACGACCTTAATCGGAATTGTGTTGTGCTGATGAACCCACAGTACCACTCAACACTGTTTGCTGCACTTCTGCTGAATCAAGCATTTTAACCTATCGGTGCCACTCTAAAGGTTTACTACTTCTAGTCGCTGTAACAATCCCTTTAATTGACCGATAAACTGACCTCACTGGCTTTTTAAATGGCTTCGGTGTTTACAACTAACACTCACACACATTACAATCATTAGCTCGTTTATCAGTTAATAAACAAGCTGAGATTTGAACTTCAAAAGCACCTCCAAATGACCCTGACCTTGTGTGAAGCGACGCTGGTCGTATGCTTTGCTGATTTTATGCTGTTCTTTGTAGTAGTACCACAGTTGATTTTCTCGAGTCAAAATGGTGTCGTAGCCGTTGAAGTAAGCAGAGTCGACGTAATTGTGCTGGCAAAAGTCGTCATCGTCTTTCACATCATCGTTTTCAGTGGTTGACATTTTTTCTTCCGTTTCTTTTCTTTTATTAGCATAGTCAGTGACATTTGCAGAAATAGAAATAGGAATTTCTAATTTTTGATTTGAGTTTCTTCTTTTTTTGGCATTGGTACTTTTAAGAAAAACATATGGTTTTACAAAAATATTGTCAAAAACCCTTTTATTTGGCTTTTCTGTTGTTGATGGAAAATCTTCTTTATTCATTTTATCAGTTGATTTATCATCAAAATGATAATTATTTTTATTACTTAAATCATCATCATTTTTGCTATCTTCAATAGACAAAGATGTCATTTTGACAAATGAACTGCTGTTGACAACTTGATATAATTTGTTTGTTTCATTAAACTGAACATCAGTTGAATTTGCAGTGCATGCAACTGTTGACATCACAATACAAATAAATAAAAAAGAAGAGTTGAAATTCTGTAGTTGAGATAATGCCATTTGATTTGTTCGCACATGATAAATTCACGTTCACACAAACACTGTTAGTTTTTTTTAAAACAAATTAAAATTCAAAATTTTAATTGATTTATTAAATGGTTAAAACATTTGCACAGTAAATATATGCACATTAACAGATTATACAAGGGCGCTATATAAAAATAAAATAAACACAAAAATTTTAAAAAATAAAATTCTTCATTTTAATTTAAGCAATCACTAAAAGATGAACTAGTAAAACAACAGTTTTAAGTGGAAGATAAAAAAGTTTCAATAAAACATTTGGCGGCAATATCATTTGAGATAACTGCAGCAACAGTTGTGTTGCCTCGCCGTAGTCGATCAATAAAGTGGCCAGCCAGTTAGTGCAGCTCTTTACTTTTACCTTGTTTTGTTTTGTTCTGTTTTCTTTTCTGTTTGCTTTTTCTATTTCTCTTTTCTTTTGCGCCATTCTCATTGTGGCTGTCGTTGTTTGATTTTGGTTTTTTCATTTTGCTTAACAAAAATGTGTCAATCATCAATCTGTTGCTGAAAGTGTGCAAGTATTTAACTTGCACTGCAAAGAGAAAACTATCATTCGGACCAGCAGTAAATTACTTTTACTTTTTTTAATTATTGAAACAATATTTTTAAAAATTTAAATTTATAATTTTTTTATTTTAAATAATTTTTTATATTTAAAAGCACACTGTATAGCTTATAGCTTATAGTCACACAATTAAACTTTATCAAATATTTATCATTTTAATTTTAATCAAAGACGTCAATTTAAAACTTTAAAAAGTTTAAGATAATCATTTAATAATATTACAAAAATACATTGCAGAACAAAACATAAAGTGTTTTGTCAGTAAATTTTTTTTAACAAAAGTTTTCAAAATGCAAACTAAACTTTGTTGTACAATTTTTCTTGCAGTTTTTGCCATCATTCTCTCCCTTTCAACTTCAGTGCCAGTTTCCCAGTTTCATTGCCTTACCAGTACTGGAGCACCTGAAAACAGCAGCAGCACTTTCAGCATTAGCCAGTGCCCTGCCAACTCCCGACCTCTGGAATGGTCTGAGCGCCTGATCGCCTACGCTCGCTACGCCAATCGCATCAATGCGACCGGATGGGCCGAGCTGGAGGTGGTCACCAGCCCTTTACGGCCTGATGCAGTGCAGGCGTACGCCGCCGGTCTCCTCGAAGGCCACCTCACCGCGCCGCTGATCAGCAGCTACCGTCGGAACAACCGCATGGGCGCACTCTTTGACCGCAGCAATGGGCAGTGCAAGGGCCAGGCCGGTTTTGTGACCGACAACCTGCGGCACACCATCAGCCGAGTGCTGGCCAGTCCTCACGATGACTACTGGAGAGAGGTGGGCCTCGTTCTCTATCAGATTGCCGGTCTGGATGATGGCGCAAGTGGCAGGCGCAATCTTTTCCTGTCTCCTCACTTAAACGTTCACCCCTGCGGGACGTACCAGATGAACATGGACACTGAGAGCGACGATCTGCAGCTGATCAAGGCGCAGGTGGTCAACCCGGACCGAGATTCGCATTGTTCAGCCTTCATCAAGTACATTCCAGGGGATGATAGTAAGGCGGCCGAAGTTCTGGTTGCGCACAACACCTGGGGCTCCTACCACAACATGCTTCGGCTGTTGAAGAAGTACACTCTTAACTACTCCACCTCAGCGGCTAAAACGGTGACCATGTCGGGTTACCCTGGGCAGGTCTTCTCGCACGATGACTTCTACGTGACATCGCAAGGACTGGTCGTTCAGGAGACGTCAATTGAAAACTTCAACGCCTCCTCTTGGGGCCACATCAACTCCCAAATGATCGTTTTAGAGTTTATTCGCAATGCCGTCGCCAATCGAATGGCCTCAAATGGAAGCGAGTGGGCGCGCATCTTCTCTCGTCACAACAGCGGAACGTACAACAACCAGTTTATGATTGTCGACTACAAAAAACTAAACACAGGTCCTGGCACTGGCACTGGTAGCATTGAGCGGGGACTTTTGACCATCCTCGAGCAACTGCCACATCTGGTTCACTTTGAAGACCTGACGGAGCACCTACGACAACACCGGTACTGGGCCAGCTACAACATTCCCTACTTTGAGGACGTCTACGCGCAGGCCGGTTTTAAGGAGATGACGCACCGGCGAGGCGCCCACTACTCCTACCAGCTGGCGCCCAGGGCGCAAATGTTTGCCAGAGAGCAGGCCAAGGTGGGCAACCTCTCGGCGTTGATGCACCTGATGCGCTACAATGACTTCCGGCACGACCCGTTGGCTCGATGCAGCGCCTGCAGCCCGCCCTACTCGGCCGAGTACGCCATTGCCGCCCGGGCCGACCTTAATGATCCCCATGGGAGGTATCCATTCCGCGAGTTGGCCTTCCGCGCCACCGGAGCCACGGACGCAAAGATGACATCGAGAGGCCTGGTGGAGCGAGGCGAAGGAGAATTCGTCGCCGTGGCCGGGCCCACTGACCAAGGTCAGCCGCCCTTTGACTGGCGCACCTTTTCCGATAAGAGTCAGCTGCATTTTGATCAGCCCGCTGTGTGGCACTTTAAGCCGGTGATCACGCGATGGAATTCCACCAAAGACAGTGGCGAGTTTCCGTATTTCGGTTTTGACATGTGAAAATTTGGGATGATCAACTGAAATTAAAAGTTTAATACAGCAAAAATAATTCAGTTAAACAACAATTAAAGTTGCACAATTACCCAAAAAAGTGCCAAACTAATAAAAATAAATTTTACGCAAAATTTTCAACTTTTTGTTTAGACAATTTGTGGGTTGCAGTGTTAACCGGCGCCAACAGAGAGCACCACACATTGCAGACAATTTGTTTTAGTTCACTGTTATTGATTGCATTTGGCATTGAAATTGGACAACTAACAGTTTGGGCAAAAAGTGAGAATAAGGTCCAAGTGACAACGATTGCAAAAAGTTTCGGTGTCACTTGTCATTAATGTTTTTGCTGCAGGTGCCAGTGAGGTCATTGCTGCATGCCCTAAGCAGTGTGCAACAAAACAGCAGGGTGTCGCGGTATCGCAGTCAACGATTGCAGTTGTTGCTGCGGCTGCTGGGCACGAGTAATAGCTGACCAGCACTTGGCCAGCACAGTCACAGTCATTAGAGGCCACCCTTTGAGGTCTGAAGGGTGAGTTTGCCCTTAGGGAGCTCTAAAGAGAAAAAAACGATCTACTGAGAAAAGAGTGATAGTGACAGTGACAAGCGCTGTCGTAGTGGTGGCAGTGGTGGCCGTTGTAAATTGTTGCTCCCCAGAGGCCACTTTGCTCAAGCGGTAAGCAGAACCCCACTTTTTTCTCTTCTATTTCTATTGTGTTTTCTTGCCCGACTAAAACAGATAGATGAACGAAATTGGCTTCTGAAAAAAAGCTCATCTTTGACTGATTTTTGTCTGGGTATTTTGCTTAACTGACAAACGTCACAACGTTTGCTTCATTGCTCCACGATGTATGGATACTATTACAATGTCAACACCAACAACAACACTGCCAACAACACTACCAACAACAACAACACCACCACCAACAACACTGCCAATGTCATTCCTTACATGATCCCACTTCAAGGAGCACCGCCAAACTCATTTAATCCGCTCACTTTTCCCACTCAACTACCTCCAGGCAGCTTTATCTTTGCGCCACCAAATGGAATGTACAATGGAATGTCTCAGTTCAACGTCAGTACTCAAATAGTGCCCGCGTTTCAGCCAATGCCAGTCTCTTCTTCGGCCATTCCTGCAGCTCCTTCTGCTCATTCAACTGGCATCAACATTGCCTCTCAGTTTGCCCAACCATTAAGTGAAAGTAAAGTTGTCAGTTCAGTCACCGAAAACATTCGACAGAATCCAACAAAGGAGGAAAATGGTGGTCAGCAACAAGTTACCACTTTTTCCAGCAAAAAAGACACCAACTCGGGCACATCTGCCAGCCTAGCCTCTACAAACGGTATACTTTCAATTTCCCTGATCAATTGATGCTAACTAAAAACTATTTTCACTTTAGTTCACTCTCTTGGTCAACCTCAAAACAATGGTCGAGAATTGGATAAAAATGCGCCCAAACTCGATTCACAAAGCTCCGACAAAGGGAAAGAAAACCAAAGTGACCAGCTAAATGTTCAAACCCCTGCGAACAATTTTGCAGACACCGAGAATGAGAATTTCGTTTTCCGAGAAGAGGCTGATGAGGACACTGAAGTTGACCTTAAACCTAATGTCAATGTCCTGCCTGAGCATAAAAATACTCTCCAAGCACCGGAATCTCTTGCTGCCACTACGCCTCTCTTCCCTTCATCACTTCAAATCACCATGTTTTGTCGATTTTGCCTTCAGTCTTTCACCTGCTTTGCTGACCTCTGCCGCCACGACCGAACTCACACCGGCGTCAAGCCCTTTCTTTGTACCTTTGCTGAGTGCACTGAGCCCCCGTTTGCGGAGATGGAAGAGGAAGCCAAGGGACACATTCGGCAGGCGCACCAGCAACACGATGACTGGCAGAACTACGTCGAAGTGGATCAACGCCTGTTGCAACGAGAGGAGAAAGCACTTCGCAAGTGGCTGGCCGATGAAGAGCACCTGAGGAAGCTTTCACAAGCAGGTGCAGGAGGTGCTGAAGGAGACGCCGATGAGGATTTCAGGGCTAACCGCCAACAACCAGAAAATGTTCCCGCCGTGCTGGACAATGGCGAGGTGACGGAAAACGAAACAAAGCAAACCATTTCTACAAATGTGTCAATGAACCACTGCACACCGCTGCCAATCGCTGCCACTTCCAGTACCACTTCCTCTTTAACAAGCAGTCACCTCCTTCATCCTCAAACGGTCAACAATTCAACTGCGGTTGAAGCGAATCAGCCCGCTCAAACTGCCCAAACAGATGCACTAGAAGGCAAAACGTCTGATGATGATGATGATGATGATGCCTCTGTGGTCGAGGTTGCTGTTTGCGCTGAAACAGCCATTACAAACTTTACCGCCAGAAATACTGCTGCAACCTCAGACACCGCCACCATCACCTCCAACCAAACTAAAAATCGAAAGCGAAAACTCAAAATAGAAAACGAAGAGTTGTCCGAATGCAAAAACTCAAACTTGGACTACATGAAAACCGGCAGCAGCCATCCTCAAAAGAAGAAAGCCAGGCTGATGAATGCTTTCAAAGAGGAGGAAAAAGAGATGCAAATTTCAAAAAACGTTGCAGTACCGGCAGACTACTACCCGAAACCGATTCCATCTCCAATTCCACGAGCTGATGAAAATGCTGACATCGACGACGACCACGGAAACGATTCAACGGAGGATGAGGGAGAGGGCAGTTCAGACTTGAGCCGCCTGAGCAGTGACACGGCCATTGAGCCCGCGTTTTACTCCCTCTCCTCTTCCTTCTCCTCTTCCTCCTTCTCTTCTGCTGAGTTACCGTCATCTGTGAACAGCACCTTTCTCGGCGGCGGCAGTGATCACCGCCTGGTGATTGCCCTTCGCCTGCCCAAGGGCCGACCCGACCTGGCGCGGTACGTCTGCCAGCGCCCCGGCTGCAGTCGGCCCTTCCGGCATCTGGCCTTGCTCAAGGCGCACGACCGGAAGCACCGGGCGGAGTGCGACCAGTTCTACCGGTGTCGCTACCGGCCTTCCGCCTGCAGGCAGACCGCCTCCGCCAAGGGCAACCTTCTGACGCACATTCACACGCACCACACCAGGCGCAGGCGGCCCACCTTTGACCGCCGCTACCTGGAGCGCTTCACCGAGGAGGACACCGCCGGACTGAGGGCGGAGGCGGAGATGTGGACGGAGGCACAGCAGAGGGCCATCTTCCTCTCAACAAAAGACAACAGCCAAAACGATGCAGCGGAGAAGGAATCCCCACCGCCGACCTTTGCCATTCAAATAAGGGGGGCCAATCTGCGCTTCCACTACTTCTGCCGGCGACCAGAGTGTCCCTTTGGGGGAGAGGCCGAGTTTGAAAGTCTGGCAGAGCTGGCGGAGCACTTTGAGGCGGACTGTCTGAAGGGCGATCAGCCGAGCACGGTGCAAAACACCGCCGCCGTTGTTGCCGACGCCGTTGCCGCCACGGTCAAAAAAGAAGAAGATGAAGAAAAAGATGAAAAAGCTGAAAAAGTTGAGCCTGACAACCAAATACCATCCACTTCAAATTGGGCCCCTTCTAGAACGGTACTCATCGACGGGCGTCTCTACATCTGCTGTCCGCGACCAAACTGCAGTCGACAGTTCAGGCAAATGGCTCAGCTACGTGAGCACGACCGGGAGGTTCATCGCCAGCTGAAGGTGTACTCTTGCGGATATCCGCTGCCTCACCGACAAAAGTGCCTCTATTCGGCTGCCAAAAAGGACGACATACTGAAGCACATTTTCATTGCGCACATCAACATCAATGCCACACGGCCAGCCGAAGAGCTGAGCGCCAAAATTGGATCAGGAAGAGGAGGAAAAAGAATTAAGCAGGTGCTTGAAAAAGGTTTCCGTCTTCCAGGTGGCCACTACCGAACTGACAGTCTGTGCAATCAACTAAAGGAGTTCATCCTCATTAATGAAACGTTGCTGGCCGATGATGAAAAGGCGCTTTCAATAGGCGCTCAAAACCAAGACGCAAGTTCTCTTTGTCTTCTTTCTACTCTTCAAGGCGACAAAAGAAAAGGGAATGAAATCAGTGACAATGACTCTGGCATTGCTGACCAGAAACTACAGGAGAAAAGGTTTTTTGATTTTTCCGCTACCTCAGTTCCACCAGTCATCATACAAACTAACTCCTTCACTTGTGAACATTGTGGCAGAAACGGTTTTCAGTCCTTTGGTGATTATCGTAAACACGACCGAAAGCACAGCAAGATACAGCCCTTTACGTGTAAGCTTTGCCCGAATCCAGCCAGTTTCACTCAAAAGAGCACGGCCAACCACCATTTTAGAAAAGTTCATCAGGTTAAAGAGCCATCGTTTCTGGCAAACGCCAAACCCGAAGACTACATTGAGATAAATGAAAGTTTGCTCAAAGAAGAAAAAGACAGACTGCTGAAAAGACAAAAGGAGTAAAAAGCTTAGACATTGTAAACGGAAAAAATGTAATTAAATAATAAATAAGATTATTAAATTAAGTAATAAAGTAACAAGTTGTGAGGAATCAGTTGTATGCAAAACAAAATTATTGCGATTTACCTATTATAGCCATAATCAACGTTGGCATTAAACCTTAAACTGTACAATAATAAAAAATAAAAATTTTTACTGTGAAAAGTATTTCGGCATGTGTTGCTTGAAGAGTGCAGTGTCCTGATCCAGATAGCGCACCACAATGATGCGATCAACGCTGGCCAGGTTGACTGGCTTTTCCAGCCACCGTCTGATCGCCTTCAAAACCACTGGCACCGCCTTCTCCGCCGAATAGCCGTACTGACCGGTGGAAATGGCGGGAAATGCAATAGATCGCAGGTTGTTTACTTTCAGTGTGTCCAGAGCAGATTCATAACAAGATGAAAGCACTGCATCATTTTCACCGATTGGGCCCACACAGTGAATGATGTCTAGAGAAAATGAACCTTCAAAATTAGAACTGAAAACCGTGAAATTTAAAAGCGTTACATTTAGCTGGGAGCAGGTATCCACCGGTAATTTTGCACTTTCCCCGCTCACAACCGCCCAGTGACTGACATTCCGCTTCAAGGTACTTTTTCCCGGCCGCAGTGTGTATGTATCCATCTACTGTACAAAAATGTTAATTCAAAATAAATAATTAGGCAGTTGCTTTTATCTTTACTTCCGTTTTTTCTATTTCTAAGTTTAGTGTTGGTTGAGTTGACGATGGCATCAATTTCTAGCGCTATTATATTGCCCGTGTAGAGGGAAACTTTTTCGTTTACTAGTTTTAGCCAATTGGAATTTGAAGGGGCTTTTTTAGTTTGAAATGCTTCAGTACTGCTTGATGACCAAGTAGGAATTTCTTCCAGTGTTACAAAATTGTAGCCACATTTGTAAAACTGCCGCTTTTCAAAAAGTGACATTGTGAGAAATTGATCTAACATAAAACAAAAAAGTTGATTTTATAATAATGCTTGTAAAAATGTAAACTTGCCTTTAGCTACTTGAAAACTTGTTGTTTTAAGCAAACTAACTAAAAACAAAATTACAAAATTATAAAAAACTGTTTAATAGTATAAAGTAAGTACCATCGTGAAGATCCAAATATGACTTTTCAGAAATGCTGCAGTTATCATCTAAATGTAAACTTTTAAGTTTAAAAATGGGATAATGGTAGTAATCTGAAATTTGTTCAAATGGCAAGTTGTTTTCAAAATTTATGTATTCATAAAGACTAGTTGGTGTTGAGAGGGTGCTTTCTTCAAAAACTTGATCATTTGCGATTTCATAGTATATTTCATCGTCATCAACATTTTCAATATCTTTATCGTTTAAATCCAAACGTTTTAATGATGTTGCTAACTTAGTTTTAGGTACTGTGTTGCTTGTTTTATCAGGTTCATAATGATTGTAGGTTTTTTGTTTTTGTTTAACAATTTCAACACTTTTTTGATGAGAATTTTGTCTATCAACATAGTTTAAAGAAGTATAAGACATAGTAATTTGTAAAAACATAAACTTTTTTGCATAAAAAGAAATAAAAACAAAAATACAACTGAGTGTTTATATCAAATCACAAAAATTGTCTAGCACGCAGGATTTCCTTTTTTAGTTATTTTAGTTTTATTCAACTGTTTCACCATTTGACCTTCAAATTATCTTTTTTTTGTAACTAAATCAAACAATTTAGTTTAGTTTGAATTTTTCATTGACAGTAAAATGCAAGTTAGATAAGTTTTTAAATAAAAACTTGCATTACAAAAATATTAAAATATTTGTTAATTTAACGCAACTTTATTATGTGGGTTTTTGGTAAATGTAACAATTTTTTTATTTTGCTACACAGTTATGCCAAGTTAAACAATGGTATTGTTTTTCTTTTGTTATGAACCGCATTTTTAAATTAATAAAAATTTTGGGCAATAAACAGCAAAAGCAATTTAAATGTTATCACACTTACTAAGTTTAACTTTTGAACAACGGTTATAATCTGTTTTTGCACTTTTCAACTCTATTTTTTTTATTGTTTTAAAGTTAAAATGGTTTTAAATTTTCTAAATTGTAGGCATATTTTGGTTTTGGTTTATTAAGATAAAAATGCTATGATGTATGTATCAAACCTGCAAAATAATAATGCAAAAATGCGTTCAAAATAGGTTTATAAAAAGAAACAAATAATATTACTTGCAAATATTTTTTAATTTTTATGCTTTGACACATTTTCACAAATAAAAAATTTAGATTTTTATTACTTTTTAAAATAATTAAAAATATTTTAGTTAAAAATACTCAAAGTTGGCATTGCAAACTCTACACAAAATTTATTGTTGCAAATTTTTTAGCAAAAGCAGCATTTTTAACATTTTTTTGTAAAAAATGTAGTTTTTAAACTTTTTATATAACATTATCTAATTTTAGCATTTTTTTACTTATTACTTTTTGTAAAAAAATATTTTTAAAAATGAAATTAAAACTGCAAAACATACAGAACATTGTTGTCATTGTAACGTTGTTTTTATTTTTTGAATTTACACAATCGACCTTAGAAGAAACAGGTAATAAAATTATTAAAATATTTAAAACGATTGTTCATTACATTTTAGTTTACAGACGTTAATTCGACAATAGATTCAATTAACAAAATATACGACAATGTTTTTGCTGAAAGTCCCCTATCAGAAATAAAAAAATGGTTGGATTTTCTTCAACAAACAAACACATTAAGCACCCAACTAGTAGGAAAAGAGTTGACGTTTGACGAAAACACTGCTTGGAATCTTACTTCCACAATTCTGAGCACTCTTGACTTGCTTTTGCCTCTTGATCAAGTGTGGGCATCACTAGACGAAAATGATCGTGCAACGGCTGGACAGCATTTTTTGACAATTGCCAAAACTATTTCTGGAATAGTAAATATTCACAAAGACAAAAACAAATACAAAAATTTTTGGTTTAATTTAAAAAATGTAGTTCTTTTAAGTGAGGAAATCAATTACAAAAAAGATCACAACATAAATTTTTTTGGAACTTGGGTTTACTTGCCGCTATTTGCTTTTACAATAAAACCGTCACAAAAAGTGTATTCAGCTGTGACAGTGGTACGATTACTCAAACTTCGCCAGTACCTGACACCACTAAAAGATGCTAATGTTTGCTCATGGGTTATTGTAGTAAAGTTGGGCGCTTTTACTGATAACTTCTTTCCGATTAAGTCTCCGTACAAACTAACAATAGACAGTTCATTAGGTCTAATGACTGGCACTCAATGTGCCATTTGGAGACCACAAAGTTTAATAAGCAATGACAATTGGTTCAAAACAGGATGTAATATCACTTCAAACACTTATCCAATAACTTGCAAATGCGATCATTTAGACGACTTCGGCTTTGGATTTTTCGACAATTCAGTGAATTTAAATGATGACTCAATTACAACGACAACCACAACAACAACTACTCCATCGGAAATTGTAGATCCCGATGAGATTGCGGAAGAAATTAACGGCATTCTTGGAAACATCACTTCAGAGGGCGTGAACTCGACTGATCAGCTGACAGAGTCTTTAAACAGTCTCACTGACCTTATTTCTGACCTTACTGCTAGTGATGAAACCATAAACAGCATCAGTCGTGATTTAGCACTAAACATTACAAGATCTTCACTAAACAGTTTCAGCCAACTAATTGAAAGTCCAAATAATCTTTGGACAAATATGAGTAGCAATGAAATAAAAAACATTTCTTCAAATATTTTTAAATCACTTTCTGATCTTTCCATACTAATGAACTCCAAACAAACAGATATACTAGAAAAAATAGAGTTTAGCAGCGTCGAATTGCATTCAAAGGCATTTCACCAATCTGATAACATCACTTTTCAGTTTGGAAACACAATGAAAGTTGAACTGCCCGCTAAAAGTGTATTTCATCCCCAATCAATCAACAATTTTTCACCATTTGAAAATTATCGAAAAGTTTCTACAGTTCTTTTAAGTAACATTTCACAACGTTTGAATACAAGCAAGCTATGGCCCAATTCTGCTATACTTTCTATTACACTTGAAAACAGACGAGAATCAGTAAACCTAAAAAACGGTTTACTAATATTTGAGTACAAAACTTTTAGTTTTTTTCTTGATACTAATAATTTTACGTTTTTTATTTTTAGAACTCAACACAATTTTACCCTCTCTTTTGGTGATCACTCACAGTGTTCATTTTGGAATTTATCTCTCAACACATGGTCACAAAATGGCTGCAGACTTGTTCTTCAACGGTCAAACAGAACCAGCACTACTTGCGAATGCGATCATTTAACTAACTTTGCCGCTCTAACTGATGTCAGCAATCGAGAAAACCAAAATCTTACTAAAACAATTCTCACGTACTTTTTTTCCTCAATTACCTGTATTTTTCTAAGTGCCACGCTTTATCTTACGTTAAAGTACAACCGAAAAAAATACACATTGTTCGATGATCAGTTCAATGTAAAAACAAATCGATACAAACTCAATTTGAATGTCACCGTTTGGTTGCTAATTTCCCATTTGCTAGTCATGGGTGGGATGGATCGAATAGAGTGCCACATTGTCTGCATCATAAGCTCTGTGGCGCTTCTCTACTCACTTCTTACTACTTTTTCTTTTAGTTTAATGCTCAGTTTTCACCTGTACCTGGCTACCTCAAGACGATATCTTTTTCGGTACTTTCCATTTCAAGCGTTTGCTTTTGTCGCTTACTTTAGCCCGTTGCTCATTATTGTTGGCTCGTTGTTCTACCTTTACTTTTTTGAAATGAATAAAAACTTGAAAGAAATGATGTTTTCCTTAAAAGGCGATTATTTGTAAGTTAAGTTTTTTTGTTTTACTATTTTTTAATTAAATTTTTTAAATTATTTAGTTGCTGGATTGCTTCTCCTAAATATAAAAATCGAATTTGGATTTTTGTTGGCCCAATGACGGCAATAGTGCTAAGTAATTTTTGTTTGCTGACAGTTATTCTCATGTCAGTTGAGCGGTTAAAAAAGAAGCACTATGAAATTCGAAAAGAAACTGCCACCAATTTTCAAAGTGAAAGTCAATTGATCAACTGGCATTTAGTAGGGATTTTAGTTGTAAACTTCGGTTTTCCGTGGTTGTTTTACGTTTTCTACATCAACGAACAAATGGCTACTATTTTTTCATACGTTTTCATTGTTGCCAACGGCACACAAGTATGTGTTTAACTTTGTTATAGATAAAATTTTAAAATATGTTTAATCTTGTTTGTGTTATAGGGAATTTCAATCTTTGCCGAGCAGTATTACATTTACTGGCAAAATAAGCAAAAATTAAAAAGACAACTGTCAAATAGTATGTCAACGAGGTTGTCATCAGAAGATCGCAAAAGTGAATAAATTAGATTATCTTACAAATTTTAACTGATTCAAGTGTAAAATAACAATATTATTTGCAACTAAAAATTTGTCTTAAAATTGTCGGTCTTCTGATTCTAATTTGCAGATATTTTATGCTACAAATCAAAACTGTTTAGTTATGTATATTATAATTAAACTTTTTGTTGTTTTGCACTAAAACTCTTAGTTTAAAAATATAATTAAAAAGTTATTGATTTTGTTTTACAATTTACTTCAGTTTTTTACAAATTAATTTTTTTAATTTTGACTCAAAACAAGATTGAAGCTAAAGATAAGGTAAGCAAAGTAAGCAAGAATAAATTCAAAAGCAGAGTTTGGCGTCACTTGGCCAACTGGTCCAACGCTAAAAGCAATTTTGTCGCCACTTGTCAGCACTTCGTAGTAGGTAGCAATTTTCATCTTCAAGTAAAGAAATTGACAAGAATTATTATTTTCAAAACTTTCTAGGTATTTCATAGAGTAGAGGAGCAACTTTGCCGGTGAATGCATCATCTTGTAGGCAGCCACCAGTGGAAGGAGACTGAGTACCCAAAGTGTGGACTGCAGGAGGACGAGCACAGCGAGCAGTGTTCGCTCAAAACGATGAAGGTCGGTTTTCAGGACCAACGCTGAGACCATGTAAATGTTCAGGCCTTTCAAACAAAACATTTATTAGTAACTTTTTTAAACTTAAAACCATCATCAACCAAGCATAGTCAAAAGAATAGCCATTGTCGCCTGAGAAACAATCTGTTGATCAGTGTGCAGAATGTCCACTAGCTCATGAAAGTGAGCGGGAAGATAACGCTCTTTAATATAAGTGAACAATTGCCATTTTTTCCTATGCGTTTCATTGCTTGAAGTTATCAGTTTTTCCAAACGCCTATTAGCAACCCGTTGTTGATTGACGTACACGTAGATTACTAGATTAAGTATTAGCGCCAGAAAGAGGGCAATTTTGACGCCGTGCCAAACGACGTACATCACTAAACTAGCCTCTACAAAGATGATCAGCACTTTTTCTGGTGAGTTAACCCCATGTAACTTAATGGCAAATTCTAACAAAAAGTACACTGCTAGCGAAAAAAGCGTTCCTAGCAAAACCATCATCGAAGCAATGAAAACGTCACCAGCAGTAGCGACCACTACCGCTCGACAGCGAATGCTATGTTCAAAGGGAATTGTGTGTTCAAGTTTGCACAACTTTACACCATTGTTTCTTTTTTTAAATGTCCAAAGCAAAGGTAAAGCGTTTTTTATATTTAGTTGTGGATTGAGGGACGGGGGTCAAAATCTCGCGGCCAAAATCTCGCGAGCCAAAATCTCGCAGA
>JAALOO010001551.1_pt1 | contig 15120 bp, 12 predicted proteins | sample 7257641 | NCBI WGS metagenome assembly JAALOO01 (sample SAMN14085613, study PRJNA598686) | mite metagenome | biome: ENVO:01001000; feature: ENVO:01001002; material: ENVO:01001226; isolation source: single female mite from University of Michigan culture on fish food culture... ...
AGGGAGAGAGAGAGAGAGAGAGAGAGAGAGAGAGAGAGAGAGAGAGAGAGAGTAAGAGGGAGTCATTTGTTTGTGCACACGTCGTTCTGATTGCGCCGCCATTAATTACCCTCGGCACAAAGTCGATGCGTAGCGCACAATCTCGCGCCACGATGTGATTTCTTTTTCTCTTTCTTCTTTTTTTTATTTGCAGCTGAGGGGTACTGTGAAGATTGTGTGTGGCTTGCCAGTAGTTTCCCGTGAAGTTGTGGCTAGTGCACTACTGCCCCGTTTGTACTTCTTTGTTTGTTTGTTGTTTGTCATCGACAACTGGTGAAGCTGGCTTCAGAGCAATGTGATGCGTCTGATGACTCTGCAGCTGTGTCCTTCAATTGGCCATTTCCCATAATTAGCATCCACTGTGTGATTAGCATTCACTAATGCTGGCAGCCAATAAGTGATAGATAAATTCAATTTGCAACTGACAAGAGCAGAAAAAGAAACTGCTGCCACCAGCGGCAAACTTGACCACACACACACATCCTTTAGCAGGCTTTTTGAAGAGGCCAACTTTAGCTTCAGCATTGCTAAGCAGCCCCCATCTCTTTTTCTTTGCCCCGTTTTCCGGAATCTGCCCGGAAAAAGGCTTGACAGAACACGATTATTCTATTAATCTGCTTTCCAGACTTGAGCTCGAGCCTCGAGCTGCTGCTGTTGCTGCTGGCAATGTCAGACAAATGCTGCCCCTGCCGCTGTTGTTGCTGCTGCAATGCTTGGGTGTCCGCTGTTTAATTAAATCGACACTAATCTGCCTTGTTGATTGTGCCAATTGGCGTTGGCGATGGTGGTAGGCCAATGTTTTGCCGGGGCAGAAGCTTCTTCTTCTTCTTCTTCTTCTTCAACGACAGCAGTCGTCACTGCCGCGTGACCAGAAAGCAGTACACTGCTGCTGATGTTGCTGAAATGAGCATGAGAGAGAAGACGGAGATGGGCAGACAAAGAGAGAAGGAATAGAAAGCCACTTTGTCTGCCGGACAGTGTGCGGACACTGTCCACATACTGAGCACAGAGACAGCGTTTCTAAAGTGAAGGGACAGAGCAGCCAAAGTTTCCTTCTCTGGCCACTTGAGCCCATCACCATTCACCATGTGCACATTTGATGCCAGTCCAGTCCGCTGCTGTCCACTTTGGCTGGCAATATTTTGCCAAATCATCCATTCTTTTCTGCGTGCATTTTAATTTCTGCATACCAAATTAGTTGGCGGACGCTTTAATATGCAGCAGTAGGGCTAATGGCGTTGACGGGTACATTCTCTAGATGGTAGGCCAAGTAGGCCTGAGCCTAGGACCAAGCACTTTCCGAGTTTTCTTCCCTTTCACTGTTGTTCTCTTTGCAGACACAACAAAACAGTACAGAGTACATGGCATTTTCATATTTTCCCCTTCATTTTCTTTTCTGTCGATTATTGAAAGTGTCGCATCGCATCGAATGGCAAGAATTCTTGCTCTCTTTACCTCGTCCACTATTACCTTCTTCACTTTTTCTGAGCGCTTTTTTGTTCATCCAAAACAGAGGCAGCAGCAGTCTGTCGCAAGCATTCCTCAGCGCACAGGGCATTCTTGACATTTTTTCTCTTTCAGAGAAAAGATTGGAAGTAGGCAACAACAGCAACAACAACAGCTTATACATCAACTACAATTTCCACTGCGTCTTTTGTCTTTGCGACCGTCGTCGTTGTCGTCGTCGTCTTTGTCGCCGCCGTCTTTGCCGGCATCCTCTCTCTTTTGCCCAGATTAGTCGCATTGGTCGTCGTCGTCCACTCGATTGATCTTTTGTACAAAAGGATAGAAAAGGGGCAAAGGGGATGAAAAGACTGTTACTACTTCAGCTTTGCTGATGTCGTCCACTACTGTCGTCCACGATGGTGCGACACTGAAAAGAAGAAAGTGGAGATGCTGCTGCTGCTGCTGCTGCTGTTGTTGGTTTGGGTGGATGCGTCGCCGAAGGAAAGCACACACATTCGCAGACACACACACCATTCGCTCTTCGCTGCCCACAATTCATTCTTTCTTTCATTGACTCAGTGGCCGATTTGTCTTGCTCACCCGAGTACTACTGTCGTCCGCCTCTTATCGGCTTGTCGTCGCCTGCTATCTCCTTCTTTTCTCCCTCTCCGCTGATGCTCACTGCAAATGTCCGTCGTGTTGGCGTCCGCAGCAGCAGCAGCAGCAGCGATGATGGCAATGGAGCATGATAGGAAAGTGCCATTCAGTGCTACACTTTGATTGCTGCTGACTGCTGCGTCTATAATTAGCCATCAGATGAGAAGGAGAAAGAAAGAAAAGTACGATGGAGCAAGACTTGCACAGAGGCAAGACGCAGACATTCACAGTTAGTCAGTTGGGCACTCATTCACTCATTCCCTCACTTTCACTGGTCACCACCTCTGACGCCCTCTGATGGACTCTTTCCAGTCATCATCAGCCATTCCAGGGAATCATAATCCAGATCGTTTAGACATTGCCCCCTCTCCACTGTCTGCCTTTATCATTAGGCTGCCTCTGAAGCAGAATCTGGTCAATCAGTGCACTGTGTTTGTCTTTCCTCACTGCACTGCAGTCTCATCACCACCATCACCACCACCACTTGTCTGCGTCATATCGTCAGCAGGAGCAGCAGCGGCTGTCAGCCCATTCGTCACCTTCCGTTGATAAGAGGAAAGCAAGTGGCAACACATACACTCACACTCACACACTCACACACTCATACACTCACACATCGTCGGTCTTCCTTTTAGCCGTCTGCAACGGCAGCACACTTGGCCAATCATCACACACACTCGACACCCAACAAGTCTTGTACCAATCAGTCAGAGAGAGTCAGTCAGTTTTGCCGCCGTTTTGCGCCACCATTATCTGTATCGCACACATACACTGAGAGCGAGTGCCACTGCTTTCTGCAGCAGCTTTTTACGACGTTTTAATCACAGTCAGCAGTCTGAGATGGTGCTGGCGATTAGCGCGCCGGTGCACTCTGCCAAGTGTGCACAAAAAATCACCACCAGGTTCCGCTATGCACTCGAAAATCTTTTTTCTTTCTTATTTCTCACACTCCTACCGCCAAACATAGTCAGTCAGCGGCAGGTCAATGTGCATGTGTGCATGTGTGTGTGTGTGTGTGATGTTGGCAATCACTCACGATCAGCACACGATCTGAGGAGACGTCGGCTATCAGTGAAGCAAGCACACTTACTTCAGTATCACCCTTGCTGGTCCTGACTATGTCTCATCATCATCATCAGTATCACCATCTCATCAACCAGCCGAGGTTTGCCCACTTTGGCGCTTCTTCATATTCACCAGCAAATGACCACTTTTTGTCACGTTCACAGGGTGCTGGCGCTGGTGCTGGCGCTGGTGCTGATGAAGATGGCGGTGTCCTCCGCAGTGCACTGTGCACTGCAGTGTTATCACCTTATCAAAGGGGAAGGGGCGATTATGAAAACACACCGAATGACGTCGATGGAGATGCTGCTGGTGCTGTTGTTGCTGCTTTTGCCGATATACTGCCCTGTTGTAAACACTGTCGGTCTTTTATTAGTTTCAAAAAAAGAAGCTTCTGCTGCTGCTGCTGCAAACCAGAGATTGCACAGACAGTCGCGTTTTATTGCGAACTTGGCCTCCTCTTCAGAAAGCAGTCGTCAGTGTGGTTGCTCCACTTTACCAGACAACACTCTCTCATCTATTGCCCAAGTAGGCCATCAACACCATCTGTCCTGCATCCCTCTTTCCCTGGTTTTAGATTCGCACTGGTTAAATCGACGCACTGGACAGCACTGCATTTAGAAACACTACTACTGCCAGTGCACACCTGCATTTAGCAGCCCGGCAACGGCATCAGCGTCATCACTTGTCAGTGTCATGGACGCCAGCACTAGCAACCAGAACGGTCAATCAGGCGGTAAGCTGCAAACTCCAGCCGCTGCACCGGCGCCTACCACTACTATCAACTTTAGCAGCCGTACAGCAGCCGAGGATCACCCGCTACAGCAGTCCACAAGCAGCAGCAACAGCAGCAAAAACATCAGTGCCACTTCTTCCAGTACTTCCATCAACAGCAGCCAGAGCCTTCACTCGAGAGGAAATTCCTTCTGCTCATTACCGCCACGGTCATCATCATCATCGCCATCCTCATCCTCTTCACTGTCCTCAGTGGAAAGGTGCCGTGACCAGACAGCGACCTCGTTGACTACAACAACTCACAGTTTCCTCGAGTCCTCGCAGTCTGAGACAGCGGCACTTGAGCACGAAGACGAGTACAGCGAAGAGGCAGCGCTTGCTGCTGTCATTGAAACCGAGCAGCAGCAGCCAGCACGCTTCTACCACGTCTGTCCCCCGGCGAGGGGCACCGTACCGTCGCCCTCTGACACTGACGACAAGATTAGGTGCCTCATTCGAGAGATGATGCAACCTCACCCACGTTGCTCAATCTGCTCCACCACTTCGGTTGCCTCCTCCTCTGCCGCCTCCTCCACTTGCGCCTCCAACTCCACTTCAAACATTGTTTCAGCTGCTGCTGCCATGGTTGATGTTTCTGAAGTTTCCATCGCAATGGCTGGCTCTACTCCTTTGCACTCACCACCACTTTCTGCTTCGGCTGACTGCTCAGTCGAGTCTGCTGCCTCTACAGCGGTAGTCATCGACGAGCAGGACAATGACGATGAGGCTGAGCGGCAGCACCGGGAGGACGGCTATGGTGATTCTCCCCAGCAGCTAGAGATGTTTCCACTGAAGGAGGGCATCAAGTGGCCCAGCCACACTTCAATTCTTCTACCGGAGACGGAGCTGGAGAAGCAGCAACGAGAAAAAGAGGAAGAGCAAGAAGAGAAGGAGCTTTCCGAGCCCTTCAAAGTGCCTCAGCCACCCACTCAGAAAAGGGCCAGTCGGACCAGTGTGCACCTTGAAAAAGTGAACGACTACTCGCACCGAGTTGCAAGGTACGTAGTGTACGCTGAAAGGAAAAAGAGTACAATGACATTTTTTGCAATTGTGTTTTCAAGTTTAGTCTATTTTATCTTTACGTGTAGACTTAACTAGCTTTTTCTCTCTTTTTTAGGTATCTGCCCTTTGCCAAGATCGTTTTAATCGGGTTTCTGCTAGCGATCATTGTCGCCCTCTCTTACCTTTTGGGCTATGACATTCACGAACAGAAAACTATGGTTCGAATTGGCCTCATTTGGGCCTTTCTTGCCATCTACTTCTTTTGCCTGCCGACCTTTAAAAGGTGGTACAAGATCTGGGAGCATTTGCCAGACAGAGAGATGCACCAGTGATTGAGCGGCAATTACCGTCTTCGTTTTTATTTTTCTTATTTTGCTTTTACTCTGAATTTTAACTCTTCTACCATCATCATCATCACCATCCGTCAGGATACGGACAATCGACGACTCATCGACTTTCTTTTTCTCCACACACTGAGAGACTTTCATCTGCCTGCTTGCAAGTGCGGCAATCAATCAATTATTCTCATTATTGTGCCTTGGTGCCAGCAGCCTTTCTGAGCGCGTTCTTTCTTCTTTTGGCCAAGTGTCGCCAGTGCGTTGTCTCTGCTTGCTGGCTCGTGCCAGACTACGCTTTTTATCGTCTCTACTTTTAGCTCCCACTCAGTCACTCACTCAGTCACTTTCTTTGCCCGTAATTTATCTCAATCTGTCACCTCAATTGTAATTGTCGCACTTAAATGATTATTGTTCACTCTTCTTTGATGGCAGCTTAATTACAGATGCAGCAGTAGCAGCAATCGCTGCTTTTGCTGCTGATGCACTCACTTACTCAGTCACTTCTACTTCTACCTCTTGCTTCAATCTTTAGTAGAGATACACACTTTTTAACTAGAACTGCTACAATGCCGCCGCCTTTTTCATTACACTCCTTTCATTCCCTTGGCAGCCACTGTGCACTGCGTCTGTCTGACAAACTTTGCAACAGCAGTGGCATTTTCCTAAATTTGCATTCAATCTTTGTCTCCCAGTTTGCCGTCTTCAGTCGATCAGTGTGCCATCATCATCCAGCTGCCGAGCAATCGAGCCCCAGTGAATAGTCGGCAAAAGTCAGCGACTCTCTGTACATATTTAATGGAGTAAACAACAAGAAGAAACCGATAAGAGAAAGGAAGGAAGAACAAGCTTTGTGTGTCGCAGGGAGCACAAGCAGCACGAGCAGCAACAACAAGGCAAAAGCTAAATCGCCGCTCCGTGCCGCCAGAGAAAACCACCGACTGACTGACTACCAGCGGCAAAACACTGAGAAAAAATCAGTTTCAAAACTGAAATCGAAAATAGCGGTACACTCACACATGGCGGTAGTAATTGAAGGCTCTCTGTTGTGCACGCTCTAAATAGGATTGCCGTGAATTAAGTTGTACAACGGCGGTACAGACTTTGAAAGAGAAAGGCACACTAACTACTGGTGGTGCTAGGAACAGCAATAGCGAGGGCAATAATAATATGTGAGCGATAACCTTGCCCCCATCACCACCTCCTTTTCCCCATTGTAATAGTTTTGCTATTTGTATATTTCGACAGTACATTACCAGTGCCATTATGCATTACCATCCATTAGCAATGGTATTGTGTGTGTGTGTGTGTTCAGCGGTTGTTGCCTTGTTCCCTCTCTTTCTTTTTTTCTTGTCTTTATACGCGTGCCTCTGCTTGCGTAGTCATAGTCCTCTGCATCCGGGACACAGTGCAAAGTGTGTATGTGTGTATTGTTTTGGGTACACGTTCGGTTCAGTGGCGGCAACAATTACCAAAAGATGCCAATAGCAGTATCATTACCAACTACACAGAAAAAGACATCAGTTTCTGTTTTGGCTCAGTTTTGTTGTCCACATTTAATGTCCGTTGACCAGCACCGCTGCCTCTCTCCCAATAGACCTGCCTTACACTTTCACCACAAAAGCCATGCTTTCATTCACGTTGCTTCTGTCTGATCATGCATGACCGATTCGATTTCTTTAATTAACTTTTACCACCACCAGGTAGTCAGTCATGTTTCAGTGTAAATGGTCAGCCGTTTGCATGCTTGGTTAGGAGTTGCAGGGGAGCTATCATGTCTGCTGACCGTCATCCAGAAATGGTCAAACCAGAGAAAACTTACCAGCTACCACCAGACACCTTCTTCTAAAGTTGTTGCTGCTTCTTTGGTGTTTCAGTTTCTTTTAATGACTGCAATTTAGAATGAGTGTATGTGCAATAATTCCCAGGCGAGTGATTGTAAAGTAGAGTCAATTTCGCCATCTGGCACTCATAATGCCAATGAGGACAACGATGGACGGAGATGCACTCCCATTGGTATTGGAAATGTACAAGCACTGCTGCCATTTCTAGTTCATTCACCGAGCAACACAACTGGCAGAATTAAAATGAGAGATATAAAGCCTGATGAAAATGAGAATTCTTGGTTTGAGTCAGGGGCACATGAGCGAGCTTCGCTTTTGGTATTGACTTTGCTTATGCCTGCTTTTGTCTACACAACCACCACCTTCAGCCTGTCCATAGCTGGGAAAAATAATGGTCCGTTTGCTACCCTTCTTCTTCTTCTTCTATTCTTTTCCTTTATTTTGCAATCCTACTCCCATTTCTTCTTCTGTTTCTTCTTCTTCTTTTATTTTGCTACCATTTAACGAAAAGTACTAAAATTTAAAAAGCGTTTAGGTTTAACGACTCGCGACTAGGATCGCCAAGCTTAATGGCATGTAATTATGGAGCCATTCGCTCAGACATGAGAGGACATGGCCAGCAGCCACACACAAACTGCTACAGCAGGGCTATTTCTAATTACTCGGATTATTTGTTTTCTGGCCTTCTTCGCCACTACCACCACCAACAGTCCTATGAAGGAGGACGCCGCCGCGGAATGACGCAGCTTTCATTGCGATACTACTGCCGTTTCTGTTGCCGCCGCTGCTGCTGCTGCCGTTTTTCACTGCTTGTCAACTACTGTGAAAGTGGCTAATTGGCTCGTAAAGTTGAGAAAATAAGGCAGAAAGTGAGCAGAGAGAGAAAGCGAGGATGACCCGACGCTCCCGTCACCGTATGGCGCGTACAGTGCGGCACACACGCTTATTATTACATGTACACCGAGCTTAGAACTGCTGCTGCTGCTGATTCCGTTGAACTGCCTGAAATTCAGGTGCAACAAGCGTAATGGAATGAACTGCAGCGGAAGAGAAGGAGAGAGAAGGAAACTGAAGAGGACAGTCGACCTGAATATGCCCAATAGCAGAGACGCAGCACCCGAATGAAGAGCGGGAGAACTCCGCCGCTAGCAGAGCACTAATTTTTCCTTTAGCGAGAAGCCTTTTCTTTGCCCATGCTATTATTTGCAATTTGTTTTCAAACGATCTCTTTCCCATCTTTTCTGGTGAACGGGACAGTCGTCCTCTTTCTCTTTTATCCTCAAGGCCGCTCTTTGGCCTTCATCTCTTTTACATCATGTAACTCTTTTTCTCTCTCTTTCAGAAAGTTTCAGACAGTCTGTCTACTACTGAAGCTTTTGCGACCGTCTGCCGTTGCTGTGAGTCAGAGAAAGGGAAAGAGGTCAGGGGTCAGTGAGCGAGCTGCCTGGACCCGCAGCATCTGGGGACAAGGTCGGACGGTCGGTCGACAGCAGGCTCCCATTGCCCCAATCTCTGGCACTGAACTGAAGTGAACTTCGCGCCAATGGCTTGTTAGCGGCTGTCGCCATGGTGACACTGCTACTGCTACTGCCATTGCACTGCTGCTGCTCTTGCTGGATCGATTGGCGGCGGATGCGCACCGATCGCTGAGCTCGAGCTCGACGAGCGAGTGACGGATCGGTCGAAACGGCGGTCGCCGCCCGGGGGCGGACGGCACAGAGCGAGAGTGCAGACAGCGCAGACAGAGCGAGAGAAAGAAAGAGAGTGAGTCTCTCTCTCTCTCTCAGCCGGTCGCTGCTGTGTGTTCATTTCCACGACGACCGCGCGCGATTCGATCCAGGAACGCATGCGTCAGCGCATGACGACCGTCTCAGCTGCGCCCGAGTCTGCTGCTGCTGCTACTGGGTCTGAGCGAGAGAGTATTAAACGTCGAACTGGCGGTCCCCACTGGCACATTCGCTGTCCGGTTCTCGTCCGACCCGTTCCCGCTGCTGCTTTCAGGCGAGCGCGCCTTTCCCGCTTTCCTCTTTTTCGTTGCCGTTCTCTCCCTTACTTTGCTCTCTTTTGTGTTTTCGGTCTCTCAGTCTCTTTCTCTCTCGTTTCTGTGTATCTCTTTTCGTTTGCTTACTTTTTGACTTTTCTCTTTTCTTTCTTCTATCATTCCACTCTTCCATTTCATTGCCGGGTGGCGCGCGCTTTCTATTTATCTGTTTATCTGCTTTCCTTCTTTGTATTCTTCTTCTTTTACTGTCCATCAGTATTCTGTTTTCGCCTTGGTTCGCCTGGTTGCAGCCAGCAGCTCTTCTCTGTGTTGACACCGGTTTCGCTCAACCCACCCAAGTACCGGCGTCAGCAGTAAACAGCCTCAACTTCACCTACATTTTTATGCCGGTCATCGGTAGCATCTTTGTTGTTGTTGTTGTCGTTGTCGTTGCACCAGTCAAGAGCATCAGTCATCGGCGGTGAGCAGCGTAACGAAGCCAAAGTTGATCTTCCTCTCACTCTCTCTCCCTCTTCTCGTCGATGTCACTGGCAAATGTCACCCGACGCAACAGACTCACTGGCTGCTGTCGTTCTGGCAGCAAATTGGGCTGACATCTGACTGACTGACTAACTAACTGACTGACAGGAGCAACCTTTTCCTGACAGAATATCTTCGAGTGCATCTGGATGCTTCTCCGGTGATGTACTACTACTGCCTGTGAGTGATGCGCCTAGTCAACGGTGACAATTATCAGCAGCAACAGCAGCAGCAGTCACCAGCTCATCAGCACCTCGTCCTCGTCATTCCACACACACTAACAACTGCTGAATGTTGCGACAATCTATCCAAGAAGACTCTCATTTCAACTACTGCAGTACTCAACTAGTACTCTAGTACTAGCCTTAGCCTCAATACTCATTTCAGTTCTGTTCTACTGCTGTTCACCCAGATCTATTCGAATTTCGAATTTCTTTCTTCTTCTTTCCTCTTTCTTCACTCATTTTCCGCACGTTGACTTTCTTTCCCTTTTTCTTTGGTTGTACTTTGGGTTGTCTTTCATTTTTCAAAACTTTTGTCAACTGTTTTTCTTCCAACTCTAACTTCTTTCACTCCCGGCAACGAAGCATTCCAAGTGTGCGTATGTCTGCAAAAGTTTTTCACCTATTGCAGGCTGCACCACCACCACCACCACTTTACTACTCATCGTGATCGTCAAACGTCCTCACCTCTCTCTCTTTCTCTCTCTGTCTAATGATTTTGGCCGCACTCCTGCAATTCTAAAGCACTACAGCAACAAACTTACCGGTAAGTTCCAATGAGTACGTGTGTGAATATTGCCATACTGCCTGGCCTGCTGCTGCTGCGTTCACCGTCGATTGCTTTGTTTGGCCCGTCTGTTCAATCCGACTAGTGCAGATTCAGTTGGTGTGCTGCTGGCACCGCCAATGTGTGTGCACCAAAGTGTCTGTGCGTCTCCACACGACACCGGGAACGGAGTAATGCTTTCGCTGCTGCTGCTGCTGCTGTGCGCACTTGCGCCCATTCTTTCTACTTCTTCAGTGCCAGTGCTCTCTCTCTCTCTCTCTCTCTCTCTCTCTCTCTCTCTTCCTTTCTTTCACCAGTTCTTTTCAGTTCACTGTCTCTTAGTGAGTGAGTTTGTGTGTGCGTGTGCCAGACGCCACTGTGTAGCACTTTTTCGGCCCCCTCAATTGCCATTCAGTCTCTCTCTCCTTCTTTCTTTTTCTCCTCCTCAGTTGTTCCAGCATTGCTCCAGCCAACATGGCTGCTGCTGCATGTGAGCACCAGCATGAGGCAATCATGCAGTCAGAAGACGGCAAACATTTGCTTGCCTTTTTGCTCTTTCTCTCCGTTAATTCATTTGCATTGCCATTGACTAGACCACCACCATCAGCAGTAGCAGTAGGCGGTTAGATGGTGGTAGTGGTGGCGGCGGTGGTTTCCGCTTCCGACACTACTCTAATTCCCAACTTGAGTGGAAATTTCCTCCCCTCCACCAACTCGCCTAAACCAGAGCATGTGCCTTTTCTGGGGTGTGTGAGTGAGCGAGTAAGTGCTATCCATTCTCTGTGAGAAGAACCGTCATGCGACACCAGACCAAAAGTATACTGCATTTTGAAGGCTAATGCTGCTAATAAATTAGCCAAATGGCAGACAATCATCAGGAACATGGTCTGTTTTATAACAAAAATAAAAGAGCGAAGAACATTGCTTTGAACTCTGACCAAAACTTTTCTCCAGCGTAAAGTAATTTGCCGTGTTTAGTAGTGGTAATTGCGCTCGTGCAGGCGTAGTAGTGATAGCGTTGTGGCCTTTGAAACTAGTGAGCACTGCCAATAAGATTGATAGTTCCAAACACTGCCTAAATGGCTGCATCTGCCGATGCTGCCGATGTTAATCTTTTCATCTGCTTGCACTGCAAAACTGCACAATAGAGCACAAGAGAAGAATTCTGTGCAGCACGAATTTTGACGTTTTTGCCTGCAAGTCTGTTCATCCATTCATTCATTCTTTCATTCATTCATTTATTGAGTCGATCGATCGAGGATGATTACCTAGCACAGGACAATCAGTGCCCGATGTGCTGGCTCCAATCTCGACTGATGATGCTGCTGCAAAGCCGAGCTTCCTTTTAATCTGCTTATTGCCTAACTTGCTCTAAGCTGACAAAACTGGCTCTCTCTCACTCTTGTCTTGGTCTTTTGTAATAGTGAAGCTTTGCCTTTCAAACTCCCACAGCCCCCAAAACACTGCCGCCTTTACTGGTGGTCTGCTGTGCACTGAAACTGTGCATCCTTTTGCAAAAAGCAAAAGAGCTCAAGAACTGTCTGGCTCAGCTGTTTTTGCTTGACGCAGCAAAAAAGAGTGTACGGCAGTTTTCAGTATACTTTCTGGACAGGAAGACGAGATCCTAACGACTGGGCAAGTGAGTGCAAAGCCAAAGTGTTTCAGCAGAAGCAGTCAATCAGCTTGTCGGTGACGGGTGGCAACAAAAGCAGCAGCGGCGGCAGCCATAGTTGCAGTTTGAGAGGACCAGGGAATGCCTTCAGCTGTAGTGTGCTCTGAAGAAGAGAATGCTTCACTGTCTGTTTGTCAGTTTATTCCCTGCATCGGCAGCAATTTTTCCCTTCGATCGACAGACAGCAGAAAACATTCTCTGTTCTGTGTCGGTATGTGATCAGTGGTGTTGCTCGAGTTGGTTCGATTTCTTTCCTTCTCTTTTCTTTTCTCCCCAAATATATCGTTGAATCTTGCTGCTGCTGTGCACTAGCAACAGTTACCAACGAACCAACTAACCAGTCTGACTGACAGGCAGACAGACAGAAGGACAGAAGAAGAAGAAATGGGGAGGAAAAATAGGGAAGAAGAATCGAGGCACACTGGCGCTGGCACTACCGACATCAGGCCAACTGACTGCAGACTGCATGTCTGCAGACACACCACTCACACATGAAATTCATCGTATAGTTAGGATACTCAGAGAACTCATCAGTCGTAGGCATTACGGTAGTAGTAGTCGAAAAAAAGAAAAAGAATAACTAGTGTGTGTGTGTTTGTGCAGCGTAGTTCTGCAATTCTGCATGGCAATGTTTACGTTTGCCTTCAATGCCTCCATTCTGGAGCGTTTATTCTCTACTGCTACAGAGCCACTGTGCCTTACCACAGTGGCTCACTTTTTCTCTCTTTCTCTCCGTTTAATTCGGCCATTGGCGCCATCTTAGCCGCCAAACAGACTCTGCTACACAGCACTGCGGCACTCGTCGATTTCTAGCCAATTCATGAGCAGAAGAGAGGAGGAGAGCGTTTTGCCTGGTCGTGGTTGGCGCCCATTCCCGCTCTCACTGCTGCTGCTGCTGCTCATTGGCGTCGGGAAAACCTGCTTCGCAATGCTGAACAGTTGCAGTCAATGTTCTTCTTCGGTTGGGATTCTCCAGTTGAGAATCCCGTTCTGAATTGCACCAATACTTACACCCATCCATTCATTACTTTGGCAGTTTGTGGTCAGCTCAGTGCCACTCAACGATCGGCAACAGCAGCAGCAGGAGCACCACTTTTGCCCTCTTTCTCTTTCTGTTAACGTCGCCTCCCCTTGTGTATTTTATATTTTGTAAATATTGCCCACTCTATGGTTTGAAATGTTCGACAAGGCTACATACTATGTTGTGTGCTGACGCCCTGGACGCCGTAAAATCTTCTTCTTCTTGTTTCCACTTTCTATTGGAATTTATGTCCAATTAATCGGCCATTCTCCGCCGTGTTGGCGGCAGCACTATTTGGTGGCGGTGGTGGTGGTGGTCTACAGGCTATTTGCACTAGCTATTTGCTTTACCCAACCAAACCACTCTCTACCCTGCCGTACCGTATAGTGTCCTAATTATAGCCTCTGTCTCTCTCTGTCTTTGTACTGTGTATCTCCTCTGCACTCTCTTCTTCTTCTTCTTCTAACCAGCCAACCTCGTAATTAGAGTTCATTAATTGGTTCAGCCGTTTTTCTTCCTCTTCTTCTTCCTTTCTTCAATGGCCTTGCCGTACTCCCACTCGTCTTCCTTCTCTACTGGTCCGTTCCCTTTTAATTATTTTCTCACGTGATTTATGTCAGTGTGTGCTTGAGTGTCCAGATGACCATGCTTACTGCTTTCTGTTGCTTAGTGGTCTCGTATTTTTGTTTCTTTCCACCAAAAACGGCCGTACACTCTTAACGACAAAAACACCGACACACTAGTCTGCTAGCTGGAGACACTGTTTCCAAAGCGGAAGGCACGAATCGAGGATATGTGTGTGTGACAGAAGAACTGCACTTTTCCATTCTACTTTTCTGCTCGTTTCTGCCACTGCTTTTGCTGCCTCTGTCTCTGCTGTGCAGTCAGGCACTGCATCCATTTTCATTAATTGCCATTGATTCGGAGAGTGCTCCCCTGACGCCGGTTTGCTGGTGCCTGCCTGCCTGACTGTCTGCCAAGCAAGCAAGCAGCCAGCCAACTTGCCAGCTTGCCGTGCTCTCAGTTTTGCCTGCGGTCCTCTCTGGCTCAGCCGTCTGTTTAATTGTGTTTGCCAGCACACACACAGCCAGAAAGCTCAGAGCACTCCGAGCACACTAAGGTCAAGTGAACTGAGTCAACTTAGCTGTGTGTACTCAGTCGAAGCTAGAGTGAAAGTGGAAGTGCTGCTGGAAGTGAAATACTGAAAAATTTATCATTGCACAATTTATTATTCAGCATTGAGCTTAAGACCGCTCAGCAACAGCAGCGGTTCCATTTCCCTAGCCGCCTTCTTTGGTCAACACACAGGACACTAATAACGGTGGTCTCTGGTCAATGAGACAGCCAGAGACGGTGCTGCTGTTGCTGTTGCTGGTGCTGGTTAGTAGTCAGTTTGTCGCTGTCCTCGTCTTGCCGTCCTCTTTCCGATACTGGACAAATGGTACATCTGGTAATGTTCTCACTTGCCAGTGGCCACATCAGTCTGCTTGATTTATGTAGCCCTCATCGCTTTCACTGCCAGCCTGTCTCCCGTGATCAGTGTGCGCAGTCAGTCAGTCTACAGCGTCAGTCTGTCGGCGACCGTCGCCGATTCATTACCATTTCGCTATCAGCTAATGATTGAATCGCGTCGCCGCGCAAGCGCTCGACCTCATCGCCCACCGTCAGCTCGTGTGTGTGTGTGTGTGCCAACAGACCGACCCAATCCTGGCCTGCACAATCAAATTGATTCAGTGTCGACGAGGACTGAGAGCTGCAGAGCGCTCACGTGCCTTTTAGCAATTTGCGTTTCTCGCTCATTGTCAGTGGTCGCAGCGGTGGTGGTGGTTGATGCATCACCGACGGTAGTGCACTACTGCAGTGCTGCAGTGCTAGTGCCCTGTCAGCATCGATCGGGCCCACTGGCGCACGAGTGCGATCTGTTCACGAGAGAGAGAGAGAGAGAGAGAGAGAGAGAGAGAGAGAGAGAGAGAGAGAGA
>JAALOO010001552.1_pt1 | contig 15115 bp, 17 predicted proteins | sample 7257641 | NCBI WGS metagenome assembly JAALOO01 (sample SAMN14085613, study PRJNA598686) | mite metagenome | biome: ENVO:01001000; feature: ENVO:01001002; material: ENVO:01001226; isolation source: single female mite from University of Michigan culture on fish food culture... ...
TCAACTGAGTGGTACCATTGCAGCAAAGTTGGGTAATTTGCGACATCAACAACGACAGCCATTGAGGGGTCGAGGTGGCTGTGCCATCGTTTCATCGATGATGGAGATGGAAACTTACCCGGTGCTGATTAGACGAGGCACCAACGACAACAGCAGCAAAAACAGAAACAGCAGCAGCAGAAGCCACAGCTGCCACTGTCGTTGTTGTGGCCGACGACGACGACAAAGAAGAAGACAGTTAGTAGTTGAGGGCAGATGGCAAACACTCAGGGTTGAGGGTATTAGAGGACACTTTTAGTACAGGTGAAGTGTTGGAGGTCACCGGTGAGGTGACAGTGGTGATCAGGGTGCTCAATATTCGAGCCGGTGGGAACCGATCTCTTGTAGCTGTTTGTACACATTCAAACCGGAATAGCCAAGGTGCGGGGAAGTGGATCAAAGTTTCGATTTCAAGCGACATGTGGTTCAGTTCAAAAAGTGCACCTTTTTCTTTTTTTACTAGCTTGTTCGCTCCTTTTCTCTTTCATTCCCTCCTTTTCTCGTGTTTTCTCTGTTTTCTCTCTCGCGTCATCGGTGACCAAGTAAGCGACAAGTAAACGGTCACGTAGTATGACCGTTCGTTCATGAACGGACAATGGCTAAGATAGTGATACTGGTCAGTCAATACCGTTTCCTTTTGTTGAACTTTCTCATTAGTTGAAGTTTGCTTCGACCCAAACGGCCGCAGCAGATATGAAGAGCATTAGAATGCACTGAAGTGACTACCAGGGCTCAAATTAGAAAACAAACACTGCGACAACCCTCTTGAAGAACAAACAAGTTGCTGTGACTCTCTCTCTCTCTCTTTCTTTCTCTCCATCTCTGAATACCTAGATAAGAAGAAGAAGGTACTTTTGCCTAGCGAAAGGGACGACCCAAGTGCTGACAATCAAGTTGAAGATCACTCGAGTGGGTCATATTAGGTTCAACTATGCCTTAAGGAAAGAAAGCAAAAGCCTGTTTTTTTGTGAGCGATGACAAGCTTTATTTTGTTGTCTTATTAGGTGGTGGTTGTGAGTGTATGTGTATGTGGTAGTTCCGACTATCGACGTACTTTCCCGGTAGAAGCTCGGTATGGCAGAGACCAAAATGGGAAAAGAGACAGCGGAGATAAGAGGCAACGAGAGCGAGAAAAGAGCAGAAAATGTCAGCAAACATGTGCTTGTAATGGAAAGATGATAAGGTGACAAGAGAGAGAAAGAGAAAGAGAAGGGAATGAAAGTGAAAATAATAAAATGCAACAAAAAGTAATAGAACAGAAGTAGTGAACAAGGGAAAAGAGTAAAAAAGTTGAGAGCGAGTATCAATTTGAAGAGAATCATTTGGTCGGAATCAACTGTCGTCGGTGACTGCTTTCTCCCCTTCCGCACCCTTGGGCTTCCTTCCTTTCTTCAGCGCTTGCTATTCTCGTCGCCGTACTTGTTTTTGCTGGAGAAACAGCTGCTCGAGGAGGAAGGGGAGGACTCGCCCCACTTGCTGCCTTTGGAGCGATTGCTGAGGATGTTCTGCGTGTACTTCTCATTGGAGCTGGTCAACTCGGCCATGCGGTAGCCACTGCTGAGGATGGCGCTGTCGATGACGGAGTTGTAGGCGGAGTTGGAGTGGTGGCCGTGGTGGTGGCTGGAACTGCTGGAGCTGCTTGAACTGCTGCTGCTGTACTTGCTCGATTTTGACGGCGAGTCATAGGGCGAGTTGGAGGCGTTCTTTTTGTTGTTCATTTTTGAGGTTTCAAGGTAATGGTTGGTGATGTTCTCGTTGGAGAGAGGATGAACGAAGAAGAAATTAAATTATTAAAAATGGAAAAACTAAACAAGAGAAATGATGAGAAATGAGGAAGAGATCGAGAGAATGCAGCAACCGGTAGTGGTGGTGGTGGTCCCTGGACCGTCAACTGCTGATCACTTTGAATGACTGGGCTCAGCTGGTCGACTGGTGTTGGGCTTTTTATTGGTGATCACCGCCGACCACTGCGACGACGACAGAAGCAACTGCAGCCGTACACAACCACCAGCTGATAACGATTGAAGACGGCAGACGATCTGGAGACGGTGCTCTCTGAAGAACACTGTGGTGGCGGTGGTGGTGATGAGAGAGAAAGAGAAAGAGCAGTGTGCAGTAGAGACTAAAACGAAGACGAAGATGAAAACGAAGAAGAAGACGAAGAAGACTACATGGAGGCAATCGAGTTTGTGTCAGTGTCAGTTTGTGAATCGGCAGAGACAGAGGGAAACAGACAAACAGACACACTGCCTGGCCGATTCGTGCCCCTTATCACGTCGTTTGAAATGGCGGAGAAAAGGAGAGAAAGCTTGGTAGGTAAACTGGATTCATGGCCAAGATGACCACAAGACCACTGACTATTTTGAGGTTCATAGAGTCGGCGGCTCCTCGAGCTTTCTCGAGCCTTCACTTCACGGATGACTAACTTCTCACCGACGTCGGCCGAAAGTTATCAGATTGCTGGTGGACTGTCTGTCGTTTTTCTCGGAAAGTCTCACCTACTTCTGGGCAATTCGCCACTGCCGGTAGGCTATATCAGTACCTCCACCACCATCACCACCATCACCACCACCAGGTAAACAGGTAGGTAGCCGGCAGTCTATTAATAAAGGCGCTGCTGTTGGATAAAAGTGTTGCTGACCGGTAGTGCTGATTACCGGTCTGCCGGCACTGGTGACGTCTGCCTTTGGTTGCATGTGTACAGTAGCAGTAATCTGATTGTGTTGAGCGTTTCTAAGAAAAAGGTGGCCACTGATATAGTGTAGGCGTGTGTGCGTGTGTCTGTTTTGCTTCGGTGTTTACTGTGACTGCCTCTCTTTACTGTGGTGGCACAATGCTCTGTGTGTACCGAGCAGAGTGAAGTTCACTGTATGGCACTGTACAGCACGGCAACATGTAGAGCAGAAGGTCTGATAGAGAAAAGAAGCTACAGCTCGTCAGCTATCAATCGTCAGCAGATACTGAGATGGGGTAATTTGTTGGAGTCGAGTAGGGGTACCGCAAAGGCACAAACACAAACACAAACACATACGTCAAAGTTCACTGTCACCTACACTGAATACGGAGAAGAACACAGGTGCAGTGTCCAGGCTGTTGGTCATCCTGTCATCCTGTCATCCTGTCACCGCGCACTTCATCTGGGGCACTCCCCTCGCTTTCCTCACATTGAACATCATCGCCAATGTCACCACCAGCATCAGCACCATCCCCATCAATGCTCAATGTACTGCTCATCTTCACCTCGGTCACGTAGTCTGCAGTTCTTTAGAATTCTTCAAGAACAAACAGACAGACTGGGGGCACCACAGTCACCCTTCACTTCAATCGGTGCAGTGCATCATCCTCTCAGGTCGTGACGCACCCCTGACTGACTTCCAGGAAAACACTCACACCGGCGAGGCAATCGACGGCGAGAAATGAAAAAAGAGAGGAAAAGAGGTTCAGACTGGCGGCCATCTCAACGAGCTCGTCTCCTAGTTAGCTTGAATGACTTTGACAATAGCCTGCACACACACACAAATAAACCGTGTACCGCTGATAAACTTTGTGTTGTTAATTTACCTGTGAGGAGAGAGTGCACCAGTGGAATCCACCACCAGTGAACTGTGGTAATGAGTGCGTCAATGGCGGCGAGCACATCACATCACACACACAGACGCCACAGTTTGCACAGTCCTCATGGGTCTGATGCCCATCACATACTCAAATCAGCAGCCACCAATACTCCAGTGCCGCATCACAGCCACCTGTTGACGCAAGCTAATGAGGCAATAGGACCAATTTTATGAATGAGCAGACAGACGACGCCGGCCGAGGGGCTGCCAAGATGCTAATGAGGTGTTACTAGTTGTTACTAGCAGTGAGTAATTAGCTGCAGGTGATAGTCTGCCTGTCACTCACTCGGCCAGCCAGTCAGCTAACCAGTCAGACAGTCAGACTTGTCAGCTTGCAAAAGAACATTTTATTTCCAAATGTGATGAATGAAATGATTTCTATTGCCTAGGTATAATCAACACCAGGGGATGAACGAAAGAATGAAACAGACAAGTGGTAGATAGTCAGATAATTTATATAAATTGAGATAATATTGTATCCTTTGAGATGAGTTGGTGAAAAATAATAGTCCAGTATGGTGCAGTGATAGAGTAGTGAGATAAAAATAAATATTTTGTTCCTATTTAGTAAAAATGTTGTCGCAGAGTTGAGAGATTGAGAGATCTAAATTAGTGTCGTTAGTAGCAGTTCTTTAATCAAGTGATAATTTGGTTAGGTGCACTGTTATCCACTGAAAAACTTTCACCGGCCTCTGCAAGCGGTGTATCATTTGTGGCTGGCACCGTTTCATTTGCCTCTTTATTTGCCTCTGCAGCAGGTTCAGGCCGAGGTTCAGGTTCAGGCGCAGTGTTGGCAGATGCACCATCTTTTACTTCGCAAGAATGTGCAGTTTCGCTGTCTTTCATAGAAGGAACTTCATCTCCTACCTCAGAAGGTGCTTCGTTCGACGCTTCCAGAGTTTCACTCAAATTCCCATTAGACGGCTCGCCACTTGGGTCGGTAGTTGGTGCCGACTCATCACTGGTATCTACTGTCTCATTAGGCAAATCAGCAGTTCCATTTTCCTCTCTGCTTGCCTCAACTGGCACCACTGGTTCTTTCGGCTCACTGTCAGTGGTTTTCTCTGTCGAGCTTTCCACTTCCTCTGCTCCGACTACATCTTCTTCGAGAATGAGCTTCTTGACGGTCTTGGGGTGCCATCCGGTGATGACGCCAATGTAGTCTTTTAGATTGACGTCTTTATTGGCGCCTCCTTCACGTGCACTCTTTACGTGGGCAAGCACTTCCTCCTTGTTAGCCGACTGAAAGGTGCAGGCAGCAGAATCGCCTTTATCAGCGTGAAACATTTTGCAATAGAACCGGCGATAGTCGTCGTGCGTCTTCTCGTGACTTTCAATCTCATTCGTATCTTTAAAGTTCGCACTACAGCCAGGTACAACGCAACGGAAACCGTGCTCCTTTTGGAAATGTTCATCGATCGTGCCGCGACTGATGGAGCGGTATGTGCAGCCAGCTGAAACGCACGCAAACTCGCCCAACTCGTGTCGATTGAAGAGATGCTCAGCCAGTTCACGATGGCGCGAAAAAGTCAAGTCACAGAAACTACATCTGAACTTTTCTGGTGTTTTAGCATGATACAGGACGTGCCGGTTGAGGAAATTGCTGCAAATTCAAAAACAATTGTAGTTATTAGCAACAATAGTTGAAAACGTCACGGGCGAATACTTACAGCGAGCCAAAGCTCCGGCCGCAGCCTCGATGAAGACAGCGATAGGGCAGAATACAGTGAGCTTCGTCCATGTGCGTCAGTAGCTCCTTGTAGGAAGTAAACTCCTTCGGGCATCGCACAAAACAGTTAAGCTTGACGACGGTGTAGTTGCCAGACCCTGCCTGCTGTTCGTCTATAGCATCTTCTATAGGCTCATCCACTACATCAGCTGGGGCGCTAAGAGCCAAATTGGAAACTTGGCCGACAGGCGCCTGAGTGCCGTTGAAGATGCCTTTACTCAGTGCACTCTTCTGCACGACCACCATCAGCTTCTTGGGAGGACCGTTACCGCCGGTGTTGCTTGGCAGAGTCACCCCAGGTGCGAGCGCAACCATCTGTTCGGTGCCGTCAGGACGTCTGATCACAATGAAACGAGTCTTCTGAGTGCCATCTCCTCCATTTGTGGTTGAAGGCGGCATGTTCGGTACAGCGACTGACGGCGGAGCAGCCGAAGTGGAAGTGGAAGCTTCACCATCTGCCTTTCGCTTTTTCGGGTGACGAATCACCTGTACGTCCTCATCGAGCTCCTCCTCTTTCAGACGGACATCCAAGAGACGACTCGGATCGCAAAAGCTCTCTTCCGGTTCAGGGGGCACTGGTGGAAGGTTCACCTCGACGATCGGAGCTTGAACTACTGGCGCCGGAGCGGCAGGAGGCACCGAATTTGCAGCCTGCTTTTTAAGCTGCTGCTTCACAGGGATTGTTTTATGCGCTGGCACTACTATTGTCTGTCTATTTGGATGGAATTGTTTTGTATGAATCTTCAGGTCGTTTTTTGATGGAAGAGTCCGTGAACAATCATGACAAATGTGGTGGTGCTTCTGCAGGTGGTGCATGTGAATGGGCATTCTTTTGGAGGAGGTCAGAGTGCAGTAGGAACACTGAAACAAACCGGTTACATGACAAAGCTCCTCATGGTTAGAGAGATATTCGTAGCTTTTAAACACCTGAGTACACTTTGCGCAGTTGTACATTGTCAACAGATTGTGTCTCGATTTGACGTGTTCATTGTATTCGCTCCTGAAAACAAAACAAAATATAAAAACCGTTTATCTAGAGGATATTAGCTGCGTAACTTACTGCTCATCGAAGCCCAAGAGACAATTTCGAACCAGACATTGAAATGGCCGTTTGAAATGGTCGTATTTAATATGGCCCAAAAATGATTCTTTAAGATGAAACTCGCTGCCACAGTCGTCACACTTGAGATAAACCATGCGCACCTTTTCAAACAACTCCCTATTGAGAGACTGCTGATCCGTGGGAGGTCGGTTGGCTGAAAGCGTAGTAGCTACGAATGAGCTCGTTTTACTGTACGTCTTTGCGGGTATTTTTACTGGAAGGTCTCTTTGAGTTTGAGTTTGGATATGATTGGTTTGAATTTGAGAAGAAACAAAAGGATTTGGATTGTTGGTATTTCCGACAATGTTGAAGCCTGCATTTGTTGTTGAAACCGGTATTAAAACATGATTTGAGTTGGCGCCTGATTGGAGCATCAGAGGATTAGTTGTGCTGTTTGATTGAACCAAAAGAGCTGTTGGCGCAACTGTGGACAGGCCATTTGTCCCTCCAGCTGCCGATGGAAACATTGTGAATTTGACAATATTTGATGGGGTGGATGAGCTGTTGTTTCGATTCTGTGCAATTAGCACCATTGGAGGAATGCCATTGTTATTTTGGCTGAGATTGTTGTTTGGTACCAGTTTGTTTGACAAATTGGCACGAGTTTTAGAGAAACTAGCCCTCCCGCCTTTAGAAGTACTTGGATTGGCTAGGAGTTCTTCAGAAGAAGCGGTGGCAATTGAAGGAGATAATCGTTTTCCTTTGCTGAGTTTTTTTGCTTCAGTTGCACTGGGGACAAACTCTACGTCAGAGTTATCGGAATCGCCGTCGTTTTCAGGTGAATCGCTAAGGTCACTGAGGTCTATGACATCTGTGTTGTTGGCAGAAGACTTCGATGAGGGAGTGTTTGACGAAGTGTTTTTGCCGTCAGAGGAGGCAGCCCGACCCTGTGCGTTTCGTGGCCGAAGACTCCGTCTGCTGGTTGCGGGCTCAGAGTCGTCTTCCATCCTTGTGGTATTGTTTTTTATTTTAACCGCCGAAAACTTCTAGAGCAGTAAAAAATGTTCCGAAAGCGACCTAGAAGTAGAAAGGATTGTTACAAAAAGACTACTCATCGGAGAAGATGGAAACAACTTTTGGAAGCGTCCATAGAGCCAATCGGCTTTCTGAATGTATCCGGTTACAGTCAAAGGACGAGATCACATTAACCTGAACACTGGTTTTCGGGTAAAAAAGTAACAACAGAAGGATCGAGGACGCGTAAGCGGGTAGAGTTTTCATCAGTGCAGTTTTTGCAAAACTATGATCACATAAGAAAAACGCCGTCCTTTATAGTGATAACTTGATAACTTTCGCAGTGCAAAGAACAGTAATTTTCCTCGTTTACTATTATTGTTTAGAAATTCAATGCAGTTCACAGACGACGTAAATTGCTTGCACCCACCTTTTGTGGGGTCATTCACTTGATATTTTTTGAAAGTTCAAGTCATCAAGATCAAGTTTGAGCATAACTTTTTATTGATATCAACATTGTAAATATTATCATTACGGTACAATTGAGCTTTGCATCACTGGAATTGGGCTTTCCTTTGTCTGATCATGTATCACCACCGAGGTTGCATTTGGAAATAGCAACCGGCCTCTCTCAAGAAGTACATTGGCCATTTGCGAGTGATCCCAGCTCTTGCGCTTCTCAATGTAACAGAAGAAGGTCACCGACTGAACCGATGGAGTGACCTCCTTTGGCAGGGCGGCGTTGATTGCGCGCTGGGTGACGGCAAAGTTGAAGATGTTGCCGGTGAAGAGTGACTGGACGGTGAAGCTGACGGAGCGCAGACTGGGCGCGTATCGAAAGAGCAGGTGGTAGTACGACTGGTAGTCCTTCTCGTGGTCAAGGTACAGTGAGAGGGTGGTGAGGTGGGAGGGCGAGGAGGAAGAAGACAGTTGTACCAGATTGGTGTGACTCGCTCGGAAGCAGTGGGCGGCAATGCGATCAGAGAGACGGACAATGCGGCGACTGACGGCCGGGTGGACGGCCTTCAGCTTGGCGAGATCGCAGCGAAGCGAGAGCAGGCCATTGCTGAAGAGGCCCAGCGAGGGCGGAAGTGGCCCCGAGGAGAGAAGGGACAGCATTCGGAAGACGTCCAGCAGGGAGGAGGAGCCCTGCCTGACGAACGCCTGTCCGTAGTTGAACTCTTGCAGGTGTTCGAAGACCGGCGAGTGGCGCTCCACCGCCAGGTAGTGGGCGTTGATGGAGAGGTGCGCCAGACGGGAGAGGCCGTCGATTGCGCTCCACAGTGTTCGCCACTGAAAGAGGCTGTCACGGCTGACCAGCAGCTTCACGGTGGTTAGTGTGGAGGACCAGGCGGTGAGGAGAGTGGCGATTTGGGCCGCTGGAATGCTGCCACCCTTCTCCGTCGAGTACACTATCAGCGTGTCCACATTGCTGAAGGTGCTCCCCAGACTGTCGCCCAGGTCAGGGGCGGAGAAGTTGACGGAGAGAACCTCGACGGTGCTCGGGTCGACGGAGAAGAAGTGAAGCTCCTCAGAGGGTGGACTGATGGGGGTGGTGCTCGAGCGAAGCAACAGAGCCCTGGTCCGCCGCTGAACAATCGAACGTGCGAGAGAGTACCAGCGACTGCAAACAGGGCCGATTCGAGTGAGAAGATCGCCGGTGGGAAAGTCTTTGAAGATGGACAGCAGCAGCTCATTGGGCAGTGAGTTGGGGTCGCGGTCGCTCAAGCAGGACTTTTTGAACTTGGGATTGCGTATTAGGCGCATTGTCTTGAGGGTTTTCTGTTTTTTCTGACTGGGTAATAAAAGGTTCGGTTTGAAGCAGCAGAAGAAGGAAGAGAATGCTCTTTACACTCGGGTTTAAATATAAAGAACCAGGCGAATGCAATTGCGGGGAACGAGGAAGTGATAAACGAAAAGGAGTGGGGTAGTGGTCGTTTCAAAGAGCATGAAGAAAAAATGGTGGTGATTTGCTCAAGTGGAGGAAGATGTAGTGCCTGGCGGTTACGACTGTCCGGTAACGAAGTTTGCTGCCAAGTGACAAAGAAGCTGCTACTGCTGCTGATGCTGCAAGTGCTGTCGTGTGTGGGTGAATGATTCACCTCCGTCTTTTACTCCCCACTTCCCTGTCCCTCTCTCACTTTTCTTTGTGTCTGGGGGTGGCAAAAAGAAGTGTGCTGAGGAGGGAGGAAGGTGGTAGTGAACCATAAGTGCGTAGAGAGGTGCTGTCAGTGCTTCGGCTGGGGATGCGATATAAATAACAACACCACCGACTGACTTCTGCTGATGTTACTGCTGATGATGCTGATGATCAGTCACAGTCAGTAATGGTGATGAGAAGGAGGATGGGGAAGCGAATTGGGGTTTTGCTGCCGATGTGCTCTCCATTTCCGTGACAATGTTGAGTTATCGATCGTTCTACTATTTTGTTTACCCGCAGTGTAGGAAGTTTGGCTAGCTGAAAAGTGGCACAGGTCTGCTGCTTCTTCTTCACCTTCTTAGTTTTCTGTTCCTCGTTGACAAACAAACAAGTGGAATACAGAAGTTGTGCAAGAATCAGCGTCAAAGCATTCAGCTCTCCTCAACTCGAATAAATGTTGGCAGTGAATCGTGCATCGGTTTAGGAACTGACTATTATTAGACTGCTTGTGATTTTTGACAAAACGTGAAAGGCTGACAGTTTGTGAGGGGAACTGTAATATTGTAATATTTTATTTTATTAAGTTGACGTTTGATGATGAAGGTTAATCACACTGTTTCGCGGTAAGCCCATCCAAAAGTGGGCGACGTGTAAAGTAGGACTGACGTCAAGGGCTGCCAACGGCATCTTTGCTGTAGACAAACAATTGAAACAATCTGTTGAGGAAAGTGAAAAAAGAGAAAGAGAGAAGGTGGGAGAAAATAGCAGCTAATTGGTGTCAAGTGTACAATTTGTGTTCTCTAAAGTGTTTAAAGCGGGCGTTTGATACACATCGGACTGTGGCATTGTCAGTTTTGAGGGTTAGATGGCTGCTGATAAAATGATTGCTCTCCACTGATGCTTGAATTTATCTACTATTTGTGGTATTCAGGAATGATGTGAGTTTTCAGGAAAAGATTAAGAGCACAGGGCTTGGTTGTGGTCGTCGGGGCTGCTGTGGTCGTTGGGGCTGCCGTCGTGGTGGTCGTCTTTTTGGGGTAGTAGTAATAAGAAGGGTAGTACGGTTTTGGTTTCTTGTCCTTCTTAAACTTGCCCATCTTGCCAAACTTTTTGCCCATCTTCCAGTCAGAGAGGGCTGAGAGGAGGAGGTCTCCAAGTCCAAGACCATGGCCGTATCCGTCGAGTGGTGGAAAGGAGATTGTGATTTCCTGTTTTATAGACAAAAAGACAGATTTCCAAAAAAGCCTGAAACACAAGTTATACTGCTTACTGAATGAACAGTGATGGCTAGATGAGAGATGAAGAGGAAAAAGGCAATCTTTAAATGCTGCATTATTTTTAAAAGATTCAAAATCTGGCTGCAACGATACTCTTTGGCAATAATCTTTCAGGAAGCACCACTTTTGAAGGCACTTATATAAGTTACTCAGATAAGGAAGTGAAAGTAGTGCACTTTTTCCGCAGATGCACCGTCATCTTCTCTTCCTTTATGTCCGATCATCCATCTCTGCAATTAACTGATCATTTTTGTTTTTGCATTTACCTGCATTAAATATTGGTCAAAATCACCTTTACGAAATTTCAAACAAGTCAAATTCAAATTCCAGGGGGTACAGTTTTTTGCGGCAAAGTTGTGCTTTCGCCCTAGACAAGAGGGCAGCAGTGCGGCAGCACTGAAAGCGAAACGGCTCACGCTTACTGCTTTATTATTGTCAGTTTTTGTCAGTTGTCGTCTTGAAACCATTTGCTTGCTTCACCCCCTTATCTAAAGTCATGTATGAAGAAGAAGAAGAAGAAGAAGAAGAAGAGATGATTCCAGATGAGACAGAGTACGAGTTAACGCAGGCTGATTTAGACAAAGCTTTTGACGAGTGTAACCTGAATATTGAAGTCATGTACTTTGATCCTAACAAGATGGATGAATATGAAAGAATTGTTGCTGAAGCAGATGAATTGATAAGACAACAGAAACTGGCGTCTGAAACAGCAAACTCTCCGGAACCCGCTTCAATGTCACCATCACCACCTTCTCCCGTGTACATTACTTCAGAACCACCAAGTGATAACAATGTGCTAATCACTGAACGACCTCGTTTGGCCTATGCACTCACTAAAGTGCCCAAAGCCGAGCTTCCGAAAGATACTCCGTTAGTTTTGCTTGTTAGCGATGATAATACCAACAATGCTGGCTCTCTTCCGGACGGTAAAGTACAGTCACTAAAACGAAAATTAACAGAAGGTGATGGTTCTCTGGAAACTACTTTCATAGAAGACAGTGAGGGCCAGGCTATAAAGCAGGCCAATCCGATTGGATTTGGCTGTGCCTGGGAAAGCTGTGGCTTCATTAATAAAACCGAAGGTTTGTTAAGAAAAAAGACCTTTTTAAGTGACTAAACATTTGAAACTAATTGGTTTTTTCTTAAGGCAAAACAATTCGACATATCCGCCAATGTCACTTTGAAGTCGCAGGTGAACCTCAGCAAGTGTACGAAAATGAACTGATTTGCCAATACGTTTATCCTATTTACGAATAACAAACCAAACAGATGTTTTTAAATTTTTGACGCCCCAAACTTGAGCCAGTATTACCTTTGGTTCAATGGTTTCCAGAAACTATTAAATTGACATTAAAAGTGTAAAAACTCATCAAGTTTCAACAACGCCATCTGCAAATATGATTTTTTCCAAAACAGTAGTGTCTCTTCCTTTGTGGTCACCTGCCAAGTTCCATCTTTTCCTGTCTTCTTTGCAGTCACTTTTAAGTCTTCTAGAGAGATCTTGAACAATCTGAGCTTGTTATTACTCAAAATGTTTGCCTCTAAGCGTGGCATTCTCCGGAAGCGTTTCCACTTAATCTGAAGACCCATTTCAAAGTCTGTCAACTGGCTCAAAACGTCAAAACTCGTCTCGTTTGGCCAGAACTTCATTGGACTGCTTCGGGTGATGAAGGTCAGCGCCGTCAGTCTGGGCAGAAGGTTGATGTTCTGCAGGAAAATGGCAAAATCATATCTGTTGACCGAGTGTAACTCGAGGTGCACCGACTTTAGGTGGTCTGCCCAGCAGTTGCGACAACTCAAACGTCCAAAGAGTATCTGCAGGTGGTACAGATCAGGCACCACTTGTCGCTGCACGAAACGGACATCTTCGATGATGTGGAAGGTGGCCTTTACGTAGCGGATGTACTGAGAAAAGGACCAGCCGATGACAGACGAGGTGTCGAATTCTCGATCAACTGACTTGCCTTTTCCCCTCTTCTTTCTCCTAAACCGACCCAGGCGCCCACTGCGAACGTGTTCGTTGAAGCTAAGTGAAATGTGTCGACGGCGATCGATGATCTCCTGACGGAAAACTCCCAATCGAGGGTGGACCTGCTCAAGTTGCAGCAGCTGGGGCCAGTCAACGTGCTCGAGAATGGCTCGAAGGCAGTCATCGTTGAGGTCGAGCAGTTTTGTCGCTTGATTTCTCACTGGTGTCGACATTACTTGATTGAAGTGCTGGAAAGTCAACGGAAGGATTTTTTGGTGATATTCAACGAAATGGCACCCTCTTTGACACTGCGATCGATTTAAACTGATCATTCGCCTTAGCTTTCACTGCGTTCACAATCGCCCGCTGCCCTGGTGGACACTCCGTTTGCACGTGTGTGAGGTCAAAGGTCACCCCGATAGAGACGACTTGCTCCGTACTAACACAGCTTTGTCCTGCGGACTGTTTACTTTCTACTCGGTGCGTTCAGCTGTTGATTTTAGATTTCGGATCACTTTGTGTTTATCATCGTCCATCGATCTCTACCATGGCCCAATCAGCCGAACTGATGTCTCTCTCAGATGACTGCCTGATTAGAATGCTCAACTTTCTTCCTGCCTACGAACTCCAGCGCGTTCAGGCAGTCTGCCGACGTTTTTCGCAGCTAAAAGACGATGCATGCTCTAAGCGTCACTCTCTGGTCCTCTACGGCGACGTCCAAGTTGGCGACCAGTTCTTCACCGACATCTATGACTTTTATCGCATCAACGGCAAATCAATTGACTACCGATTATCGTCTGAGTTTGCCACTGAGAATACCTCCTCAAGGGCGGTGCACTTGACAAGCAGCATCTTACCGCTGTCTGACTTTACTTTCGCTACTTTGGGTGCCGTCTTCAGCGGCGTCACTGCCCTCACCATCGTCAACAACAGTCACAGCAACGAGTGGCCCTCGAGGCTGATAACCGCCTTATCGCCAACACTGACCACCCTGAAGCTGATCAATCCCTTCATCACAAGGACCAGCTGGTCACTGCTGCAGAGGACACTGAGCGGCACACTGCTCCACCTTCAGCACCTCTACATTAGCAACACCACTGAACAGCTGATGACCCTGTTGCCATTTCTTGCTTCAATATCCCTACAGAGTCTCTTTATTGCCTGCTTTCACTTGGAGGAGCTTCCGCGGGTGATAGCAGCTGTGGAGCATCACCTTCCTCGCCTGAGATCCTTTGCCTTTCGCTCATCAGACGTCGCCCACCGTCTGGCCGCCATCGACTTTGGGCGGACAAAGAAGTCAGCAGTACACGTTCACGCGCTATCAATCAGCATTCAGTCCATTCTTGACCTGCAACTGCTGATCACCAAGTGGAGCAACCTGACAACACTCTATCTTTGCCTCGCACAGATGCACGAAACGGATGAACTTCCAGCCATTTCCGAGTGTCTCTCCCGCCTGCAGTCGTTAGACTCGCTAACCAGTTTGAAAGTTTCCCTCTGCCCGTGGTATCAGGCTAATGTTCGCCTTGCGGACTCATCCACTCTGGTGCTTCCCACGCTGCCACGGCTGAGAAGGGTGCACTTCAAATTGATACTCGACCCCCATCTGCTGCTCCCACTTGTTAGGTGTTTTCCTTCTGCTGAGGTAACGGTGGAGATACTGGTCAACTACGTTCGAGATCGACAACTCTTTGGAGCTTTCTGTCAAGCGTGTGTAGCCCACCTGCTTAACCGGCTACTGGACGCTGATGAGGATGACGAAGAGCAGATCGGCCAGTCGGTTACATTTCACTGCCTGCAAAATGGCACCTCGGTGCACTGCCTGGAAAGATGATTTTCCAGTTGTTGTTGTTGTTATGTGTTTTATAAACAAAAAGTTCGAGCATAACTGTTTCGTTTTTTCAGAAATAAAAAAGAGCATGCCAATTATCTAATTGGACCGGAAACTCAGGGGAGCTTCCAGCACTGACAGGTAACTTTACTTTCGATTCACGCAACTTTTATTTTTCGTTTCTTTAAAACTACCCGTTTTAAGCATGACCATGGAAGAGTGCTTTACTTAGGCAAATTGACTACCTCACTTTCTAGATGCAGTTTGCACTGCCTCTCATTCTGTTGAGTCTTACTTTTTTTGCCGAAAACAGCAGTCAGCAAGAGAAATAGCAGCATGACGGCCGTTTGAGGTAAAAGCCGATTTAACAACGACGGCAGTGAATTTAACCGAGCGTAAAGTTAATTAAATGAACTGTGCAAAAACGAAAGTGAGAGAGAGAGAGAGAGAGAGAGAGAGA
>JAALOO010001553.1_pt1 | contig 15115 bp, 16 predicted proteins | sample 7257641 | NCBI WGS metagenome assembly JAALOO01 (sample SAMN14085613, study PRJNA598686) | mite metagenome | biome: ENVO:01001000; feature: ENVO:01001002; material: ENVO:01001226; isolation source: single female mite from University of Michigan culture on fish food culture... ...
CAAAAAAGTGCGTTCAGAGAAATGGAGAAACATCATTTTTTTAGGGAAGTTAGATAGATGAATCCAATAAAAAAAATTTTTGTTGCAAATAGAAACTACAATTTTAGTAATTCTCAACCAATTTGTTACTGTTGAATTTTTTACAAAACATCACATTTCCTGTTTTCACAGGAAACGGCGTTTTTTATTAAATAAATTTGCTGATGCACACATAAAAAACAGCAACTTACTCGTATGTGAAACAAAATTTTTCGATAAAAAAAACTAGAGTAAGTCTCTTTTTTGAGCACTTAAAAAATGAACACCTTTTTCTCTGTTTCCTTTTTTCCCTCTTTTTACTCCTTTATCTCCCCCTTGCTCGCCCGCACCACCGTGATTGTCTACTCCGTTTCACTGTTTTTTCAGGCGATGATCGTCTTCCTGGTACTCATACTCATCCACGCCTCAAATTATCCTTCAACAACAGTTTACTATCTCCCAGCAAAGTCAACCCACCTTCAACTCATTGTCTTTCTTTTTGTAATACTCCTTTTTACCATTTCCCTGTTTGGCCTGGTGGGCGTCACTAGAGAAAATTGCCACCTTCCGATGGCCATCTTTGCCGCCTTGAATCTTATTCTCTTTCTGCCCTTTTTTGTTTTCACTTGGCAACAGCTCAACTTCAAACGACCCGCTCTAGGTAACCTCTTTTCAGGAGTGCTCGCTCAGATGGCGGCCATTCGTTGTCTGATTGACTTGTCGACCAAGAGAAATAAAAAATCTCAAGAAAAGGTAGAAATGACACGAAAAAATAAAGAATAAAATTTTCTATTTTTGTTTTAGTGAAATGAATAAATCATTTTAAAATTGTTGTTTTTTGTCAACAATAACTTTTATTTCAATGTTTCTTTACTTCTGAGTTTTGTTAGTTATTTTTTCTTACTAAGCACCCCATTTCCTGTTTCCACAGGAAATGCCGTTTTTGTGACTGTTTTATTCTGTTTTACCGGAGTACAATTTAGCAAAAACAATTGACAAAATAATACTTACTTTTAAAGTTGAAGATCTTTTTTGCTGCCCAAAAAAATACAGTTTTGATCAACACCGACAAGATGAACTTCTCTCGCATCGCTCGCTCCACTCTAATCGTTCACTGTGCTCTACTGTTCATTCAACTGCTCACATTTGTCCTCCTCTTCCTCACCGTCGTCGACCTTGGAGGGCGGTACCGAGAAGTGCGCAATATGACACTCATTGGCGGGGCCCTTTTTGCCTTAATTCCACTGCTAGGTCTGGTGGGCGTTGCCAGGAGGAGTTGCCTGCTGGTATTTTCTTTTACCCTTCTTCACCTGCTGGTGGCACTCCCTCTGTTGGGCTTCATTTTGGTGATTGTCTACCACGAAAGTGGCGGCACGGTGCAGAAGTTTTTCAGCAATTTCTGGGGAGCTCCTCTTCTGTTGAACTTTTTTGGAGCTGTGTTTGCTCAGGCGGCGGCCATGGTTTATCTGGTGGAACTGGTAAAAGCAACTGGAAGGTTTGAAATGGGAGGTAGTGGTGGTGGTGAAAATGGGGATGACAACTGTAAAAGCAAAAGCCCAAACTGATCAAATAATAAAAAAGCAACATTTTTACTCTTAAACCTTTTTATTTTTTCTGTCGTCACTGCGGTGCATGAAAGAGGATGAAAAAGGTTGTGAACGCTGCTGATAACGACGAATTGCAATTCACTTCCTGACAAAAAAGACCTGGCTAAAACGATTGCACTTTAACTTTGCAAACAAAAGAGATTCACGCACTAAGTTTACTATTTTTTTGCTAGAAAAAAAAATTTGCTATTTTGTCCCAAAAATGCCCTCCAAACCACCCTCTTCATTGACCGCCTTCAATTTGAAACGCCACACAGTGACCCTCTTCTGCCTGTTGCTCATTCTTCAACTGCTGTACATTGCCGTGAAAGCTTATCAAGAGGCAAAGAAGGACACTTCCAATGATCAGCTCCATCGAGAGCACTTTCGAGGCCTGGCCATCGCCCTGGGCCTCTTTGAATTGATTCCTCTCTGTGGACTGCTGGGCACGTTGGGCCGATTTCGCCTGGCCACCATAATCTTCCTCTTTTCGCTCCTTTTCATCGAGCTGCCCGTTTTTGGCTTCTTTCTTTTCATGGGCCTCGTCATGGGCGGTCTAAAGGGCGTACTGACTACGAAGATCGGCTGGCACCTGCTCTTTGGAGCGGTTGGCGGTGTGGTCGCCCTGGTGGTGGGCATTCTTTTTCTGCTGGACCTGATCAGGAATGATCGGAGGAAGAGGCAGATGAATGTCGATGAGCTGGAGTGGAGGTGACAAAAAGGAAAGTTTTTTCTGAGTTTGTATCTTTGCCTTGATGAAGTTTTTATTGTATCACAAACCAGCTTCAAAGAATAAAATTTTAATTTTTGACTAATTAAACTTTTAGAACTTTTTGTGTCAAATGTTTTCCTTTTCTTCTAGAAAAAGCTGCTATAAAGTGTGTGATGAATCAACTAGTGAATAGACAGAAAAAAAGTTGTGACTGCCGCAATTTCTGATGACCTGTTGTTTGCCGTTTTATCGCTTGATTCTGTTTGAGTGTCTACTGATTGCTGACGCTGAAGCAACACCTGAAACAACACCTGCTGATAACCTCCTATCGGCAAGAATTTTGCTTTCTGTTCCTGTACGACAACTCTACCTTTGAGAGAGAGGAACGTTTCTCACCTGCGCAAAACTTGCATGCTTCTGATGATGAGCAGCAAACCAATGGAGAAGAATGTCCTGCCGGCACTTCTTTTCTCTATCCTCCTCCTCCCCCTTCTCCTCTTTCCCAGCTGCTCATCAGCTCCGGAGGATGTCTTTCACGACGATCTGACTCTGGTCCTGGTCCGGCAGGCCGTGCACCTTGCTGTGCCCACACGGCCTATAGCGGAGATGGAGCGCATCTTTAACCACGCTCAAACTGGTCCCCTGCAGCGAGCCATGAACGCCCAGCAGCGCCTCTACGCCGCCGTCCTCTTCACCGTCTTCCGCGAGCGATTCCAGGTAAAACCACCACCAGCAACAACAACAACGGTAGAATTGCGCGGGAAAGTGGTAGTAGTAGTAGTAGTAGTAGCCTCGATCATAAACGATCGATCAGTTCTACTCACAATTCTAATCACCCTCTAGGTGGCCTTTGCCGACGCCCAGAACCCCGGCCTGGGAGACCGCCTCTGCGTTCTGCTCAAGGACCAGTCGATGCTGCCGCGGGAGTTGGCTCGGGGAACGGTCACCTCGGCTGCCGCCACCCAGCACTACACTGCGCTGAGTATCGAGTACACAGAGTTCCTCGCCTTTGATCGTCATCCTCCTCAGGTGCCTCTGGCGGTGCCGGATGCGAATGGTCAGCGCCATCTCGTGGACATCGCCATTCCGCCTCGACCTGCTCGGGAGACGGAGCTGGAGGTGCCCGCCGGACTACGACCCCTTCTGGTGGTCGATGCGGTCTTTCCGAACCGACTGACTTACGGCGTCCTCGAAGACCGCTTTCTGCGCACCTACGTCGCCAACTACCCGGTGGACAGTAAATGGCGCAAGCGGGACTACTTTACTGGCTCTCCGGCGTACACAGCGCGCCTGGCGCTGCTCCGGGCGCTCTTCTGGATGCTCGTCGTGCGGCCCTTTCAGCAGGTGATCCGCAACAATCGAGCCCTCTTTCCCGGTATTGATCCGGATGGGCTGACTCCAGTTGCTGTTGCTGGTGTTGCTGGTGGTGATGCTGATAGAAATGAAAACCTGCCTGCTCCTGAGGCCCCCAGAGGAAGAGGAGGAGGTGGTGGTGGTGGTGAAGATCCTTTAGCCAGACTCAACCCTACTGGTCGAATGGCTGGAGGCAGAGGCGGCGGCAATCCTCATCAGGCGCAGACATTTCCTGCGGTCTTTGGCGACAAGGCCAACCTGGCGGTCGTCGCCGAGGTGATCTACGCTGAGGAGAACTGGCCGTTGACCGAGGTTGAGCGCCTTTTTGCCGCCCCTACCGGCCCAATTCACCGGGCAATGGAGGCTCGGCCGCAGATCTTCGCCGCCGTCCTTTTTGCCGTCTTCGAGGAGCACTTCGCCGGCCATGAGGACGTTTTTGTGCAGAACGCCCGAACGCACGAAAGGGGCTCTGCAATTTGCGTCTTCCTCAAGGACCGGGGCCTGCTGCCGGTGGTGTATGCCGGCGTAACAGCTGCCGCTGCCACCATGCAGTACAACCGGCTGAGCACCGCCTGGGAGGACTACCTCGATGGGACGCTGCTGCCGGACAATCTAGGGGTGACCTTGGCCGCCATTCGTCGTCACATTCCCACCAATCTGGAGGCACTGGTGGACGTGCCGCCGGTGATGCGCACCTTCTTCCTCACCCGGGAACAGCCGCAGAAGCAGCCCCGTCAGCGGTATGGACGGCTGAGGGATGGCCTCTTCCTCGGCACCTACGTCGAACACTACCCGTTGGATAATAGACGCCGAACGGAGCACTACTTCGCAAACTCTGCAGAAAACAAAGCCCGAGAGGGACTGGTGAAGACGCTCTTCTGGCTGCTGGTAGTGCGGCCCTTTCAGGAGGTGGTCGCCCAGGTGCCGCATCTCTTTCCCATTCAAGCAGGGGAGCTGACTCCTCGTGATGAAGATGAGAGCAGTGGAAGCAGTGACTCCTCCTCTTCCGATGACGATTCATCTTCATCATCTTCATCAGATGAAAATGACGACGACGACGACGATCTTCGTGGTGGGAATGGTCGTGACCGCAGAGGCGGTTCTGGTGGTGGCGGTGGCGGAGGAGGAGGTCGTGGTGGTGGTGGAAGAGGCAACCCTCCTCCTCGAAATCCTCCCCCACGACGGAACCCACCTGGAAATCGTCAGCCAGCTCCTGCTCAGCCCTCCTCTGCCCGAACTTCCCGACCTCAGAGGGGCACCTGCAGTGCAGCGGCAAAACCACCACCAAGCCGAGCGCAAACGCTTCGTCGAAAAGGACCAGCCTCAAAACATCCTGCTCCTGAGGACGATGAGGACGAAGATGATGAAGAGGAGGATGATGATTTTGAGCCCCATGTTCCGCCTGCAAAGAAGCCTCGCCGACGTGATCAGCCCCCGAAGGGTCCTGATGGAGGAGCAGGAGCAGGAATGGTTTTTTAGAGCTGAAAAGGCGTTCTCAAGGCTACCAGGCTGCAGCAAAGCAGCAGCTTCAACCAGTTGATTGAAAAACTGGTCAAGTGCTTTGTTTTTTTATTCTAATGATTGAGTACTCTTTTTACTCATTTACAAAAAAAATACAAACATTTATTTTTTGGGCACACACATTTGCTCATATAATACATAAAATTTTGGTTTTTGATCAGTAATAATAATCAGACTTTTAGAACATTTTTTGCCAAAATTTTTTTTAAACTTGCTATAAATGACTGATGAATCTGTCTGACTGCGATCAAATGGGATAAAAGACTGCTGTTGTTTGCTGACGCGTCCATTCAACTTTTGTTTTGTCTAAACTTGACTGTTCTCAATTTCTCAACTTCTGAAAACCTCTGCCGATCATCATCGTCATCATCGTCTGGACTACCTACCCCTTCTGAACAGCAACAACAACAACAACCGTACTAGTGTTTGGCTGAGTACAACATGATGGCAACCATTGGAATGGAGCTCGTTTTGGCACTCCTTCTTCTCATCTTCTTTCTACCCGGAAAAAAAGTTCAGGCCGCCTTCAATGACGAGGCCACCCTTCAAGTCATTGATCAACTTCAAGCCGTTCCGCCCTACAATGGTCAGCCAGTGGTCGAGGTGGAGCGCATCTTCCGTCTGGGCGGTCCCCTCCAGCAGGCGATGAACGCCCTGCCGCGCCACTACCTCGCCGTCCTCTTCACTGCCTTTTACGAGCACTTCGCCGAGCGGTCCTTCGCTCAGGGGCGTTCAGGCCGCGGCGACCCGCTCTGCGCCATGCTGAAGGACTTCCGCCTGGCTCCGGATCGGTTCCTGCCCACCACCGCTCTGCCGCCCGCCGTCCACCCGGACCAGCTGACCTTCGTCCGCCTGGAGGGCTTCTGGGTGGACTACCAGCTCGGCAACTACCTCCAGGATATTCCCCGCCTCGGCCCTCTTGAACCGGTGACTTTGCCCACCACACTGCAGCCCCTCCTCTTCCTGCTGACGACGGAAGGCAACGGCGAGAATCGCATAGACCTGCCTACTCAGTACGGCGAGCTGAAACGCCGCTTCCTTCGCGTCTACGTCGCCAATTACCTGGTGCCGGGGCAGCACCACCGCCGGACTGAGCCCTTCTTTGCGGGTAATCTAAATCGGCCCACGCTGCGACTGGAGGTGCTGCGGGCGATCTTCTGGATGCTTGTAGTGGGCCCCTTTCACCAGATGGTCAACCGCCGTCAGTACCTGGAGCAAGCTGGTGCACCGCCCCTTCTCGCTGCCCAGCTGTCGCCGGACTTTAATCTTGGAGCTGTGCAGGGCGGTGATGGACGTGGTGGTGATGATGGTGGTGGAGGAGGAGGAGGTGCACAAGAATGGGATGATTGGGATTATGGTTTGGGTGGAGAAGATTTGGGCGATGTAAATGATCCGGGCTTCGGCTTGGTGTTTGTCGATCCTGAAGCTGCCCGTGAAGTTGGTGCGCCTCCTGATATTCTGATTCCTGTGTCTTATCATAGTTATTTTGATAATTTTGCTCGTGGTGGTGGTCCTCGTCGCGCTGGTGGTTCTCTCCGTGCAGAGGAAATTATTGGTGGAAGCGATCCTCCTCCTCCTCCTCCACAACCTCCACAACCTCGCCCAAACCAACCGGCTGAAGTGGTGATTCAAAGAAATGTTAGAGGCGGTGGTCTTCAAGGCGCTAATCGTGGCTTTCCCTATCTAGCTTTTGAAGGATTCAGAGGCGGCGTCGGAAGACAAGGAGGTAATTGTAGTTTTCAGTATGATTGTACTGAGCCTCTCTCTCTCACACTCCCAAATATTTCACCACAATTTTAATTTTGATTTTCCCTTTTCTTCCCCTCCCCTCCTCTTCCCCTTCCCACTCCTTTGACTACAGATTTCGGTGACGTGCAAACAATGCCGGCCATTGCTGAACAACTAGAGGCCCGCCACCTCCTTGTTCTCACTGTGGAGGCGGTGGATCGCTTCTACACCCCCAGCGCCGGACATCCAAGTCGTGCACATCGTGCTCCAGTCCGCCCTCCTGGGCCCCTTCAGCGGGCGATGACCGCCCAGCCAAGCCTTGCTGCCGCCGTCCTCTTCACCGTCTTCCGGGAGCAATTTGCGGTAAGGGCAGGTGGGTGGGGGAAGGACATTACTACTGATGAACAGCACAAAACAGCACCTACCAACCCTACCTTAAAAAGTACTACTAAAAATACCTTTTTTCTCCCTTGTGCCTAGGCGGCTTTTGCCGACGAAGGAGACGGCGAGGGAAACCGTTTTCTCAACATGTTCAAGGACCACTTCTTTTTCCCGCAAACGCTCTTCAGCGTGGGTCATTTGGCCTTCCCAAGAGTGAGGGTCGCTTGGAATCAATTCATCGCCGGCACTTTGATTTCCCCTCAACTGGTCATTCCCGTTCCCCGAAGACAGGCGGAGAGGGCTGCTGCAGCGCCCATTCCTGTGCCTCGCCTTTTCCGACCCTTGCTCATCGTCGGCTGGGAGGAAGCGATGGCGACGGAGGTGCTGCCGTACGAGGCTGTCTGGAACCGCTTTGTCACCGTCTACGTCGACCGTTACCCGGAACACAATACCCAACCAAAAAGATTCTACTTTGGTGACGAGGGCCGAGACCACTCGCGCCAGGCGCGACGAGGACACCTGAAAGCGCTCTACTGGCTGCTGGTGGTGCGCCCCTTTCAAGAGGTGATTCGCCAAAACCGGGACCGCTTTGGAAACATCGATCCCGATACGCTCACTCCCGAAGAAGTAGGAGGCGGTGGAGGGGGCGGTGGAGGACATGGTCCAGGGCCTGGTGGCCCTGGTGGTCCTGGTGGTGGTAGAGGCAGAGGCAATCCCCCTCCTCCTCGTCCTCAGCAGAATCCTCCCCCAGGACGCAACCCACCTCCCAATCCACCTCAACGTCCTCAGCCAGCCCCAGCTCAGCCATCCTCTTCCTCTTCTTCCTCCTTCGGCTCTCAACCTCAGCAGGGAACCTGCAGTGCAAAGTCAGTTAAGAAAAGTTCTGCCCCTGCTGATGATGGAGGCTCACCGTCTCCGCCTTCCAAAAAGCACAAGCCTGACGGACCATCTAAAGGCCCTGGTGGAGGTGCAGGAGGATTGGCAGTTTGATCTGGATTGAACCGCACTGCTACTGAACCACCACAGGAGACAGGCGGCCCAAGAAGTCACAGCTGAAAGGCAAAAATTGTTCCATTTTCAATTGTTTTAACTTTATAACAATTTTGAACTGTTGCACATCTGTGCTGTACACTACATGTGTTTTGGCATTTTTAATTAAACTTTTAGAACTGTTTCTTTTTCTTTCAAAAAGTTGATATAAAAAAGTGTAATGAATCAGTGCAACTAAGCAAACAGAAAAAAATTGTTTGACCGTTGTGATTTTTTTACGTCTTATACGACTGCTTTTTCTCGTCATTGAAAACTCAGATTTAGTCTCATTGATAACAACTTCTTGTAGAAGCAAGTTGTTCTTTTGTTTAACAGCCCCTATCTCAAGATAAACATGACGATGTCCATCTCCAGAATGGAATCTGTCGTGGTGGTACTCCTCCTACCCCTTCTCCTATTCTCCTTTGTCCTCTCACAACAAGACTTCTTTGGCGACCTTCAGATTCTGCACACCGTTCGAGATACCCTCAACCGCCAGCCCAACGATGATGGTCAGCTGTCTCAGGCCGAGGTGATGCGCATCTTCTCCCACCACCCACCAGACCCGGCCCCAGCCGGTCCGCTGCAGCGAGCAATAAACGCCCAGCCGGCGCTCTACGCCGCCCTCCTCTTCACCGTCTTCCGGGGGTACTTCGCCGAGGAGGCCTTTCCTCCCGAAGACCGTAACGCAGGTCGGCGAAACCCCCTCCTGGTAATGCTCAAAGAACAGTACCTGCTGCCGGAACGGTACAACCCGCCTGGCCGTCTGTCAGTCACAGTACGCTTCGAAGCCCTGAACACCGACTATATCGCCCACCTGGACGGCAGGCTGGTGCCGGCCGATCAGGCGGCTGCCTTGCTCGCCCAAGTGGGCGTCCTTCCTGACACCAATGATCCCGACCCGAATCAGGTGCTGGCCGTGCCCGAGCTCTTTCAGCCCCTCCTCGTGACGGAAAGAGTGCCAGACGAACCTGTTGGGCGGATGCAGGCGGAGCAGCGGTACGGCGATCTGGAGGACCGCTTTCTGCAGGTCTACGTGGCCAACTACCTGGTGCCTGTCGGTAGACGAAACCTCTTTTTAGGTGGCCTCAGGCCCTCGACGCGACTGGTGGTGCTGAAGACGCTCTACTGGATGCTCGTGGTACGGCCCTTTCAGGGGGTGATCGTCGAGCATCCCGAGCTTTTTCCGGGCATTGATCCAAATGAACTGGCTCCTGATCGTGCTTTCGCTCAGGCTAGAGTTGAAGCTAGGGTTCCTGTACCAGCACCTGCTCCAGTCCGAGCACCAGCACCAGCCCCAACTCGTGCTCCATCACCTGCCCCAGCTCCAGCTCCTGCTCCTGCTACAGTTTATGTCCTTGATCCTGCTCAGGCTTTTGCTTTCGTTCCAGCTTCGCCACCACCTCCTCTACCTCAAAGTAAGTGCACCCGTTTTTTGTTTTTCAGAACAAACACCAACCTTTCCCCTTTCCATTTCCATCAACTCTACCACCGTCATTTTCGCTTTTTTCTTTACCCACTCACCTTCTCCTCCTTCAACACACACAGGAGAGACTGTCTTCGGCGACGACCCAGTCATAGTGGCCATTGTGAATCAACTTCAGGCGCGCAACATCCCCGTTTCCACAGCGGCGGCGGCGGTAGATCGCCTTTTTCAGGAGGGGAGTGCTTTTCAGCAGGCAATGAACCGCCGGTCACCAGCTTACGCCATCGTACTCTTCACCCTCTTTGGAAGGCGATTTGAGGTAGGCGGCGAGTGTGCGATAGCCGATTGCCAAACCAAATCAAATCTAGCTTACCCCAAACCTACCCTTGCCCCCTTCCACAAGGAAACCTTTGCCGGTGAAAAAGACGGCCGAGGAGACCACCTCTTGGTGCTACTCAAAGACCATCACCTACTGCCGACCGTTTACGCCCAGCCAAACCAGGCCGACTTTCCCTGGCTCAGACTGGCCTGGAGGATTTTCTTCGCCGGCGGAGCTTTGCTGCGCACTCCTTTGCGGGTGACCATTGCCCGCCCCGAGGAGAGGGCTCAAGAGGAGGTCTTTGTGCCGCCCCTCTTCCGACCCTTCCTCCTCATGGAAGAGGGGGTGGTGACGGCGAGGAACAGTCGGCGCGCCGCTCACACCTGATGGCCATTTACTGGCTGCTGGTGGTGCCGCCCTTTCAGCGGGTGATAGCAGGGCATCCGGAGCTTTTTGAGGGCATCAATTCAGCTGAGCTCACTCCGCGAGAAGATATTGAAGGCGTTGGAGGTGGTGGTGGAAGAGGCAGCCCTTCTCCTTCTCCAGCTCCTCCTTCTCCTCCTCAACAGGGAACCTGCAGTGCAAAATCAGCTCCGGTGGCCCCTGCTAAAAGCGGAGCTCAGAAGAGTTCCGCCCCTACTGCTGATGATGGAGGCTCACAGTCGCCGCCCTCTAAAAAGCACAAGCCTGACGATCCCTCTAGAGGCCCCGGTGGAGGTGCAGGAGGTGGAAATGGAGCTGGTGGAGGAGGAGTGGCCGGTCACGTTTAAAGTGCACACTGACCCAGGATAATGCTCACAACCACAAACGAGCACTTTTTGTCTCATTCAATTGTTTTACCTTTTTAAAAATTTTAAAATGTTTAGATAATTTTTGCACATTTGTGCCGTGATGCTCATTTTTGCGTTTTATAAAACTTTTCGAACTTTTTTAAGTGTTTTTTCTAAAAAAAAGTTGGTATAAAGCGTGTGATGAATCAGTCACTGAGCAATCAAAAAAGAGTTTTTGTGACCGCTGTGCTGATTTGCTGACGTATCGTTTTACTGCTTTGCCTGCCTTTTCGCATCATTGAAACAACTGATCTCCATCTCATCGATAACTGTTCTTTTGTACAACGACCTCCATCTTCAGCTAAACACTATGTCAATCATGACCAGAATGGAATTCGCCTTGGTGGTATTCTTCCTGTTCTCTTTCGCCCTCTCCCAAGACGTTTTTGAGGACCATGCCATTTTGCTTACCGTTCGAAGGACCCTCAACGGCCTGCCCAACGCTGGTCAGCTGGCTGAGCAAGAGGTGGAGCGCATCTTCGCCCATCCAAACGGTCCGCTGCATCGGGCCATGAACGCCCAGCCGGAGCTTTTCGCCGCCCTCCTCTTCACCGTCTTCCGCACGTTTTTCGCTGAGGAGGTTTTCACTCAAGTTAACGTCAATGGCCAGCGAAACCCTCTGCTCGTCATGCTCAAAGACCACCACATGCTACCCCAGCGGTATGACCCTAATGGCCATCATACGGTCTTATGTCACTTTATCGCCCTGCAAGCCGCCTGGACCGCCCACCTCGGCGGCAGGCTGGTGCCTGCCGATCAGGCGGCTACCGTGCGCCGTCAGGTGGGCGTCATCGCTCACCACAATGACCCGGACCCGAATCAGCTGGTACCCGTGCCCCTGCTTTTTCAGCCCCTGCTGGTGAGGGAGGAAAACGAGCCGATGAGGGCGGAGCAGCAGTACGACGCTTTGGAGAACCGCTTTCTGGAGGTCTACGTGGCCCGCTACCTGGTGCCTGAGAATAGAAGAAATTTTTTTGTGCAAAGGAATCGCCCTCTGATGCGGCTGACGGTGCTGCAGACGCTCTACTGGATGCTCGTGGTACGGCCCTTTCAGGAGGTGGTGGCCGCCCATCGGGACCTTTTTGAAAATGTTAACCCCAACCAGCTGATGCCTGCTCTCAATTTTGATGCGGCGCCTGTTCTTGTTCGTCCTGGTCGTGGTCGCCCTCCTGGTCGTGGTCGTGGTCGTGGTCGTGGTCTTGGTCTTGGTCCTGGTCCTGGTCCTGGTCCTGGTCCTGGTCCTGGTCGAGGTAGAGGGAGAGCTAGAGCTCCTGCTCCAGCTCTTGCTCCTGAAGAAGATACCGACAGGGAGGACAGCGACGATGAAGATGCTTATGATGACATAGTTAATTTTATCGATCCTTATGAGGTGGTTGGTCCTCCTCCTCTCGATGATGAGGATAGAGAAAGAGAACGTAATCTTCCCATAAGAATAGCTCCTGCTGGTAGAGTTAATCCTCCTCGTCGTGCGGCTTTTGCCCCTGCTCCTCCTCTGTCACCACCACCACAGCCACGACTGTCTCCTCCTCCTCTTCCTGTTCAGGGAATAGGCGCACATCAACCTCAAGGTAACCGCTGTTGTGGTTATCCTTTTCTCAAATCTAACTTAATCGTTTTTTACACTCCTTCAACACACACAGGAGAAACCATTTTTGGCGACGCCGCAGTCATAGGGACTATTTCTAATCAACTTCAGGCGCGCCGCATTTTCGTTCCCACTGTGGCAGCGGTGGATCGCCTCTTTGAAATGCCCGAAAGTGCCTTTCACCGGGCAATGGCCGCCCAGCCGCTCGTCTACGCCATCGTACTCTTCACAGTCTTCGGAAGGCGATTTGAGGTAAGCGGCAAGTGTGCGATGGGCGATTACCTAACCAAACCTAACCGCTTGAGTTTACTCAATCCTATTTGCCCTCTTTCCCCCTTCCTTGTAATCTAGGCAATTTTTGCCGGTAACCAGCTAGGCGTAGGAAACCAACTCCCCGTCCTGCTCAGAGACCACCGCCTGCTGCCGACCTGGTACGACCAGGCCAATCTCCACCGGCTCAGAACTGACTGGAGGGAGTTCCAGAACGGCGGCGGCGGCCGCGCTCTGGTGCACCCTCCTCTCCGAGTGATCATCGCCCGGCCCGAAGAGAGGGCGACCCAGGAGGCGGCCGTGCCCGTGCCGCCCCTCTTCAGAGCTCTCTTTGTAGACGAGCCGGCGACGCTGCCGTACTACTTTGTGTGGAACCGTTTTGCTCACTACTTGAACGTCTACCCGGCGGACGATCGCAACCGAAGGCGATATTTTGTTGGCAACGGAATGGAACAGTCGGCGCGCCGCTCACATCTGAAGGCACTCTACTGGATGCTGGTGGTGCAGCCCTTTCAGCGGGTGGTCGAAGGGCATCCGGAGCTTTTTGATGGCATCAATCCAGATGAACTTACTCCGGAGGATATTGAAGGTGGCGGTGGAGGACATGGTCCAGGAGGTGGTGGTGGTGGTCCTGGTGGCCCTGGTGGTGGTGGAGGTCCTGGTGGCCCTGGTGGTGGTGGAGGTCCTCCTCCTCCTCGTAATCCACCACCTCAACATTCTCAACCTTCCTGTTCCTCAACCTCCTTCTCTGGTACTATCTCTACTTCCGGCTCCCAACCTCAGCAGGGAACCTGCAGTGCAAAGTCAGCTCAGAAGAGTTCCGCCCCTGGTGCTGATGATGGAGGCTCACAGTCGCCGCCCTCTAAAAAGCACAAGCCTGACGATCCCTCTAAAGGTCCTGGTGGAGGTGCAGGAGGTGGAAATGGAGCTGGTGGAGGAAGAGTGGCCGGTCACGTTTAAAGTGCACACTGGCCCAGGATAATGCTCACAACCACAAACGAGCACTTTTTGCCTCATTCAATTGTTTTACCTTTTTAAAAATTTTAGAATTCCTAGATAATTTTTGCACATTTGTGATTTGATGCACGTTTTTGCGTTTTATAAAACTTTTCGAACTTTTTTAAGTGTTTTTTTTCTAAAAAAAAGTTGGTATAAAGCGTGTGATGAATCAGCGACTGAGCAATCAAAAAAGAATTGTGTGACCGCTGTGCTGATTTGCTGACGTATCGTTTTACTGCTTTGCCTGCCTTTTCGCATCATTGAAACAACTGATCTCCATCTCATCGATAACTGCTCTTTTGTACAACGATCTCTATCTTCAGCTAAACACTATGTCAATCGTGACCAGAATGGAATTCGTCTTGGTGGTATTCCTCCTCTTTCTATTCTCCTTTGCCCTCTCCCAAGACGTTTTTGAGGACCATGCCATTTTGCTTACCGTTCGAAGGGCCCTCAATCGCCTGCCCAACGCTGGTCAGCTGGCTGAGCAAGAGGTGGAGCGCATCTTCGCCCATCCAAACGGTCCGCTGCATCAGGCCATGAACGCCCAGCCGGAGCTCTTCGCCGCCCTCCTCTTCACCGTCTTCCGCGCCTTCTTCGCCGAAGAGGTCTTTCCTCCAGAAGACCGTAACGCAGGCCAGGGAAACCCTCTGCTCGTCATGCTTAAAGAACACCAAATGCTGCCAAGGCGGTATACCCCGGATGGCCGTCGTACGGTTTTATGTCACTTTACCGCCCTGCACACCGCCTGGACCGCTCACCTTGGCGACAGGCTGGTGCCGGCCGATCAGGAGGCTACCGTGCGCCGTCAGGTGGGCGTCATCGCTCCTCACAATGACCCGGACCCGAATCAGCTGGTACCCGTGCCCCTGCTCTTTCAGCCCCTGCTGGTGACGGCGGGAAACGAGCCGATGCAGGCGGAGCAGCAGTACGGCGCTCTGGAAGACCGCTTTCTGGAGGTCTACGTGGCCCGCTACCTGGTGCCTGAGAATAGAAATCATTATTTTTTTTCAAACAATCGCCTCCTGATGCGGCTGACGGTGCTGCAGACGCTCTACTGGATGCTCGTGGTACGGCCCTTTCAGGAGGTGGTGGCCGCCCATCGGGACCTTTTTGAAAATGTTAACCCTAACCAGCTGATGCCTGCTCTCAATTTTGATGCGGCGCCTGTTCTTCCTCGTCCTGGTCTTGGTCGTGGTCGAGGTCGTGGTCGTGGTCGTGGTGGTGGTCGTGGTCGTGGTCGTGGTCGTGGTCTTGGTCCTGGTCTTGGTCCTGGTCCTGGTCTTGGTCCTGGTCCTGGTCTTGGTCCTGGTCCTGGTCCTGGTCCTGGTCCTGGTCCTGGTCCTGGTCCTGGTCCT
>JAALOO010001554.1_pt1 | contig 15108 bp, 14 predicted proteins | sample 7257641 | NCBI WGS metagenome assembly JAALOO01 (sample SAMN14085613, study PRJNA598686) | mite metagenome | biome: ENVO:01001000; feature: ENVO:01001002; material: ENVO:01001226; isolation source: single female mite from University of Michigan culture on fish food culture... ...
GTGTGTGTGTGTGTGTGTGTGTGTGCTGTAGTGCAACTTATCTTGCAGACAGCCAAAGAAATGAGTGCTTGGCAAAGTCTGCAGTGTAATATAAGCTGTTGATGAAAGGTTTTGGTGGTGGAAAAGAGGAAGGAGGAAGCAGAGGAATAAGAAAAAGAAAATGAATGAAAAGGACTAGGAAAGGAAAGGAAAGAGGAAGGGAACTCATTCACACACACACACACACGAGCAAACTGTCCACTGGCAAATTGGTCTCATTACTGCACTGGCCATCTGGACACGATCGTCAGCAGCCATCGTTAGCAGCGAGCAGAGACATCGTAAAATGTCAGCTAGCAAGTCAGAGCAGGAGAAGGAATTAAATTGCTGACCTGAATTTACTGCAAATAGAAATGGCGCTTGGACACGACATCACACACGTCTGCTCGGGAAAAGAAGGAAAAGTGTTCGATAGTGTCTGTGTGTGTGTGTGTGCAAATGCTAATGGCAACGTCGACTCCGACATTTCCATCGACTGAACACATTCTCACCCTCAAGCCGTGTTATGCAGATGAGAAATGGCGAAAGGCGAGATCTAGTCGATAATGAAGATCAGCTATCGATTACGAGGCGGGAGGAGAAACCAAAAGAACATTATGAAGCAACAAGAGCGCCCAAGCACACACACACACACACAAGGATCACTGTCTGTCTGTCGCCTAAAGTCATCAGAAGAGGATTGCCAAGTTTTTTAAACTGAACCAAGGGCATAATCGATTTTAGTCTGTGCAACAATGCAGTCAATCTGACCTGATTCATCAGAAAATGGCAAAAGAATGTACTGTTTTAGAAAGAAGAAAAAAAGTATGCCAAGCTCTTGCCCAATATACTTTTTTCCCTTTTTTGCCGCCGTTTAAAAATCGAAATATAATTAGGTTTGCACGCAAAAAGCTTTTCTCTTTCTTTACAAAAAAACGATAAATGGAAAACCGGCTGCTCTGTCAAGCATATGATAAAAAAGATTGAGAATTGTAAAATGATTATTTGCATTTAGAATTAGCAAATGAATAGACCTGGGTACCAGGGTAGATCGACAATAGACACCGACGGGTAGATTTCTACTGATGCTGATTCAACATTTTATTTTTTCAATTTCATATTCTATACTTCAATTCAATTTGATTTGAAAATTCCGCTTAACTTGACTCACTGACTAGTCAAACAAATTACACAATAAATTGTACTCTCCGACTACCTTTTTATCTTCTTTTTCCATTATTTTTTGCTCTTTCTTTTTACAAGGTTTTTGAGACGAGTTCGGAGAATTAAACCTGCTAGCAAGTTGCAACCGCAAAGAAATGAGTAGTCTTATTCTAGGGCACTAACTAGTCATTCAGTGGAGGTGTCAATGGAGACACCTGCACAACCAGAGAACACCGGTTTATCAATAGATGAGTGTATAAAACAAAAAACTTTTGAGCTAACATTGGCAGCATCATTTCTAGAAAAGCCATTGAGGTGCACCAAAAGCGCACCTGCACCGGTGTTTAAGTGTGTATTTAGCAAAAAAATACTAACAATCATCAATAATCAAACACAGACATTTGCAAGAAATGCTGCTGCAGAAGCAACAGAATTTAAGGGTATCACAAAATGAACCTATTGAAAAGGGGGCCATAATTCGCTGAAAATTGCCTTCTCGGAAGATGAACAAAACCAAACTGTCCGAGAAAAACTGGTGATTTGTTTGCTAGCTGCCTATGCAAAAAATTATATAAAAGGAAGATAATGAGATTCGCTATTCGCTTTTCAAAACTTGCAACATTTTGCAATGCTTGATTTATCGCTCACAACGGTGCTGGCCTCAAAAGAAACAATAGAACACAAAGGCAGCAAAAAGTAAACAGAAAGGATCACTCATCGGCTTTTAGACCCAAGTGTATCCAAACAAACAAACAAAAAATAAGATAAGAAAAGCACTGACCTTGGCCGAAAGAGGGTAGGCGCAAAGATGATGCCAATGGCGGCGGGCGTCATGTGATTCTGCGAGCTGTAGGCGGCGATGCGATTCAGGTGGCCGAACATGTGGCGCATGGTGGCCAGCCGGTGAGGCGTCAGCTTGCTCACACACAGCCGCATCTGTCGGATCAGCTCAGAGTGCTCGGCGTCGCCGGTGAGGACGTAGGCGTCGTCCTTGAGGGTGCCCTCGTGGCGGAACACCCTGCCCACGTCAATGTACAGCTTGTAGATGCTGTTCGGCACCAGGGGCTCCTTCAGCTGAAGTGGGTAGAGTGAGTTTAAAAGTGGTTTGTGATTTGAGTGCCAATTGCCATTTAATTAAAGTTCTAGTCGATCAAGCCACACCAAGGGGGTGCCACACTTACCTCTCGCAGGAAGATCTTCAGCACCGAGGTGATGTCATTGGTGCTGACGTCAATCAGGTCAATGAGGTGGGGGCCACTTTCGAAGCTCTTCAGCAGCTTCTCGACACGCGTCGCCACGCCGGACATGCGGTAGATGCCGGGCCGCTTCAGCGACCGACGCTCAATCTCCTCGGTGCACTTGCGCACCAGAATGGGCACCATCTCGTCCTCGGGCAGCGACTCGATGTCCTTGTTGAGGATGCTGCACTTCGGGCCCAGGGGGGCGTGCGGACACATGATGGTCAGCTTTTTCAGGCATTTCTTGTGGCAGATCAGCTGACACTGCGTGAGAAAGTGAGACAGCGTTAGAGGGAGGGTGAGGGTCATTGTTGTTGTTGAAGTGGTTGGCTGTGTTCAGGTGGTAAACAACAACAGCTGACGCAGATCAAAGCAAAGTTTTGTAGCACGTTTTGATGAACAGCTGATCCGCACACTGAAATGACAGTGAACTGCGAACCGCTAATAAAAATTCTCTTTATACACTTTTTCTACTGCTCCGGTCGGCGGAATGAGAGCAATTAAAGTCGAATGTACTCTCACTCACTCACTCACTCACTAGCTCGCTTGTTGGGAACAGTGGTTAATGAGCAGTGCCTTCAGAGTGGGAAAAGACTGCACAATGCACTCGTGGCCAATCAAAAAGTCGTTATCTGCCTAGCCGAATTTCCCGCGAGTCGTGAAACAACAACAATCCAACAACTCAAAACCGTCTCCCGAACTACTACCACCACACACACACTTCCGCAGAGGTACTTTCTCTCTTTTTTAACAACTAGCAAATATGAATGTGGTTCAACCACCACCACTACGTTTGCTCTCTTTGTTGAACTAACAAAGCCGAAGCGGACGTGTACGTGCACAGCCCAGCTCAAAAGTGGCAGTGGCAGTGAAGAGAGCAGCAACACACACACACAAACACGGACTTTACATTGTTCCGGTAATTAATAATGAAAGACTGCCGCCACTACAACTGTCAGCTGTTGTTTTGCGTTCAGTCAGGCAGCCCTCACAATGTGACAATTGTTTTCCAATTCTTCTCTTTCATCATCTGCTTCCTCTCTGATCTTCTCAATGAGAGAGAAAGAGACTTGGTTTGGCTCACTAGGCTCACCTGACGGCAGTGGGCCATCATCATTCAGAAAGAAGCACTACTCAGCACGCAAGTCACATTGAACTTGAACCAGATTTCAGGCGATTGCACTTCTGCCAACACAGACTGCAGTAGCAACAGCAACATGAAAACAGCTAAAGCGATAATAATGCGCCAAAAAGAAGAAAAAGTGATAGTCCTGCTGTAACTGTACACTCGGCGGGTAGCAGTACGACAACCATTTGTCAGCAGAGAGCAATTCTCCTCTGCCAGCTACTGCACGCAAGTGCAACAAAAGTAGTTGTCCGTTCTGGCTGACTTTCCTCTACGGGCAACGGCGTCGCAAAATGTTTTCTGAAAAAAGTTAACACTTTGCTGAAGGTAAAAAGGAAAGAGAGTGAGAGAGAGGCCATCAATTTGGTGGCAGGCAGCAATTTGCCTCATGGCGCTCACTTTTCCTCCACGATCTTCTGCTTTCTCTTGGTTATCGGTTGTACACTCAATCAGCTCACTCCATCAGCTGCTGCTGCTGCTGGAGAAAAAGCATTTTTCCTCAGTGTGCAACTCAATTTAGGCATGCTAATCATAGGCACCAATTTTCACCTCTTCTTTTCTCAGATCTGCTGGCTTTCCCTTCCACTGCCTGATGATGCCTACACTGGCACTCACGGGCAAATGTCACGACGCAGTGTCTGCAGACACACGCCAGATTGTCTGCCTATGTCTAACGGGCAAACAAGAGCTGATGCTAGTGCTGGTGCTGTTGGTGCAACTACATTTGCATATACCAACACACTTGCACATTTTCTGAGCAGGCATTCCAACAGGAGGAAAAGATTGCTGCCGGCAAACACTGCTGGTGGAACAAGGCGAGTACACACAAGAGAAGCAGCAAGCAGCCAGCTAGACATTATTTAAATATCGGTTTTTTTGTACAAATCATTCACCACTCGGTGAAAAAGAGAGAGAGTGAAACTAGATAAATTGTTCCTTTTTCTTTTCCTCCGCTTTTTGCAAAGCGTACACAAAATCAAATTTGCTGTAAGCAGAAGGAAGGGTGCACAGCTTTCTCTTGCACACCAAACTCTGTACTAGGGCAGCTTGTGCACCACCACCACAAAGAGCATTACATGGATCAATTTGTCGACGACTTTGACCTTGTGCCATTTAGTAGCGAGTGCGAGCACTTGACAAGCCTGTGCAGCGGCGACAAAAAGATGATGGCGGGGGTAATATTAAATTATACTTAGAACAGATTGAGAGAATGGAGAAGAAAAGAACATTAGGTGGAAAAAAGAAGAAGTGAGAACGGGAAGCTGTCGACACGGGTTTCAGCTGCCTGAGAAAGCAAAGATTCGGGTACGCCGTCCCCAAGTACAGCAGTCTGAGCCTGTTTCATTTCAGCGTTCTCCTGAAAGCATTTCCCACATTTAACTGGCAGGCATTTTCTCTTTTTTCATGCCATTCTTTCCTTCCCTTCTCTTCCCTTTCACTTGTGCTCAGCACCTTTTCTCAGTACCGCACCGCACTGCACTGCACTTCATCGTTCATTCATTCTCCAGTGCCCAAAAACTTAGCAATTTCAAACTTTTTTTAAAAACATTTTCAGCACACTTTTCACGTTTACTACTCCCGCTAGCGCCGAGGCATTCGTCACTTTTCCTCTTACTTTTTTTCCTGTCTTATTTTGCAGTGATGCGGCACACACACATGCACATAGTAAATCGAATTTCAAGCGCGCATTATTAAATTGTCGTTTCATCGACGGGAAGGAAAGAAAACTGGAGCAGGCGCCAGACCACTGGAATAGTTTGATAATGCAATTCAAATTGGGTATACTAACCAAAGTTGGGGAGGAGAACCTGTGCTGAGGGGAAACTCAATTGAAAAAGGTAAAACTCAGAAAATTACTGATGAGTTTGCTACCCGTGTACACAAACTGAGCCAATAAGGCGTGTGTTTACTAAAAAGGACGTGAAGATGCAAAGATGCTAAACAGTGATAAGCACACATAGCAAAAATCAAACGACAAAAAACCAGTTTTTCCCCATTTTCTTCCACGAATCGATTAGTGGAGCCCAAGCTTGCACAAAAGCATGCAAAAATCCTGTCCCAGCACCGTAATAACAACTTTTGCACACGCACACTACAGCAGAGTGTCCACGTCAAAAATTGTAGAAGAAAAACAAGACAACAATCTTTTGGTTGTTAGTTGGCTGCACAGCCATTCATCAAACAACACTTCGGACAACTACTGCTTCTGGGGAAACATTCAATTTCCTCGCTCACATAGCACATCCCCTCAATCGATCTCCCAGCTTTCTCTCTGCCCAGACAAGACAGACTACCGACTAAGACATCACTCCTCTTTAGTATAAAAGTCAGTCAGAGTTAGAGTGAAATACTGTGTGTGCCTCACTGCCAAACTGGCTGACTGACACACACACAAACACACTGAATGTGTCCGCTAATTGGCATCGATCAGAGCAGAGAAATGGACGGCCAAGGGGAGCAAGGGGACCAAATAGAAAAAGGCAAGAAAAACAGGGCCAAGGCAATAATGACTTGCAAATTAGTACTAGGCTGGGCACAGAGAGAGGGTACTGCACAAATACAGATGCTGCGGCTGCCACTGCTTGAACAATCAATCATAATCAAAGCTTGACAGTAGAGACAACTGGCTCAAGGCTATAAATAGACCGACGCCGATCAAACTTCAAGTAACTGGTTACTCCGAGTTGGGCTGCCTTCCGAGCTGTTTTCCAGCGTACAAATAGTAGTACTCATCTGTCAAATCTACTGTACAGTTCACAATGCAGGGGAGCACCACCTGGTCCCCCAGCTCAAGTCTCAAATGAAGGTTAGTATGCGCGTAAGAAAATTAAACTGATTAGGCTAAATTATTCAGCAGATGCAGATGCGACTTCCAATTAAACAATTATGCTGCAAAAATAAAAACTTTTTTGGAACTGTTTGATAGAAGTGTGCAATTTACTCAAATTCAATACTGATAATTACAAATGCGCTTCATCAATCTGTTTCAAGCGAGGTCGCTGCAGCGATGTCTCGGCTAAACCTAAAAGTATTGCATTTTCTAAGAGAGAAAGAGACTACTGTGTTTGCTCAAGTGATATTTTGCCTCCCTCCCTTTACAATACAGAGGTACTCCTTTTTCCCCTTTAGCAAAAACGCTCATATTTGCGTTACCTTTGGCAAGTAACCGAAAGGAAATCGGCGGCAACTACCGTTTGGCAAATAATATATTTGCATTGCACTGACTTTCGCCTCTCGGTCGATTGGCAGATTAGATGATGAAAACATGGAGGCCAGGCGAGGCCAGACCAGTCGATGCCTTCCTACCAAACACAGAGTGGCCAATTTGGCAATTTGCCACTGCAACATCAGATGACAGTGAAAAGTGGCAAATGAAAGAGCGCCGGAGAAGACAGCGGCGGCAAACGGGGCGATTATATTTGACGCCTAGTCCTTTTCGAGCCACTGAGCCATTTCCACTAAATTTTCCGCCGCTCATGGTGCTTTGCTGCTCGGCTGCTTTGCCAGCTCCAATGCTTTCTTCCAAGAAAAGGCAATATGTGGTGGTGGCAGTGCTGCTGCTGGTTCTACTGTTTTTTGCCTGCCAATTTGAGTGGTCATCGAAAAAAGAAGGACGTTCTACAAAGTCGGAGACCTTCTCATTATTTGTCTGCGTGGTGTGCGGTCGCAAATGTCATCCGCTGGAGAAGAAAAAACGCATTCTGTGCACAAAGCGGGCGTTCGGCTTTGGTGTTGTTTTATGCCAAAGTTCAAGTGCTAGCGCGCTTGCTGAACAGGACAGAACAGAGCGATCAGGAAAGAAAGCACATCACATGAGCAAGCTGCTGCTGCTAGCTGGCATCATCAAATTGGCATAAATTAAATTTCACTACACTACCGCTACAGTTGTTGATGCTGTTGCGGCGGGGCTGCAATTCAAATTAAATTTTTTACTCAACAGACAAAAACAGTTCAGCGCTGCGCTGAAGAAAAAAAAAGTAAAAGAAGAAGTGCATCACTATGGAAATAGTATTGAGTGCTCTCTCAAAAACAGCGTGAAAATGTCTAATGCTATTTGCTGAGAGATTTTCTCAATCATTCACTTCACTTTCTTCTCCCATTCTAGTGCCTGCCAGACACTTTAAAGGCACAATCGAATTATCAACAGCCGACGATGACAAAGGCAGCCGACGGAAAAGAGAAACTGGAGAGAGCTGGGGCGGTGGAAATTGATTTTCCTATTGACTGTGCTACCCAATACTACACAATTCACCTGAAGCACATCCCCCTTTCTTCTCTACACTTTCCCACTTGAAATTTAATTTAAAAACCATCATTTTCAAAAAGAAGCAGAGAAGGAGAGAGAGATAAAAAGTGTCATCAAACTACAACTAAAAAATCCCTATTCCCTTTGTAATAGCCCAAACCCTCTTACCTGGTTACACTCGCATCCCCAGAAGTAGACGTAGGTGTCGCACATGTGACAGCGGCCGTAGTTGGTCGTCTTCATGCGCTGAAATGAGTGGGACATCGCCGCTCGGCTCATCTTCTTCTTCTTCCTCGCAGCGGCCGCAGAAGCGGAGGATGAGCCGCCTTTAGATGAGGTACCACCACCACCTCCTCCTTCTGCGCCGTCAGCTGCCGTGCAGGAGAAATATGTTAGTTACCGGATAACGGATACATTACCGACCAACACATTTCACCGCACTTACCACCTCCGTCTCCTTCTCTGTCCTTGGCTGAGCCCCCACCGCCTAGTCCGGCCGCCGAGCACGCCATCAGACCGTGGTGGTCCTTATCACTGCCACTGCTGGCGGCTGCGGCGGCGGCAAAGGCTGATCCAAAGACCAGCTGCTGAACGGTGCTCGACTGGACGTACTCCTCCGTCTGCTTTGCCTTCATCGCCAACTTCCGCGACTGCATCTCCGCCGCCTTCGCAGACGACTTTGGACTGGCCTCCGGCGTGTAGAGCGAGTGCGAGTGCAGGTGGTGATGGTGGCCATGGCGGTCAATGTTGTACGGGTCAATGTTGTCGCCGGAGTGCGTCGACGCCGAGGGGCTGGGCACCGGACTGCGCTCGTCCTCAGTGGCCTCATCGGCGGATCGGGCGCTCCAGCTGGAGCTGGCCGAGTCAGATTCGCTGCTACGCGTCACCATCGGCAGCGGGAGGCTCCACTTCTTTGCCTGAGCATTGCCCAGATGCATCTCTTCAACTGAATCAGAATTAGAAAAATGGTAATTAAAAAGGAAAACTCTACAAATCTGTAATCATACCTTTTCCAACCATTCCGCCGCTGATGGAGTCTGTCTCCGAGTCGGAGCACACGCTCGGCTGGCGCTCTCGATCAATGGACCGCTCCTGGCCGCGTCGCTTCGAGTATCGCGTCCTTAGCTTCCAGCCGGTGGTGGTGGCCACAGTGGTGTTCTTGCCGCTGGCCGACTTGCGCGGACTGACCAGCGAGCCGATGATGGAGACGTTGGAGCCGGCCGGCGAGTTGGCCATCGACCGGCTCAGAGCCATGAAGGCGCTCTCCTGCGGACAGAGGTACATCGGCGAGTAGCGGACCGTCTCCTGTGGCTGGTACTGCGACTGGTCGGTGGTAGTGCCGCTGTTGCTGGTGTTGTTATCTCCTCCTTTAGCCGAACTCGTCGAGGGCGCTTGGCTTTGCTCAGAGGAGTAGGTGGCGGCAGCGGTGTTGGCGGCCGACGTCGTCGTTCCCGGTGATGATGCGGATCGCTGGCCAACCGAGTGGTAGTAGTTTGAAGAGGTGTTGTGGCCACTGCTGCTGTAGTAGGGGCCACCACCACCTCCCGAATACTGCTTTCCATAGCGATCGTCGCCGTAATCACCGACCGCCTCATTGTCCAGTGAGTCAGCAAATCGAACCCTTGGATTGCCGCAGCTGCTGTAGACGTCCGCAGCCGTGGAGATGGAGATCTGTGAGCTGGTCATTGAGCCGGCGGCAGAGTCGCCTCCCCCTGAAGAGTGGCTGTTGCCGCCTGAAACCGCCGAGGAGACGCTGATAGTCGACATTTCTGCTCTCGTGCTATTTTTTCTTTCTGCTGCTAAAGCTTTTGAGGTGCTCACAAAACTGATGTTATTGTTGTTGTTGTTTTTGATGGTTGAGGCTGGCTGGCAGATGCGTAAAATGGTGCGTTTCTTTAGTGGTACAAAATACCGTCAGTTAGTTTTTTTTGTTTGGTAGCAGTAAAGAACATAGACAAAACAAAAAACAAAGTGTGCAAAAACTGGACAAAACAAAAACAATTATTAAAAGACAAATGCCTTTTGATTTAGCCTAAACAACAAAAGCACAGTCACGAGTCGCTTTTGTTGTCAACAATTTGTGGCGGACAGTCGCGATTTTTAAATTAGATTATTTTTTAAAAAACAAGCCCGCTTATTCTTCCGTTTCGTTTTTTGTTACTGGCCTTTTTGGGTTTTTATTGTTATCGTCAGGGCTATTAGTTAGAAAGCGTGTGCTTCAGTGTGCTAAAGTGCAAATGTGGTAGGGTGCAATTCTTTTGTTTGCGCAATATGGCGGTAAAATGCTGTTGTTGCTTTTGCTGTTGCTGTTGCTGCCTTCCTCTAGAAGAGAAACATCGGCGGTGGCAATGAGAGTGCAAGCTGGAGATGGCTGCAGTTGCCTGTTTGGCCTGCTGGTTAAGAAGTGGAGAACACTGTGCTGCTGCAAGTGCTGCAAGTACCCAATTGATTAGTGCTCAAAACAGCCGTATAAAACAGGCAGACAGACAAGCCAGCACTACAAAAAGGCATTTTATTGCCTTAGACTAAGAGGAGTGCTAGTTATCTAGGCAATAGCAGATAGTGGAGAGACATAGCCTATGTCACATAGGGGACAACTACAACAGCGACTATCTGATCAATGGAAACGATGGAAGAAGAATGACACACATACACTCGACACTATTCTCACAGCATTTATACACTAAGAGGATCAGGGGTGCGCAGATGAAGGACAGACTCACAAGGCAATTGCAGCATGCAAAGTAATTGCTGAAATCCTCTGCTGATGAGACAAACAACTGTCTCCTCTCTCAACCCTTTCAGTGCCTTCGTTTCCTCAATTAAATGTCATCTGCCATAAATCATGAAAGTAGTTGCATGAGCTCAAACTGAGAGAGGCACCAGTTGTGGCCCAATTACCCAGTGACAGTAATCTGCCAATAATCAAGAGCGGCAGTAAACAGTGCATACTGACACCGAAACCGGGCAATGCAAAGCCAGGCGCAATGAGGGCTAAGCTAGGCAGTTTTAAAATCAAATACGCAAGTCTCTCCTCAATGCTGAACACGTCTGTGTGATGAACTGTGCAACGCTGCCTTTCTGAATCTAATTCCCCTCTCTTTTGAACGCAATTTGCCATTTAGCACAGACGCACATTAGCCTCCTACACATCTTATAAGAGAAAAAAAGAAAGTAGTCGAGAAAAGATCACGACCGGCTGCCCTTTTCTCTCACCAAGTCTTTGGCAACACTTAGCACACTAGTGTGAGATAAGAAAAAAAGATTACAAAAACGGCAATGAAGCAAATTTTAAGAACAATTTATCAAACTTGCTGCTGCACAAAGTTCAAACACACAGGCTGCTAAAGGCTACCGAAATGCCAAGCTCGAGTGAATCATCGATAAAATGCCGCTGTTGCCTTCTTTTTTTCAACCAGCCTTGCTGCCTATCTTTTTGAAATAAAACACTGCAGTGCAGTTTTTTACTTTACTCAGGCTCGTTAATGCGGTTATTTGCGCATTATTTTCTGTAATTAAGAGTTCAATTAATAATATTAATGAATCACATAGTCAAGCACATCACATCACATCAGAGCACACCATGGCCAACAAACATCTCGCAGTTTCATTAAATTTGCATTCAAAGTAGTAGTGAGCCATTACTGAGCAGTATTAGGTACTGCTATTTTTTTGCTGCCAAGGACCACTTTGCTCACTTACGCTACTTGTCTTTCCGTGTTTTGCCTGCTAATTAATATTAATATTTAATTTAAAGAATTCTAGACTTTGCAAAGTTTGCACATGCTGCAGAACTCAATGTTCAGCAGCTTGTGTTTGTTGCCATAAAGAAAATGAAAAATTACAAACTGTTTTTTCTAAGTAAATAAATATTTTGTGGCAATTAATTATCACATTACTAGCCAGATTTTTCATCCAGTAAGCTAGACAGCAATTTCCGCAGCAGTTGGCGCACTGAAAATGAGGTGGTGGTGATTGAAAATAATAAATTTCAAGGGCAAGTAAGGAAGGAACAGCAAACAGCAAATAGTGATTAATCACCGAAAGTAAACGGAAACTAGATATTGATTAAAGTGAATGGCCACATGATTTGTGCACACTTGGCCGGTGCAGTGTTTAGGCAGCGGCCACTAAAATCAAAAGGTGCTCAAATGTCGCACTTATCACTGCTACCATCATCACAATCACCTCCTACGACTTCCGACTTAATATATCTGGAAAAGGGCAACGTTGAGGGGGCGGAAATGTTAACAATTTTTAAAGGGAAAAAACGTTTGCACAACAATGAAAGATAAAAATGAAAAGAACGAGAAACAATCAATTACCGTATCTACTGTAGTTAGCAGATAAGTTAGAGCACACACACCAAGGTAGAGGTGTTGAAAAAGTTAGTGAAAAGGTCGCCCCATTTATTCACTGAGTGAGAGAAAGAGCTCCACAAAATTGAGTTTTGTCCAAAAAGTGGTAGTGGAAGTAAAACAAAAGCAACAGCACCCAAAAGACAATTCAAATGTCTGTGTGATCAGCGAACCATCGCAGTGAATGGGACATTTGCCAAGAATCGCAGTGCTGCGCCAGAAGCTATTGCAGTAATGAAATGTAGTGCAGAGAAGCAAACTTCCATTTTGAGGGGGTTTGAAGAAGCGGAGGCAGCCAGCCAATAAGCAAAGTGAGCTTTTAAAGCAGGAGGCAACAAAACAAAACCTAATCAACACAATGCACTCGTTGATTTACTATTACACTACTACACCTAATGGTTGCAACTGTGGGGGCTGACTGGTGGCACATTTGCACCAAACCTTTAGCGGCGGATGTGGTGGCAGGAAACAAACAAAGGCGACGCAAAACAAAACAAAAAAAATAAAAAACAAAACAGTTCAGTAACATGCAAATTGCTCTGGGGATTAGGTGATGTAGGCGGAAGAAAAGAATACTCTCATTGTACTAAGCACATAAAATATGTTACAAAAAATGAACTCACCACACAGAGAATGGTCCGCTTAGGCCAAAAGAGACTATCCAAAGAAGCAGAAAGGGGAGCAGATTGCGTAGTTGGTGGTGGTGGTGGTGGTGGTGGTAGGCTAAAAATTACCTCCTTTTTTCTTTTAGTGCTTGTGCTGGTAGTATTGATGGCTGTGGTGGAAGTGTTGCCAATCGTATCGTGCTGATCACTGCCGCTGCTGCTGGTGCTGCCCTTGCTGCTAGTTTTATTGCTGCTGCTGCTGCTGCTACTCAAAACGTAACTGCCCTCTTCAACGACACCAGAGTCAGTGGTGGCGACGCTGATGGCACTGGTCTCCTCACGACTGCACACGTCCGACGAGTCCGACGGTCGTTTGTCGTTGGTGAGTTCCAGCGTTGATAAAGGTTTAAGCGGGTTTTGTTTTGCAAACTAAAAATTAAGCAGTAGTGGCAGAAAGAAAAGAAAATTTTGATGCACAACAGATGCACAGTTTTTGTGATTTAAAATGCACGAGAAAAAAATGTCTGAAATAAAAATTCAAAATGTTTGGCAAGTTGTTCTGTGATTGAGTTAAAGCGTGATTGAGAAAACAACGACAGCTAACAAGTATTCACGTACTCTGAAAATATTCGGCGCGTATTTTGTGCGATGGTGGCAATGGTAGTGAAAATGGTGGTAGTGGTTGTCGTACTTTCAGACGGTGTCACCAGACTTGTTGGGAACCACAGTGCTACGGTTGCTTTTATGTCTGGCCGGCTGGTCTGCTTTCCTCACGATGGTGGTCAGAATGGCTGCTGCTGGTGGTGAGAAAGAGAAAGAGGAGAGCACTGGGTTCTAGCCCTTCTGGCGACTATATATTCTTCTTTTCTCTTACTCGCATTCTCTCACGAGCAAGTGTTGCATCGTTGCAGTAGCACCAGCAGTTTCAGCAGCCACAGAGAAAACACATCTGTGAGGACTGTGCCAGAAAAAGAGAGAGAGAGTTCCCACTCAGTAAAAGTGGTCGCCAGAGAAGTGAGTGGCTATCAAATGCATGAGTGGTCGCAGTCTGTCAGTGGTGGTAGCGGTGTGATTGGGTAAAGAGTGGCCACTACCGTCACCAAGAGGGTATGAGAAAAAATGTGAGAAAGAAAAAAAGGAGAGAGAGTCCTACAGTCAGTTTTAATGAAGAATGGAGCACCTAGCACCAACGCACATACCGAGAGTGAGCGCACCGAACACTGTAGTAGTGCTACCTACCTGGTCGTCAGTTTGAGTCCTCTTCTTTTTCTTTTTTTCATAATATTGCAATTGCATTGGCAATCTCGGGAAGAGAAGAGAGAAAAGGACAAGATAGATGGCACAGTGGCAGGAATTGTCCCTCTCTCTCTCCTTTAGGTTGTGTGCACTGAGCACACTAAATTGCAGCAGAGAATGCAACGCTTGAATGTGATCACGGCCATTCATGCAGAAAATGGAGAGAGCATCGAAAGATGCCTGCGATGAAACTAGAAAAAATGTGAATAAAAAGGAAATGTGAAACAAACAAACAAAAATCAACCAGAGAAACCAAAAACCACCCGCTAGACAAATTACCGCAAATTACTTTTTCTCAAACGTGACAATGTTTCTGTTACCTGATTTTAGTACTGATTTTGCTCTGTTTTGTTTGCCAATATGCACTGGTTTAGGTGTATTCATAGTGCGAGTTAAAAACATTCTTGTTTTAACGCCCATACACGCTAAACTCAAGTGTGCAAATTTACTGCCAGCTAATTGAAATTGAATTTCGGTGCATTGCTATTTTTTGTCCATGTTTTGCCAGGTAAATGAAAAAAACACTAAAAATCATTGACAAAAGAATAAAAACTCAAAAAGACTACGTACACAAACATTCTTTACAGAAATGATGCTACACAATAACAAATAGAGTAAAAACTAGAATTAAAACAAAGAATATAAATGAAGAATGAGGTAATGGAGAAATGAACGGAGATTAAGTGCAAACGAACGTGAGCACTTTCACTTGTCTTGGAAGAATGCGGAATGATGCAAGGATGGAATCATGCATCTTCAAAGTTGGACATGTCTTCCCTAGAGAGACTGAATATGTGTGTGTGTGTGTGTGTGGCAGGTTAAGTCTATACGCAAACAACATTTTTTATTTTCAAGAGAAAAAAGAAAACAATAAAAACGATCAAACTTAACAATGCATAGCCATTTTCTCCTGTTTACCTGTTTTTGCTAAACATTGTTAAAAAATAAAAAAAAATTTTGAAATAAAAACTTCTGTTTGTTTTTGCAATGTTGAAAATAGCAACAGTAGCGGCCACCAGGCCGCTGGTGACGTGGCTTTGCTCACGCGAAGTTCGAA
>JAALOO010001555.1_pt1 | contig 15107 bp, 15 predicted proteins | sample 7257641 | NCBI WGS metagenome assembly JAALOO01 (sample SAMN14085613, study PRJNA598686) | mite metagenome | biome: ENVO:01001000; feature: ENVO:01001002; material: ENVO:01001226; isolation source: single female mite from University of Michigan culture on fish food culture... ...
AGACTGGCAAAGTAATAAGCGGGCTTTTGCCCTACCGGGCCGCCCGCCAAAAGGACAACAAGCATTTTTTGAAAAAATAGTTTATCTAACCTTTTAATCTAATTTTTTAAAACTTTGTTAATTTTATTATACTTGAACAATTTAAAACATAATATAACTACTAAAGTTACGCTCATTTGAGCTCACAAAAATGACCGCTTAATTTTGTTTTTATTGCTAATTAAATACATACTAAATACAACAAAAACATGTAAAATAAAAAAATACAAACGTGTTTAGAAAATAAAAACTTATATTTTGTTTTTATAACTCACTAGTATGTTTTCAATAAACAAAAAGTTCTAAAACTTAATGGTAAAAATGCAAAAAATTGAATAGTGACTGAAACTAACAAATCTTTGAATAAACACTAAATTAAGTTTTCTACAATATAATTTTGCAAGTACATGCTTTAAATAATTATTTTCAAATTTTAGAAACTTAATAATTATTAAAACATGTTTTTATTTGATTTGTTAGTTGTGTTTTTAATTTCAAAAAAATTTATTTTTTTATTAGATTGTTTTGTTATTGTTGCTGATTAATAAGCAAACTGTGATTGTTACTTTTCAGATTAACTAACAAATCATGTGATAAAGTCATACGCGCAAAATCATAAACACATTTAAATAAACACAGTTTTGAATTTGTCAGTAGCAAATACTAAACAGAAACACAAAAATCTGGGAGCAAAAATTGAAACAAAATAAAAAACATAAAAAAATACCAAATCGTTTATGTTAGGAAAATAATCAAGTCAATCGTGCAACAAAAAACTAAAAAGAAGACAGAGTAAGTGTGAACAAGAAAAAGCAACCATGCAAAGCACACACAAACACCGCAATGGAAACAAAAGCAAACACGCAAATGTTGTTGAGATGATTAAATTTAGTTGAATGAAAGTGGCAAAAGGTGTTAAGAAGAGAAAAGTATGAAAAAAAATTAAAACACACAAGGAAACAATGTTGACGCACAAATACAGTGCAATGTTATTGACTGCATTGATTTGATCAGATACAAATGAGATTTTGGCAAAACTTGCAATTTTTAGTTTTTTATCATATCAATAAATCATATATAAAAAACCATACTTTTTAACAAATTAAAATTTTTGTTTTGATTTTAAAAATGATTTTAGAAAATAACGTTGTAATTAACTATACATGTCCAAAATATAATTTTTATTTTATTGCAATAAATTTTTATTTGTTTGTACAAACATTTGTTCCCTTTTTATTGTCTTATTTTTGCGTGCGTGCACAGTTTTTTGTACTTACTGGTAAGTAAGTTTTTATTCTGATCTTTATTTTGTTCACTTTTTTAATTCTTTTACGTTTTCTTCAATTTGTCTGTTTGTATGCTTGTTTGCTGGCATTTCAAGTTCGTGATTAGAATTGAAATTGAATTGAATTGAATGAGAAAAGTAGAACACTAAAAATACTAAAAAAACTCAGTTTGAAAAACAAATGAGTGTTCATTAGAAAATAAACTATGCATGGTTAATAACAAAAATTAAAAAAATTCATTTTTTATAGATAATTAAAAATTTTTGCAATTATAATAGTATGATAAAAAAATAAAAATAAACTGCCTAAAACTGCTACAAACTTTTTTAATGTTTTAAAAATTGTGAGTTTAAATTCAAGTTTAAAAATTCAACTATAACGGCGACATCTTTTGAGTCAGTTTGTAAACATCAAAAATGGAAAAAACAATTGTTTTCAAATGTTTTATTTGGCCAATCGGTCAAGAGTTATAAAAGAGAACTGCCCAGACACATCAGTGGTACAGCACAAGTTCATTCAATTGGTTTTGAATTATATTTATGAAAGCTTGGCTTTCTTGCTCAGGTGTGAGCTGCTGGCGCTGGCGCTGGTGCCACTGGGGCCAGCACCACCAGCACTACCGTCTTTGCCATCGCCATCCTCGTCGTTATCGCTATCATCATCATCCTCATCATCACAAGTTGGATTCTGAACGAAACACTCGTTCCAGGTGTTAATTTCCTCTTTGACCTTCTTTATATTGGCAGCACTCATCAGCTTCAGCTCATCAAATGAAACCTGTATGTGAACAAAGTAATAGAGAAAAAAAAGTTTTAGATCAAACAATTAAAGGTAAACAAAACGATGGATCACAAGTTTTTAAAAAAACATTAAACATTTTACATACGAAAATCATCATTTCATTTTCAAAGTGGACGACGATTTTTTCTGTCTCGTCTTTGTCACCCTCCTTGCGATGGATGGCAACGACGTTCTTCACCAGAGTCTTGCTTTTGATCAGCTCCATGCGCTTTTGCTCGCACTTCGTCTTCTTCTGCTGGTTCGTCTGGCCACTAGGGCCAGCAGAGGTCGAAGCCTTTCTCTTGGTTTGGCCAGAAACTGAACCAGCAGAAGAGGTAGAGGCCACTTGCTTCTTCCTGGCCTCTAGTTCGCCCTCCTCATACAGGCGAACCTTTGCAAGGGCGTTTACCAGATTTTCAACCGGCTCCCAACTGTTCTCCCACTTTTCGCCGCCCTCCTCTTCCTTCCACTTGATCAGGTACTGCACCGTGCCGTCGATCACCTTTTTGCTGAGCACCTTCTCCACTTCGTACTCCTCACTGTCGGTTGGGGCAGCTTGAGTTTTGTTGGGCACAGCACGCCTACTTCCAGTTTGCTTTGGGGTCTGATCCATAGTGGCTAACAGTTGAGGGAAAAAATTTAGTAGTTAGTGTGTGGTAGAGTTTGCTAAAAAAGGCACTACCAGAGCAGGAATGATGCTGAACAAGGAAAAATGCAGGTAATAAATAGAGGCAAAAAACAGCTCAGAGCACAGCACAGAACACAACACAACAACGAAGGAAAAACACTAGCACTTCACTGCTCACTGAGCGCCGAACGCTCGCAGATGAGGGAACCTACTCCACTGGCGCTAGCGGCACTGATGCTTGTGACAGTGGTACTGGTGCTGGTGCTAGTAGTACTGGTGATGGTAGTGGTGGTAGTGGCAGTGGTAGTAGTGGTGGGCGTTGTCGTGGTGACCAAAAGCAATGCCATTTTTGCGATTTCTGTTTCCGCTCTACCGCATCGCTGCTGTTGCTGTGGCAACCTGTTGGTTTGGTTTAAAGAAGAACAAAATGGCTTCAACTTGCTTCGAATAGCGCCATCTGGGACACAGATAAAATTTTAAATACGTGAAAATAAATTGAGTTTAATTATTGAGTTAAAAACGCTGCCCTTTTAAAAAAAGCAAGCACTGCTTTTGCTTTTAGTTCACTAGTCAAATCGAGTTTGACCCGGAAACTAACAGTTTTGCAACTAAAACTGTATTTTTATCTACCGGTTTGACATTTGACGCAAAAGCTTTATTTGACGTCAGGCGGGAGTTCAGTTTGCTATGCAATTCATTCAATGCTGTCCACTAGAGCAGAAATAGATGAGTTTTTTGAGGCACATGATCACACTTTGCTCATGATTTGCTTGACATTTTCGGCAAAACAGTGGACGGTGCACGCGGAACACAGACGCATACATTTTTTAGTGTGTGCCGCAAATGACCAGCAACAGAGGCAGCAGCAAAGTGTTCAGCCAGAAAATCTAAATCAGTGACTGCCCAGTTACGGTGAAAGTTGAGACCCGAGCAAGAGGGAAAAGAGGGAAGAGAGAAAGGAGAGGGAAAAGAAGCGTTTTGTCAGTCGCTTTCCTGCACAGTCACCAGTACACATTGTGAGAGGGAGAGAGAGAGAGAGCACGCCGACACTGTACGCCACTGGCATCGACTAAAACAGCGCCAGAAGTGGTGGAAACATCACTTGTCACTTCTCAGTCTCTTGCCATTGACTGTCTGACCCTGCCAAACACCTTACACACCTTCAAACAGATCAGCAGCACCAGGGTGCGAGTGACCAGAAAATAATCTTCCTATTCGACGAGCTAGCGATATCAACATCGACATCAGCAAAGCAGTTGCTGTACAGTGGTGGTGGTAACGGTGATGGTCACCATCTTGCCTCAACAACACGTCATTTTTAGTTTAGCTTTGCTAAATAGAGTCACAGCAGTGCCACACCCCTTCCCCTACTCCACCATCAACAGGGCAACACTCCTTCTGTGACCTCTGTTTATCCGCATCCTTATCAACAACACCCGTAGCCGTTTTCTTCTGGTCGCCTGGTTGCCTGTTTGAGTTTCTCATCTTTCGGGCTCATCTTTCGTCGTCGTCGTCATCGCAAAACACACACAGCACCGCACCGCAACACTCACTCACTCACTCACACCAGTGCGCCTCGTTTCGCCAGAACTTCTGCATTTTGTCTCAAATTACCACTACCCACTACTAGCAAAGCATCTCTCTTTCTCTTTAGTGGTAAGTCGCCCGAGATATTTAGCTGTCTTCTTATTTTGGTACTGATTTCCTTCTTTATCTTTCAACCCCAACAGCAATTCAGCACGTTTCGGGCAAAGAAATCGGGCCGATCACCATGTACACCCGTGCTAAAAGCGCGGCTGAGCGAGCCAATGCCGCCAAAAATGCCACCGTTTCCCCTGGTTCTGGACAGCCTGCCAGCCAGCCAACTCCAACTCCAACTCCAACTCCAACTCCAACTCCAACTCCAACTCCAACTCCAACTCCAATTCCAACTCCAATTCCAACTCCAATTCCAGCTGCGAACTCCAGCCATCCTTCCGTCCGCCGATTGGTGGAGATTGCACACCGCCTGGAGCCGTACTGGCGCCTGAACCGCCGCTCTCCTCGTCCGGGCCTCGCCCCCAAGAACGCCACTTCTGCCTCGCAGTTCTCTGCCTACGTGGCCTTCTGCGAGAACGTGCTCAAGTTTGCAGAGATGAAGCCGCCGGAACTGGCCACTCGCTCTCGAGTCCTCAGTCGACTGCTGGAGACGGGAGAGTGGATGCTGACGCACGCCGTTGACTCGTTGGCTGAAAAGAAGAAGGCGAAGAACAAGAAGAAAGGGGGACAGCGCATAAAAAACTTGAGCGATTCGAGCAGTGGCGAAGAGGATTCAGGCGACAAAAATTCAGGCAGCAAGGATTCAGGAAACAAGAATTCCAACAACAAGGATTCAAGCGACTCGGATGATTCTAGCAATGACGGTAGCAGCAGCAGCAGCAGCAGCAGTGACGTCGATGATGAAGACGACGACGACGAGGAGGACGAAGACGAGGACGAGGACGAGGACGAGGACGAGGACGAGGACGAGGACGAAGAGGACCAGCTGATGGCCGAAATCTCCGCCGCCCTGGAGAAGCTGCAAGCCGCCGGCAACTACCTCCGCGCCGAGTCTCGCCGCCTGAAGCACGAGGTGCCCTTCTGCTCGCTGCCGCCGCCGTCCGCCAAGTGGCTCCGCTCTGCTGACCGCCTTCTGGACCGCTTTGCGCGCATCAACTGGCGCCTGCGAGGCGCTGGCCGCGCAACGGCAGCGGCGCCGACGAAGCAGCTGCTGGCGGCGCAGCTGCTGCGCGGCAGCATGGTACGTGGGACGCTCCAGGAGGCGGCCCGTCTCTGGGAGGAACTGAACGGGCAGCTGATCGGGGCGCGCACGCTGGCCCGCTACCGAGAGCGCCAGCACCTGAAGGTGGCGGAGGCGAAGGCGAAGGCGGCCGCCCGGCGCGAGGACGTCGAGAAGGCCTTCACCGTGGAGAAGTCACTGGAGGCCGCCGAGCTGGTCGGCGCCACTGACCGCAAGCTGGCGCAGCTAGGTGAGATGCTGGTGGCTCTGGAGGCGAAGCTGGGCTACCAGCCGCCCGGCTGGGCGGAGGACGTCGTTCGAATGGGCCGTCAGCTGACCACCGTCAAGTGGCTGCCCAGTCGCAAGCTGCCAGAGGTGCTCCGTCTGCCGGTGTACAAGAGCGTGGTGGAGAACGCTGATCGTCTGATGGCCACGGTCAAGGAGCTGCTGGATCGTCCGGTCGTGGTCGTAGTGGTGGAACAGGACATCGAGGAGGTTGAAGAGGTGGAGAATGAGGAGGAGGAAATGGAAGAATGACCTGATTGATGTGATTTGACCTCTACTGCAAGTGCCTACCTGCTTCTTCTTTGTGTTAAAGTAATTTTATTTTTTCTAATATCATTTTGGAGAGTACTTTCTGTAGTTACAATGTGTTTCATTATCAACTTATGTACAAAACTTCATTACTATAATGAACAAAAATAAATATTGATTGCAAAAATAAGTTGAAATAGATGCAAAAGCTACAAAAAATATAATCGGTTAATCAGTTGTCTAATGAACGGAATGATATACGGGAAATGTGATTTTGTTTCTCTGTGTCGATAGATGGTGCCAACGTTTTTGAATCATTTTATTTTAGCGGTATTTTATTTACCGAAAAAACCACTAACATTTAACTTGCTGCATGTGTCACCTTCAGTGCTCCGTCTCTTGAGTTGAAGTGAAGTAAAGAAGAAACCTTGTGATTAGACATTGAAGATGTTGTTGATAACGGTTTCCTAATTTGCTAAACCAGGGAAGTTGGGGGCGTCAGTGTACAACAGAGAGTTTTTATAAGGAACTCAACACAACAACTTTTCTCTAGTCAAAACAGTCAAAAGATCCTTGACCTTTGTAAGCTTATAATTGGCGTCGCTAGCTTAATTGACTTTATACTTAAACTTTTTTCTCACTTGGCAACTGCAGTTGCATGCCCATCTCCTCCCCTTTCTCTTTCCTGGTGACCACCCCTAAGGGGCTTTGATCAATCATCTCATTTCAACTCCCCTATTCCGAATCATCAACATGGACAAAGTTAACATGTTGATTACTGATAATCAAATGTTCTACTGCTGACGGCAGCTCAGCGTCAGTAGTAGTCAAGTGCAGATGACGGCGTATGTTGACAAAAATATAAAGCGATTAGGTACTTGACTCACTTCAACTTGATTCACTATTAAGGTTGGTATCGCTGCTAGTATTTTATGTTTAGACTTCTGTTTTGCCATTGGCAAAGAAATACAGTTTTTCAACACTAGGCAAAACGAAATTTTTTCTGGAGAATTTTGGTTGCAGTAGTTAAAGTGCAACAGAGTGCAGTGCTCCGTGCAAAAAAATTTTCTTTTGAACAGTGCTTTTTGGCTAGCCAGAACTTTGATTGTACGTTATTCAATTTCAGACTAATTTAGTTTTAAAATGTGGTAATTTTGTTTTTCTTGTGCCAAAACATAATTTAAGTTTTGTTAATCACATTTTGATTTTAATTTAATAAATCAACCAAAGTGCCTTTATGAAATTTACTCTACTAAGCCAGAATTTTTAATTTGAAAAATACACAAAAACATAAACAAGAAAATGCTAAAGCGATGATAATTATAAAAATTCTAATTACTAACTTTTTGCTTTTGTTTATCTTTTTATTTTTATTTTATAAACTTTACAGCTTTTAATTGTGTGCCAAACATTTTTATCCAATACAAATAAACACTGAAAAACATCATTACAATAATTTTTAATTGTTTTCAATTTACTCAGCCAAAAGTCGACGACAACCAGTCATGTGTAGTCATCAATCACTTATGTGTTATTCCACTTTTATAATAGTTGGGTTGTTTTATTTCCAGTTACAAACGCAATACTCAGGTAAATACTAATGAAATTGTTATGTTTTTATAAAAACATTCAGGTGAAGAAACTCATAGTTCCTTGTTTTATCTAACCAAAAACTAAAAAAAGTTAAATTGATTGTTCAGTTCAAAGTTTGGGGCTCAATCCGGAAAAAGGAATCAGCAAACAACAGACAGTTTGACCTAGAGAAAGGCAAAAAGACAACGTAAAAGTATGAAAAATATGAGGTTATTGGAATGAAAGAGACCACCGGGTGTTTGGTTGGCGCATGTCCACCTCTACCACCACCACCACCACTACAAACCGGTACCACCACCGCAATTGCTCATCCCCTTTTTTGGGTGCTTATCCAATGAGCTTTGCCGACTCGATTCTGTTGCACAATGGGCGCCAAATTGACACACACACACACCGGGAAAAACAAGTGACAAAAAAGAGAATACTGCTCAGAAGCCGACGGGAGTCTCTGAAACCTACAAAAACCCACTGAAAGACACGGCTGAAACCGAAAAAAGCCTTACCCCTTTTTCAGTCAGGAACAAACGTCAAATTGAGGACGTCTTTTCAGACGCTATCACAACAGCCCTGAAAACCAGTGCAACAACAACCACCTCTTCAACCAGCAACAATAATAAACATCAAAAATGCCGCTCATTTTCTTTATTGTTATAATTATTGTCGTGTACCGACGACGACGTCACCCGCCAGCCAACGAAGCCAACTACCGTCGATACTAGAAATTTTTTGTTTTAATAGAAAATCACTTTCAAAATCAACACTAAACTTGATCATCAAGTGACTAAATAAAAGCTAGTGTGAAAAGCTGTCTCAACAAGTGCAAGACAACACTCCAACTCTCCCCCGTCAGCCAACAACCAACATTAATTTCTCTTCAACAACTTTCTTTTCAAGGTAATAGGTTTTTCACAATAATCTCTAATGCATTTGAGTTTGTGGCCTAACGTTTTCTCTAGACCAGACAAAAACACATTCTTTTCTCTCCCTATTCAAATAACATCATGGAATCAGACAAGTCGCCGATCAAAGTGATTATTGAGGAGGTTGCTGTCACCACCACGACGACCACTACGACGCCCACTTCTTCTGAAAACTGCTCCTCACCCCAAACTGCAATGGCCAAGAGCACTACCGGCGCATCAGCCTCACTGGACACATCTTTGTCGTCGTCGTCAAAGACTTTTGCTCAGTCATCGATGCTCTCGCCACCGCCGAATCGACTGGTGAACACACCACCACCACCGCCGCCGACGCCACTAAGCAGCAACCAGCTCCACGGAAAACCACTCTTGAAGGAGCCCTGGACCTGGCCAGCTGAAAAAGAGGAAGAAAATGGAAAGAAAACGCCATCATTAATGGAGGAGTCACAAAAGAAGAAGATGCCTGCTGATCTGCACGTGAACATGCTCTACGCCTCTTCTTCCTCTTCTTCATCCTCCTCCTCCTCTTCTTCTTTGGGAGCTACTGCGGCGGCCACCATCGCCACTTCAATGTCCTCCACTGAATCGGAGTCGCTCTTTAGTGGAGAGGTAAGCGGTGTGCACTTTAGTTAGTAGGTGGCTAATTAAAAGCTGAAAGTGTGGAAAGCTCTTTCTTTTAAGGTTTGCTGTGTCGTGTAGTCTAGACAAAACAGCATTTTCTAAATTAACTTTACCTGGGCCTCTACTGCTAACAAAAAAAAACAAAAACACTAAAGTTTAGACTAGAGATAATAAAAATAAAGTTTTTTCTGTTTAACACTTGAAAGGTTTTTGTTGTGGTTAAAACTGAGGTCAACGACTGACTAGAGAACCAGAAAATTCCGTTAGCAACGTACTTAACAATGATCTCATGAATTTTAAAACTTTTAGTTTGCAGCGTGACGAAACTAGAGTGCAAAACAAGCAGCCGGTAAATCTATTGCAGGCCAAAAAGTTTAAAAAGCGTGTTTGTTGTTGTAAAGCTTTAATTAAAACAATACTTTAATTTAATCATTGCACACCAGCTAAATCGGCGAATTAATTAACAGCTAAAAAAGAAAATATTTCGATTTAAAAAGAAAACAAACAAAAAAATAACTAATTAGTATTGTTTTCATTAGCAACAGCTCGGTTTTTTAGTTTTTCTACCTTTACTTTTCTTGCTCATTAGGCTTCTGTTACTCTCTTTTTTTACGTCATAGCTATCATCAGCTCTCTTTATCGCGTTTATTCATTCATTCAGTCAATCAGTCAGTTGTTATCACACGCATTTGATCCTTTACTCTCCAATCTATTTTTCTTCTTTTTTCAACCTTCTCAACAGAACATCAGCAAACTGGAGGGGCGAAATCTTACTTACGACGAGGCGCTGAAGGCAAAAGGTCTAAAGCGTCGTTCTGGCCGCCTTGGACGAACTATCAGCACTCCAGAGATTGACGAGTTGCCCATTCTCAACTCATACTATCGCCTGTTGCGCCGACAGAATAAGAATGATGAAGGTGAGGAAAGAGGAGGAAAAGGAGTTGAGAAGTCGAAAAGTCACCTCAGCACTGAGAAAGAAGACAAGGGTAAGAACATGATGATGATGGGGATGATGGGAATGATGAAGATTGAGAAAGACGCCAAAGTAGAGGTGGCAGTCAGTGGCAAACGCAAGTGGATGCTCGTTCGTCAGGACGCCTCAGACGCTGGCGATGCCGAGGTGGACGAGTTCGGTGGTGGCGCTGTTGATGCTGAAATGAGCGCTGATAAGGACTACAATGGAGCTGATAACGGAGCTGATAATGGAGGTGATCTTGGTGGTGATGATGGTGATGACGGTTTCCTTGAGGACGACACCGACAAGGACCAGGACCAGCACCAGGACAATCTGGACTTTGATGAGGACGGAGACGTCATCATGAAGTAATGACACTGGAAGTTCTGTTTCACTCTGGCACAAAACACACACACGCTTACACTTATACAACACAAAAGGCACACAAGTTAGATCATTGAATCCCTAAACACAAATCACACAACAATTAAACGATTTACCTATCGAGGAACTTCAAACACATTGGCAAACACAACAAACACTTTTGAGTTGATTTGAATGAGACAAACTACAGTTTTCATCACAAACATACGCGTTTTTCAACTTTTCAACCTCGATTTGGCAATTGCTTTCATTGGCAAAAAAATAAACTATTGTTGCTTGAAGTTTAAGTTATTTTCTGTTTATTGAATGAACATTTTATGATTTCTTTCAATTACATTTCACTGTAGCCCTAGCAGCAACAACAGAAAACTCTTTTTTGCTTTTGCTCTAATTAGATTCATTAGCTTAACGACTCTGTTTTGAATTGAGGACACACACAAACTCATTCAACAATTATTGCTCACACTGCACAACAATTGAACACACAAAAATTACTAACAACATCTCACAATTAACCTTGTAGTGTTTCTGAAAAATAATAAAACATACTAAAAATACGACACCTAATTCTTGAAGTTCTTATACTTAATTTTTTTGCAACAACTTTAGCCTTGATTGCATTTAGCAAAAGCTTTTGGCATTGCAGGTACTAATTTTGCAATGCTTTTAAAACTCACTGTTAATTAAACAATGAAGGCTACCGAGAGCATCTAAACTAGCCTTTTTTCACAGGAAATCCAGCAAACAAGATTGAGTGTGCGGCAATCAAAACACCGCTGAGAGTTTCTAGCATTTAATTTACTCCGCCAAACAATTTACCAATTAATCGTCTGTTCCAGTGGGACATGCAAATCATCACTTTTTTAAACCCCAATTTGCAAACCAACCAGCCAACCAACAAAAACACACTACTCAGGTTCTACCGACAAACAAAGGAGTGATTCCATTAAAGCACACGCACAATGCGCAAATCATTTCAATCGGTAATGGGCTGGCCCAGTTTTAGTCAGGTCCCCAGGTCCCAACAGCACAACCTTGCTAGAGCTACTGGCAGTCGTGATGACCTCGAAATGTCTGGAAATGAAGTAGTGGTTGAGATAAAGTGGTGATAGAGAAAAAATTAAAAACTCGTGCTTCTTTTAATGCACAAAGTAAGAACCACCAGCACTTAGTCAGGTTTGTTCCATTACTGAAAGCTCCGGGTTTTTCTCAGTCAAAACAAACAGAAAAACTGTTAAGTGCCGCTGCCAAAGAATGCTTTCAAAATGACAAATTGGTTTTTAATTTGATTTGGTTCGGTTATAGAAAATACTAGAGAATACTAGATGAAATATCGTTAAAAACTTGCCTGACAACTGTTTTGGCATAACAGGTAAAAGTTTGAGTCCCAAGTGAAAGAGCGGTACAAAAACAAAAATTAAATTTGAAAAAAAGATCACGAGTTAGCGGAATCCATTTAACCTAATTCTCTTTTGCCTTTGTACGTTTTTTAAAATTTGTTTGTTTAAATGCATCCCATTTTTAAAAAAACGCCATTACTGGAAACTCCCTGATGACAGGCAAAGTGCTTTCTTCTTGGTTTGAAGTTTCCCCTAAAACCGCATCTTTTTCACGGTCAACTGGGTTTCGTCTGAATTAGAAGGCAGTTTCCGTCATCATTCTTGGTTTGTGCCAGAGTGCACTTTAGTAGGAACACGCTCATCAAGTCATTACTCAGGACTGCGCATTTGCGCATTTCCATGTACTAATTAAGTGAGGCTGGAAAGTGCTTTATGTGGATTTTAATTAAACAAGCCTGAGTGGTTGATTAATCAGTAAATATGAAAGAATGATTTTGAAAGTAAAATGACAGGATCTTGATCATCGATGAAAACTATGCACAATAAAATTTAAATTATGATGGTTTTGAATTTAGTGTAATTAACGTTGCTGAAATTTGAAAAACTGTGTTTTAATGACGTCATGTTTTCAAGTGATTTTAATAAATCTATTATTCTTTTTCTTTAATATGAAAAAAGGTACTAGAACTTGCGTCCATCTTCTCCATTCATCCACTAAAGTGCTTAATGCATGTCTGAGTCTGTGTTTGTGTTTCTGCGTTTTCATTACCTACCGTTTTGAAACTTTGTCCAGAGAAAAAATACATTATTTGCAAGTTAGTTTTTGATAACTAGCCCTAGTTGGTAACTTTGCTGATTTGAGGGCGCTGCAGTGCTCTTTTATTTGCTCTCTGCACTGAGCGGCGCTTAGCAGCAAACGTTCTCCTGCAGTGTACAACAGTTGGGCCCCGTTTCGTTTCTCTTTTCACACACACACACACACACTTTGTGTGAGCTCTCTTTCTCTTTGGTACACTGGTGGTGGCAATTTGTGAGGCCAGTCGCACTTGCCACAACCATTTCTCTCTGTTCATTTTCTCGCAAACCGCCATCGCCGACGCTGCTGCGGTTTCAATTGCCTCTAATTGGCGCCCCCGATTCTCTTCGTTCACTCCACCACTCTTCAATTCAATTCATTTGTGAGGTTTGAACTTGCCCTTGATTTGCTTGCTTGCTTGTTTGTTTGCCTCCACTGCTGACTGCAGTTCATTTTTGCCTGCCTCCTTTTGTTGACCCCTTTTGTTTCTCCAGCAATTTCCTCAACAAATCAGATTACTTGTTAGTAAGGAGGGTGTTATGTCAGCCGCAGACTATTTGTTATGGCTTGTTTTCACAGACTCTTTTGATTTGCTTCTTTACTTGACCATCACCACTGCCATCCTATTTTGGCTGCAAGCCAACTTTGCAGTTATTATTAATGATCGCCAGCTTCTGTAAAATACCGGTTGAACAGTAACAAAAGATTTTTAAATTTTTTTCCTATTTAGTTTGGCTCACTAATTTTTAGTTTTCGCTCATCACTTTTTTGCCTTCTTCTAACTAATGTTTTTCCTCTTCATCTTTAACTACCGTCATTTAGCGTTTGTTTCTCCGCACACCTGTCTTTCCTATGTTCAGCACCAATACTCTCATCGTCCTCGCCTTTTACCTTTCATTTTGCCTCTTCACCTGTTGTTTAGTTCTCTGCACTCGATTGGAATCAGACTTGGAAGCTGCTCCTAAGGCTGTTCAGCATCCAGAACTGGCTTTGAAGGTAATCGGGGGAAACGGCAACGGCAACAACGGCAACGACGACCCCAACAACACCAACCAAGCAGTCAAAGACATCATCATCGGCCCCAGCTCCAGCAACATCAACAATGTCTAAACACTGGTCAAAGCACTTTTGCTGCAGTTCCGGCACCGCTGTTGAAGAGGCGGCGGCGGTTGACACTGCTTTGCCAAACCTTGAGGCAATCGCCGCCAAAATGGCCGCTACCAATGGTCGTCTCAAGGACAACAACAGCAGCAGCAGCAATGTAGAAAGTATCAGCGGCAGAATTCGAAACAACAATGGTCCAGTGTGGACCAAACCATCCGACGAGTGGATGGCCCGGAAGGACGACGGCGGCATTTGGATGGGCGCCCCGGTGAAAACTGTTCAACTGTCGACCATTTCCGTTTCTTCCTCTTCTATTCTGACTACCGAGGTTAAAGAGCTGCTGGTTGAGAAGGAAAGTGAAAACGGGGGAAACGGAGAGTTCTTGAAGGGAGAAAATCTGCTCACTGGCAACGGATCTGATCGCAATTCGGAAAAGGTGACCATTGTGGACAAGCGGACTGGTGATCACGCTGTAGTGTAACACAAAACTTGTGTCTTTTGTGATGATGAAGCAAGGTACAAGGGGAGATGGCTCATGCACTTTTGATTTTGAGATTTCAACGACATAGACAACATTTCCTCTTCTTTTTTCCTGATTGCATTTTTGTTCCCCTTTTCATAACGACGCTTTTCATTTTCTAATTCCTAGTAAAACCTGTGAGTAACTTTTTTGACACCTTTCCCTCTCAATATATGATATATTGCCTAGTGATATTAGTAGTTTCACTTGTAGCTTTTAAAATTACATTCTTTTTTCTTTTTTCTAACATTCTTTTTGCAACACTAACAATACTCTTTAGCATCTTCATTTGTTTAATCACCACACAATGTTCTCTTCCCATCTTTATTAGAGCTCCTCTCTCTTAAACTCCTCTACAAGAATTCTAACTATCCCCTTCAAAACTGAAGTTTTCTTCTTTCCTTAAACTGCCCTCTTTTTGTTTACTTTTCTTGCTTTCCTTTTTCAAGTGTTTAGTTTACAGGTTTTCATCTTAAAAACTCAAACTATCAACATTTCCATTCTTTTCTTAGTGTATCAACCAATAAAAGTGTGTTGTAAATGCCAAAAAAGGAGTACTTTGACATTTTGAGAATCTCACAAACAAACTTTATTGAAACTACTGATACAGACGAGCATTGGTGCGGGCAGCGCCGAACAGGTACAGTGTAAGTAAGTAAGTGCAGCAAAAACAAACAAGCAAAGTGTTCAAATACAAAGTGCAGTGTTTCAATTTCTCAAAACAGTAACGCCTTCTACAATAAATCATCAAGTAGCAGTTAAGTGATAATCAGAAAACCGCAACACAGACGAATGAAAGAGAGAGAGAGAGAGAGAGAGAGAGAAAGAGAGAGAGAGAGAGAGAGAGAG
>JAALOO010001556.1_pt1 | contig 15104 bp, 19 predicted proteins | sample 7257641 | NCBI WGS metagenome assembly JAALOO01 (sample SAMN14085613, study PRJNA598686) | mite metagenome | biome: ENVO:01001000; feature: ENVO:01001002; material: ENVO:01001226; isolation source: single female mite from University of Michigan culture on fish food culture... ...
CCCCAAAATCAAAATTTGAAAAAGTAGTAAAAAAGTGCGCGGTGTCCCCCCTTAAAATGTACGACAGCAGAGAAAAGTTCTGTGCGAGAAGTACTATTGACAAACGCATTACTGCCGCCGCCAATTTAACGGCTTTGTGAATATGGCCATTTTCTTATGTGTGAATAAAACCCACATCATGGGCGTACAAATATAAAGGAATAAAATACAAAAAACTAAACGAAAAACGATAATGACTCTAATAATGATGACTGTGGCTGCGACAAAGACGGTGATTGTTGTTGACAATTTCAGGAGAGAGAAGCCTAGTGAAGAGAGTTCACTTTCACACATAAGAAACATTTAATTTTGTTTTACTGAAAAAAGCGGAAATTACCTGTCTCTTTCTGTGCGTAGGCTACGTAAATTAATAGCGGCAATCTTTTGAAAACGTTTTAAAAAAAGTTTTAGTGCAAAAAAATTAAAATAGATTATACTTATGCTTTGAACGAACGCACAAGGAAGAGTTTTGAAATTTTGAAAATGGCAAAAAAAACCTTTTTAATGGTACCAAACAAGAAAAACATCTAAAGTGCTTTGAAAATGTCAAGAAGCAAACTTTCTCAAGAGAAGGCTAAAAATACAAAAAAAATTAACTGCTCAAAAAAATTTGCATCTGATCAATAAAGTGAGCCAGGCACCAAAAGAGAAAGTGGGGCAGCAGATTTACCAAATACCCGGTGAACCACTCAAAGCGGGCGTGGCCACGCTGGTACAGATCACGGCTATTTGTATCCAACTTTCTCCCCTTTCCCCTCCTCCTTTTTCCCTTACTCCTTTCAACTAAATCCACCCTAGCCCTCTTCAGCCCACTGGCCAGGCCTAGCCAGACAAGGCAGTTCAGGTAGGCGCTCGCCGGATTGAAGACCTCCTCGGGGCCGAGCTCACTGGCGCCGGCGTCCCAGGGAAAGGCGTGGTGGTAGTTGTGAAAGGCCTCCCCGCCCACCAGGTGTCGAACTAGAAGATGGGCCTCAGCAGGGCCGATTTGCCCGTTGCCATTGTACGGCCGCTCGCCGTACAGGTGGCACCAGCTGTTGGTCAGCCAGGTAATGTGCAGCGAGTAGGCGTACCGGAAGAAGACGCAAAAGAACAGGGCGTGTTCAATCGGTTCGCCCCAGCCCCAGACGGGAACGGCCACCGGAAGGGCGAACCACAGCAAAAGGACCAGAGGGCGGTACCAGCGCCGCTGAAAGGCCACCACCGGATCTGCCGTTAAATCAGCTAGGCTGATCAGTTTTCCTTTTGCAGTTACTTCAGGGTGTTTTCTAACAAGAAGCCAGCCCTAAAAAAGTACCAAACAAAAAGGGGTAAAAATTCTGAAAATTAAAAATTGTTAAATACCATATGACTAAAGAAGAAGCCCCGCCGCGAGTCGTGCGGATCGGCATCGGTCTCCGAGTAGGCGTGGTGCGCCCGGTGGTCGCGGCACCACTCGTAGAGGTCGTTCTGCAGCGCGAGCACGTGACAGAGGGCGAGGAGGAGGCGCAGCGGGGCGGTGGCCTGGAAGGAGCGGTGCGCCCAGAGGCGGTGGGCGCCCAGCTGAACGCCCAGCGCCGTCGCCTTCAGGAGAAGAACGGTAAAAAGAAAGGTCAAAAAGGTGATCTTCGAGTAGAGCAGCAGCCCTCGAAGGGCGAACAGGTGAAGGGCGGCCATGAGGAGGACATTTCGCCAGACGATTTCACGCATTGTTTTGTTTTGGCTTTGGCTTTGATCTCTTTAATTAAACACTGTGTCAAGACAGTGTGTGGGTGTGGGTGTGTGCGCTGTTGTTGCTGTTGTTGCTGCTGCTTTTTGAACGAAAACAACGCTTTAATCAAGCGTTTTGTTTGTTTGTTTGGTACTCGCACTTTGCCTCACACTACTTTCACTTAACATAATAATGTTTTTCCAATGCGGACCCATTTCAGCGCATTAAATACCCTCGGTGTTTTGGTTTTAAGCTCGCTCACTCACAAGGGACTACTTTGGCTGCTGCTGCTGTTGTTGCTGCCACTGCTAAATCCTTAATGTGCACAACGACTAAAGTGTTTTGTTTGTTTCCTTGTTTTTTTATTAAAAAATAATATTAATTTTTTTTGTGAACGCTTTTCCTTGTGCAGCACAAAAACAAGATCCAGACAAATGAAGTGCTGAAAAGGTTAAATAAAAAAATTTATTTAAAAATGTGTGTGTGTGTGTGTGTTTGTGTATGTAATGACATTTAGTGTTCCAAGAGGTACAATCAGAGTAAAAAAGAAAAAAGAATGTCAATATAATGTAATTCAAAATTAATAAAGAAAATAAAAAGTGAAATAAAAGGTAAAGGAAAGGAAACTAACACTTAGAATTAAAATTTAGTTAAAAAACAAATTGCGTTTTTAGTTGGTTGGCTGGTTAGTATGACATGGCTAAACAAACAACCAATTAATCAAAAAAGTACAATTTTTTAAAAATAAAACTTGCTTTGCTTAAAAAACTTCATTTGTCAAATACTTTTTATTTATTTTCGGAAAAAAAGACAAACTAAAATCTGTTTTTTTGCTGCCAAATTAAAAAATTATTTTTTTGGTCAATATAGTTAACCGAAACAAACAGCAGCACATCAAGGGAGAAAACAAGTTAGCCTAAATTACTAAATCACTGAACAGCTAACCAATTAATAACACTTAATACTGAAAATGAGCATCATGACCTTTTCCAATTCATTAAGGTGCTCCGATTTCACATTTTATATTTCAAATAATTAAATAAATTTTTTTGCTGAACTTTTTTTTGCATGTCTAATTCTTGTTTTGAAAAAATTTAGTTCATTTGACAAATTTTAGAGTTCTAATTTCAGTTTATTTTCCACTTTTTTTCAAGTACTCTAAATCGCATTTCATTATTAGCTTCCTAATACCCTAGTGATTAGCTAACATTGGAACAAAAGCTTTTAACAGAACTCGGAAGTGCTTAGGTTTGTAGTTCTGATTTTACTTTTGATTTCCTTATTTCTTTCTTTCCTTACGTCAAATGCACATTTTTAAAAAAATGAAAAAATTTTTTGCACAAAAACGGTTTCAGCTAACAACAAAAAGTTATTTTTTGTGTTTTGAGGAAACTGTAAATTTAGATAAGTTTTTGTACGGTAATCGAATAATTAAAAATTTAGAAAATTATATTTGAACTAGAAAAACAAATGTGATTTTTTTGTTTACAATTTCATATCACACAATAAAGTATCGATTGATTATCTTCTGTTACAAGCTTTTAAAATAAAATGAAAAAGCGTTCAAACTTACTACTACATTTTAACTTGTCCTTCACTTTGAATTTGTCCGATCAGTGCACAAATGTTTAGCGTTTTTGAACACATTACAGAAAAATACCAGTTTGAATTGATTACATTAATTTTTTTTCTCTCTTTCACATTTTATTTGCTAGTGTGATCATGTGTTTTTTGAGTGGCTGTACTAGAGAACAAGAAAGAACGACTGCCTACAGGCAAACTCTGATTATAAAAGTACTGAAAAACACACACTGGCAATCAAAGCTCTTGGCAACAAAAGAAGAAGACATTATCACACTGCCGACTCACACAGCTGACCTTGAGTGGCCAAAAATAGCATCAAAGAAAAAAATCTCACTCTGATGTAAGCAACAGCAATCCGCACTTGCAGTGCAAAGTTTAGTTCCCGGAGGAGGTATTTAAAAGAGTTGTTTCCCTTGAAAATAAACATTAATTGGCAATGAGAGGTAGGTAGCTCTTCGGTGAAAAACAATTTGCTGATTTGTTGACTTTGAACTAGCCAGAAAAAGAGAGTCGAAAAACAACGGAGAGATAAAAAAAAGCTGATTTGGCTCTAATCAAAGTTGTTATTATTTTTGCTGTTGCCGCTCTGCAACTTCACTTTTGTTTGTTGGTTGTACGGCTGCCAGCAAGCAGTTGTACGACTGTTTTTTTTGCAATTTGGCTAATAACAACAACAACAACAACAACTACCAAACAAGCAGCAAAATAAAAACATGGATCTTTTTCTAACTCTGGTGCTCATTTTGTGCAGCCTGCTGGGGCTGTATTACCTGTAAGTAACTTATTTAATATTTGAAAAATTTTGCTAATTTTCTAAACACACTTTTTCATAGACGCATCAAAAAGAAGTACTCCTACTGGAGCGACCGGGGCGTCCCCGGCCCCCGGCCGTCCTTCTTCGGCATGGGCAACCTCTTCGCCGTCTTCGGCGATCGACCGGAAGTGGCCGAGGTTCGCCTGTGGCAGCAGTACGGCCCCGTCTACGGGGTCTACTTTGGCTTTGACCCCGTGCTGACCATCGCCGACGTCGACCTCATTCAGCAGGTGATGGTCAAGGACTTTGGCCACTTTATCAACCGACAGAAGTTGAAGACCTACCACAAGCTGTTCAACCACAACCTCTTCTTTGCCGAGGATGACGAGTGGAAACGGTAGGATAGGATTTTGTTAAAACTTTTTCCAATATTTTAATTTTTTAAATATTTTTTTCAGAATTCGAAGCATCGCCTCGCCCTCATTCACCTCCGGAAAGCTGCGCTCAATGGCGCCGCTGATGAACCGGTGCATCGAAAAGTTGGTCACCTACTTTAACAGTGTAGCCAGTAACAACGGCGGAAGTGGGGTGATCAAGACCAAAGAAGTGCTCGCCGGTTTCACCATCGACAACATCGCCCTCACGGCGTTTGCCACTGAAACGGATGCTAATGATTCTCGCCAGTCTCTGAGTCCCTTCATCAAAAATGGCCTAGAGATCTTCGACTTTCCGTTAGAAAAGATGATTTTTGCCTTTTCCTTTCCCCGATGGTTCAACAACCTGATTGGCGTTCAACACAACTTTCGCCAGCGGAACTTTGACTTTTTTGTACAGCTGACGCAGACGATTGTACGGCAGCGGAAAGCGGAAAAGGAAAAGGCGGAAGCAAATGGGACGACTGGCCAGAGCAAACGAAACGATCTAGTGCAGCTGCTGATTGACGGTTATATTACTGAAGGTGACCTTCAACAGATGAACAAAAATTTGGATGAGCTAAGTGCTGAAATTGAGGGTAAGTTTGTAAAATTTTTTCTTTTTAAACAAAATTTTTTAACTTATTTTTTAATTACTTAGATTCCATTGGCAAAACTTCTAATGGCAACCACTCAATTTCCTCAGGCGTCAAAAGACACCTGACAGAAGATGAGATAGTTGCTCAATGCATCTTCTTCTTCTTTGCTGGTAATATTTTAAAGTTTTGTTTTTTGATAACTTGTTACTTATCATTTTTTTTGTTTCAAAAGGATTCGAGACTACCGCCGGCACTCTGACCACTCTGATCTTTGAGCTGGTGAGCAATCCCAAAATTCAAGAAAAAACCTATCAAGAGCTGGTGGAAGTTCTAGGAACACTGGATCCTTCCTCTGAGCAGTACTACGAGGCAGTGATGACCCGACTACCTTATCTGGAGGCGGTTATCAAGGAGACCCTGCGCAAGTATCCGCCGGTAGTTCGCCTGGACCGTCGCTGCGCCACTGAGGGCTACAAATTGGGTGGAATTACCCTATCAAAAGGAACCCTGGTTCACGTGCCCTCCTTTGCCGTGCACTGCAACCCGCAGTACTACCCGGAACCGGAAGTTTTCAAACCGGAACGTTTTTTGGCGGAAAATAAACATCTTCTCGTTCCACACACCTACATTCCTTTTGGCATTGGCTCGAGAAACTGCATCGGAATGAGATTCGCCTATCAAGTTCTGCGACTGATGTTGGCCACCATTTTGCGGCAGTTCAAGTTTACCGCCACTGAGGGCACGCCTGATAAGCTGCAGTTTAGATCGATGAAGCCGCTGTTGAATGTTGAACCGTTTCCGGTGGCAGTTGAGCGTCGAAGTTGAAAGAGAAAACAATAAAGTTTTTTATTTTATATCTGAAACGTTTGATTAAATTTGCCCCGCCTTTACCGCCGGGGGCTGTAGTTGATGCGAATGCTAAGCGGACATCGAGCGTCCGGGGCAAAATGGGTATCGGGAAATTCCCTCTCCAACGCCTTTTCAATTGTGTCCATCGTCCGTAGCCGCCGGTGCAGGGCCAGGTCCGCCAGCCGGCTCATCACCCAAACCAGCACCTTCCACCTGCACAGCGTTCCTAGAATAAACTTTAGCAGCTGGTAGTGAAAGCGCTCAGAGAACGTCCTCAGTGGATAGTCCCGCTTCGCGTCCACCACACGCAGGCAGGGGGCGTGGTAGTGCATGAGGACGTTGTAGGAGAAAAGGGGGTTGATCAGCGACATGCCGTCGCACACTGCCCGGCACATGCGCTCTCCGGTCGGCTCCCGTCGCTCGGCGACCGCCAGCCGAAAACTTCCGGCGTACATCAGCCGACAGAGGGCGGCCACCTCGCCGTCACTTCCGCCGCTGCAGAGGTTGAAGCGATCCTCGATGCCCAGACAGTAGCCCATGACCCGCCAAAAGTGCCACAAGGAGTGAAAGTCCTCCTGGGTGAAGGTGTGAAAGCCAAACTAGATTACAAATCAAATAAAAACGTTTTTTTAAAAGCGGCTATTTCTACCCACTCCTCCCACCTCTTCCGGGAAAACCGTCAGCAGGCCCATGAAGGAGAACTGGGCGCCGACCATGGCGTACTGGCTCAGCCAGAGATGATCATCTTTAGTAGCCTGAGAGCTTGAGGAACCGTTTAGCTTATCAGCCGTCTGCCGGTGCAGTCCTCGCACTACTTTCAGAGAGCGGAACGCCTCTGACCGAGGGTCAAAGGGGTCGGAATGAAACCAGCTGCGCACGTGCCACAGCGTGGACATGTACCGCGTGAAGAGGCGTGACACGGTGGCCGACTGCCCGGTGGTCAGCAGCGGAAGTAGGGCGTCAGTTTGGGCGAGGCCGAGCATTAGGCCGTAGTAATGGGCAATTCCAATTCTGTATTTAAATTTTTAATTGTGTAATTAAAATTAAAAAAATTAAAATAGCAAAACTACATTAATTACATTATAGAGTAGGTGGAAAAGAGCTGCTGCCCTCGGCGGAAGGTTTCCGGCTCGTACCACGCTGGAACCGTCTTTGGACTGCAGTTTGGGTTGATTCCCGGCGTCACCTTGCCTTTGGTGAAGATGAGCGTCAGCTTCCTCAGCGCCCCGTTCAGGTCTTCATTGTTCTGTTGTTCTTTTTTTGTTAAAGTTTTTGACATTTTTTATTTGGTTCTTTTTTCTTTACACTAACACAAATAATAAGACACACTTTGAACTACTACTAATGACAGCAAAAAATAATAAGTGCTGCTTTTGTGTTGTTGTGGTTGACAGTGTTTAGAGTTTTCAGTTTGGTGCAAATCAAAACTGTTTATTGGCGCTAATGAGCACGATTATTATGCCGGTTTTTATGATAATAATATAAATGAGGATGGTAGTAATGTACAATATCTACGTCTACGTCGGCACCGTGTGTGTGATTAACGAATGTGATAAAGTGATAAATAAAAAATCGAAAATGTTGTACAAAATCAGTGTTTTTGTGTACAAATGTACAAATGAGTGCGCACTTTGTTTTTTCTTTCAGTTTGTTGATATTTGATGTTAATCTTTTACTATTAGACACTTGTCATCAAAAGAAATCAAGCAAAAAACGCAAAAAAAAATTTTGAACTTTGATTTTTATTTATCAAAAAAAGTCAACTACAATTTATTTTATTTGGGAATTTTCCTACATTTTTTTATCTGTATTTTAGTTTATTAGATTAGGAAAACTGCCCAGCAAAAAAAAGTAAAAAGTTAAATGACTGATAAAAGAGACAACTAAAAAACTGGGTTTTAACTTTTAATATCAATAAAACCAACACAATCCTTAAAATGTCCTAACACATTAAAAAACTTTTTATAATTAAGTTGCCTGTCAACTTTGTTTATTAGTGTTTACTTTTAATTGAGTAAGTTGACTGGTTCATTTATTAACTCAGTTCAAGTGCATTCGGGTTAAGAACTAGGCAGTCGTTGTTGTTGGTGCTGTTATTCGCCTTTTTGTGGAACTATTTTTAAACTGAGCGCAAGTTCAGCTGAAAGACCAGTAGTGAAATCAATCAATTTGAGTTCAGTAGAATTACTTCTACTCCTACAACTCCTACAACTTGAAAATATATAAAAACAAAAACTTTTAATAATTAATTTATCTTACGCTGAAAATTTAATAAAAGGGTTCCAAATGAAGTTTAGTAGTAAAAGCTCAACAACAGCAACACGAGCGATTGATTTTAAGTCAGTAAAGAAAAAATAAAGCAAATAAAAAGCAGTTTTAAGTTTATTTAAATTCACTTCAACAGAACTGAAAAAATAACCAAAAGATCATGATTTTCATCAAAATTGCCGTCCTTTTAGTGGACATCCTTTTCGCCGTCCTAAATCCGATTAAAAAAATTGCCTTTATCGCCGCCTACTTCCGGCGCACCAAACTCGCTTCAGCCGGTGACCGGAAAACACTGGCTCAAATCTACCTTATTTTATCTCTCATCACCATTCAACTCCTTAAACTCCTGCTCACCTACCTCCTCCGCCCAGGTGACTTCACCAAAACGGTCCTCTTTGACTATTTCCACCTAAGCCACCTCCCGCCGGAGTTCAACCTGGCCATTGCGCCGGTGCTGGCGATGATCGCCTACTACTACTGGGTAGGCCACTTTGAGGTGGAGGGTAATGGAACGATGCAGCTCGCCTATCGAGTACTGCTTGAAGGCGAGCACTCCTGCTTTCTGCAAACGGAAACCACGGAAGTCACGGGCCGAAATGTCCTGGCGATGATCAAGGCCTCTGCTCTGCTTTTTCTAAACGCTCAGCAGGTGTTCATCGTCGTCTTAGGTAGGTTTGAACTTTATGACCGATTTGGCGGCCACTAAACTGCATCTTATCATTTTTTTTTTGTTTTTTCTTTTAAGATATCTTCATCGTCAGCTGTCAACTGCGACTGTACGCGCTTATCACCGCCGACCAGTCTACCACTTATCTTCACGACGGAGTTTGGGGCCTTTTTCTACTGTTTTTAATGCAGTTCAACGCCCTCTCGCTGTACATCTGGGTCTACACCTTCATCTACATCGCCGAGATGGCCGCCACGCTGTCCGTCGTAGTGACGGAAATTGTCTTTATCCGCTTTCGCCAAGCGAGCCGCCTGATCAGTCCTCAGGGTCGAATTAGCTTCAAAACTTCTTGCTTAAAAGTTCAAAAGAACAACTGCAGCGGCTATTTTGACCTGCATCGCTTCTTCGCCTTTCACGCCCACAACCTAGGCGTGGTCCTCGTCTTTAACCGGCTCTACTCAAAGCTGCTCCTCGCCTACATTGTCAGCAATGTGCCGCTCAGTGCGCTGATTATCAGTCGGCTGATAAGGGCGCCCGCGGTTACCATTCACAGCCTCTTTCTGGGCACCATTCTCCTGGGGCAGTTTGCCGCCCTCTTCGGCAATCACCTAATGGCCGCCCTCTACCCGAAGCGAATTCACCAGGCCAGAGAGCCGTTGACGAGGCTCAGCTTTCGGTTACAAAACGTTGAAAGGAGCGGAGAGGATCGAAATAGCTCTTCTGAAAACAGTTTTCACCTGGGAACACGCCTTAAACTGGCCAACTACATCGCCAAACTGTCCACTGATAATCAGTATGGCATCTCCTTTTTGCAAAGTAGCCTGGTGACTCTTGCCACCTTTTTCAAAGTAAGTTTTTTTTTATTACTTTTTGTTTGTGCTATTTAACCTATTTTAAAATCAACTTTTTTGCTCCTACTAGTTTCTCATGTTTTACAGTCAAATCTTCATGATGACGTTTAATTTGTTTAAAAATTAATTACCAAATTGGTAACTATTATTCTTTTGAATAAAATATTAAGCTTTCAAATATTAAACTTTTTATTTTGTTTAGTATTAATTATTAATTTAGTTTTTTAAATAAAAAACAAAAGAGTATAAATTATTAAAAGCAGATTAGTGTTGGCACAAAAACAAAAGGGTAAACAGTTGCTTTTTTATGTACAGGTATATAAACTGAGCCTAAACTTAAATTTAAAATGTTTTTTTATTTATTAAAAAACAATTGCCAATTTTGTTAATTCTGCAAGCACAAAGTTCCCATTACGGTGTGTTCAAAATGTCATTAATTATTAACAGCAACAACAGCAGCAACAGAATTTCATTACCTGTTTGTACCTTCTTTCAACTAATTTTCTTTTTCATTAGTTGAAAATAGGCAATCATGTGCTAGCTTTTTTATGTATCAAAGTCTAGATAAATGACACAACTGAAACTATGTTCAATTTAGCTAATCGTTAAATTTTTTTTAAATTTGAAATTTTTATATAAAACTGCTGAATTTAGTTTTTCACAACTATTTAATTTAAAAGCTGAAAATGGAATCACTTTTCTGCTGTCGAGAGCGAGCTACTCAGGTCACCGGCCAATTATCAGCAATTTTATTCATTCTAGTGCCCTACAAAACGGTCAGCTACTTTAAACAGGCGTTCCTCATATCAAAACGCCTTTCCTTAGACCCAGAAAGAATTCCTCCTCTCTTCAAGCTGCTCTACGCCATTCTCGCCTATGAGATGGTCAAGATGATCATCTTCAACTTTTTGCCCTGCTCAAAAGGCACTCAGGTAATCTGGTTCGACTACTTTACCTTTGCCGGCATGCCGGAAAATTTCAACCTCACCTTTGCCGTGATGTACTACCAGTTTGCCTACTTCTACCAAGTCTGCTACTTCCAAAGCTACCTCAACGGCAGCACCGTGACCATGTACAAGGTTCTGGTTCTACAGCAGGTCCGCCCCGTCTTTCTCTCCACCAAGTACCAGGGAAAGTACGAGGTGACCGCCTTTGTACGGCGGCTCTACCTGGCCATCCTCAACTACCAACAGGTGAACGTCATTAGTCTAGGTAAAATTAAGTGTTATTTTTAGCTTTTTGGTTAGCTAAAAAAACTATTTAATTTTACAGTCGCCTTTGCCGTCAAGTCGCAGCTCAACATTCTCCAGTTTATCAGCCAAAATCCGGAAGCTTTTCAAAGTTTCAGCGCTATTTTACTAGCAGAAGTGAACGCCCTCCTCTTCTTCATCAGCCTGGGCGCCTTTGTGCACATCGCCAATCTCTCGGTGACAATTGGCGTCACCACTGTCCTGCTGCACTTTATCCTCCTCAGTCAGATCAAGCAGTTGCTCTTCTTTTCTGGAAATCTAATTTCCAGGCGAAGCAGCACCTTCACAACTGCCGTTACGCGGAAGTTCATCTCCCACCAAACTTCCGCCCTGCTGCAGGTGCTAGCCTTTGACCGCCTCTTTGGGTCGCTTCTCTTTGCCTACATTCTCGCCAATTGTCCGCTGAATGCCCTCGCTTGCAGTTTGCTAATTCAGGGTCGACTGGAGGGGGCCAATTCAAAGGGCGACCTAAAGGGCAACCTAGTTCAATTCGTCATCGGCCAGTTTATTCCCTTCTTTGCGGTGCACGTCATGGCGGCAAAGTACAGCCGAAAGTTGCACACTCCAACGTTAAGGGTTTTGTCTTTAAACATTCAAAATAGGATGAGATTAAATTTTAACTCAAGTTCAACTAGCAGTTCAATTCGAGATCAGCATCAGGTGATGCGCTTTGTGGAGCACTTTCACACCGCCAGTCCCTATGGAATTACCTACGCGGGCATGGGCCTGGTGACGATGGTCACCTTTGCCAAAGTGAGAGATTTTTTTGTTGATACTTCTTTATTATTTGAGTAATTTACAACATTCATTTTTTTCTTTTCTACTTTGCAGTTCTGCATGTACTACCACCAGTTTTTAATGTACATCTACATGATTGAATTTTAATTTAGTGTTTAAAAAATTTAAACTTGAGAAGGGGGCAATTTTGTTCAACTCAACTAACTAATCAATTAATTACCTCTACCCCACTTGCTGTAAGCTTGCAACTTTTTTCCTGACAGTTTAAGTTTCCAGTTTTTCTTGAGAAAAAATTAATAGCACTAATAAAAAACACACTGTTACAACAACCTCTAACAAACAAGATAATTAATATAATAACTTTGGCATTTCAAAGAAAAGAGAGGGATTTTAAAATGACTAAATGTTAGTTCAGTTTAGCAACTTTTTTTTATTAATCCTGTGTATATATTTTGATTTTAAAAATATTAAATTGATTTTCAGAAAAAAATGAACTTATTTATAAGTTATTTAGCAATTTTTTTAATAATCACATTTTCAATTTTCAAAACTGATGCAGCTAAAAATGCAGTTGCTAAGTTCAAGTGCGATTTAGCTGTGTTTGAGCGCTGCGTCAGCACACTCTTCGTCAACGCCGATGAAACCTTTGTCTATCCAACTAATTTAAAGGAGATGAACGCCACCTGCAAGTAATAATTAAATTCATCGTTTAATTTTCTTTTATAGTTTACAAACAAAAATACAAATTAAAAACTGCCTACAGAATACTGCACAAAGTCGACAAGTGCAGCAAGGACTACCTGGAGTACTGCCTCAAAGGAGAGACCAAAACGGTGGCAAAAATTATTCTAGTAAGTTAAATTTCTTTTTAAATGACAAAATTCCTAAATTAATTCCTATCAATTTTTTTTCAAGTACGGTAATGCCCGACAAAACCGCCTCTACTGTTCAAATGCCGCCCGGAAGACTACCTTTACCATCTTTGGCCGCTGCGCCAACCGCCACAAAGCGGAGATCTACGGAAATACCGTTCAACTGAACAGGGACCTTCACGCGGTGGCCGCCTACCCGGTGAGGCGGGAGAAGATTAATCTGACGTGCTGGTAATTTTATTAAATACATTAGAAGTTGCAATAAAGTTAAAAAACAAACATTCAATGTATCAGCAACACCTACACCTTCAAAAAGCGAATGATGAAGACAATTGCCGACTGCACCCAGGCAGAACAGGATGCTTTTGAGGCCTTTTTGGATGGCTCCTCCACCGACGGCATGTCGGTGATGTGCACTGTTCAGGTACAGGTTTAAACATTTTAAACTCTTTTTAAATTTAATTAAACTTTTTTGATTAATTATTTTTCCTCAATTTAACTTCAGGAAAACTCCGACGAGTGCAAGCGCCTGCAAAGGAAGCTGCCCAAGTGGGGCAACAAACCGCTGCGACGGAAGGTCATCTTCCTCTCCATCATCGATGTACTGGAGAGTTTGTAGAAGAAGGTAGGAAGGAGGAGGAGGTTGTTCAGTTCTTATCAGCTGACTGATTTTTTTAATTGCAATTTTGTACTCCAGGCAAACTTAAACTTCAAAAAATTGATAAGAAAAAAGAGGGTAACTATCTGTCGTGTGCATAAATTAGCAATTAAATGAAAAGCTTTGCGGTAGAAAAAAATGTGTTTTTGGAAATTAGTAAAGTTTTAATTCTTTTTTTTTTTTCTTTTTGTGTTGCCTAATTACTGTAATCTTAAAATTGATGTGTAATCTTTGTAAGTAGTGGAATAATTTAGTAATGTCAGTTTTTTGCTAATGTTTTATCAGGCGCATTTATCAAAACTGAAAACCCACAGCAATTTATTTGAACAATTTTATCAAATTCAGTTTTTGCATCAGTAACAACAAATGAAAAAGGTATAAAGCTGTGTTGAATTAACTTTTCATTCACTAGCAGCAAATTAACAACACAGTTTTTGGCTAAAAATAACCTCTGTTATTTTTTTAAAAAATTAAAAATGAAGCAAATAAAATTGACACAACTTGTGACGTTGCTGGGTAGTAGTGTTTTACTTCAGCTAGTTTTGTTTACTTTACCAACTTTAGCTAAACAACAACAATCTGCCTCTAACAAAAAGATCAACTTTAAATGTGATCACAAAAAATTTGAAGCGTCTATCGATCGATTCTTCTACACCGGCGACAGCGACTTCATCTGGCCCACCACATTAGCTGAACAGAATGCCAACTGCAAGTGAGTCTTTTTGAGTATAAAAAAAAGTTTATAAAAATCAGCAAAAAATTTACTAACTAAAAAAAACCTAGAAAGATAAAAGAAGTGGAGCGGTACTGCAAAGACTACGTTGAGAACTGCCTCAAACGAGAGACGAGGAACATCTTCAAGGTTCTGCTGGTTAGTTGGCAAGCAATTCTAATTTTGAAAAAAAACAACAAAAATTTACAAATAAAAAACTTTTTTTTAGTACGCAAACTCCCGTGTCCAGCGCAGCTACTGCCTAAATGACGGCCGCAAGCGACTCTTCACGACAATGGGCGCCTGCATGAACCGCCATCGGGCCCAGGCAAGCGCCCTCGATGACGCCCTCAATCGAGATCTGCACGCAGTGGCCGCCATGCCCGAGAAGAAGCTGAAGATACCCATTCTCTGTTGGTGAGTTTTTTTATTAATTAACTTTAACATCTAACAACAACATTTTTTAACATTTAAACTGTTTAGCGACTACTTTGCCTTCAAAAATCGCATAATGGCCGTACTGAGTGACTGCACCAAAGAGGAACTGGACGTTTTTGAAGCGTTCATTGATGCTTCTACCACAGATGGCTTTTCGCTAATGTGCAATGTTCAGGTAAAAAAGAATTTTGAAAACTTTTAAAATTTTTTTAATTAAAATGTGATTTTTTTGCTGTTAGGAAAACTCGGATGAATGTAAACGACTGATGAAACGACTGCCCAAATGGACCAAACCGCTAAAAAGGAAGGTGTCGATGATAGCCGGCATTGATGTGATTGATAGTTTGTAAATACTGTGATTATAATCATGCTAGAGACATTAAAAATCAGTCAAGTTAAAAAAGTATTTTTTTATTTTAAATCTTTTTAATTTTTTAAACAGGTTTGATTTTGATGATATGTTTACCTTGATTTTCAGCATTAATGCATTAATTAAATTAAGCATTGGCAGAGAGGTAGAGTAGCTAAATGATAAGTACTACCCTAAAGACTACTGCAAAGTTTATTGCCAGTGCAGTGGCACGGGCAAACGATACTGACCTTCGACAGAGGAAAAAAAGGATAAAGAAAAAGAAAAATTCACAAGAAACGATCACCTTTCTTCTGCTATTTTTTTTTGCAGTACATACTTGCAAACAACTTTGATACAGGGTAAACAAAAAATA
>JAALOO010000485.1_pt3 | contig 15100 bp, 12 predicted proteins | sample 7257641 | NCBI WGS metagenome assembly JAALOO01 (sample SAMN14085613, study PRJNA598686) | mite metagenome | biome: ENVO:01001000; feature: ENVO:01001002; material: ENVO:01001226; isolation source: single female mite from University of Michigan culture on fish food culture... ...
ACTGATTGGTTGGGTGTTAAAGTTGGCAAAACCAGTACTGCTGATGTTGCTGGTAAATCCACTTGAACTTGAACTTTTAGGTAGCATATTTAAATTTGCACTGATCAGAGTACTTGTTAAATCTTTAGCTTGATTACTAGAGTTTTTGTTGGACAATGAAGAATTCGTTTGTGGAATTAGAGGCTGTTCACTATTCAGCCTTTGCTGTTGTTCTTTTTGAAAAGCAAGTCGCTCTTTGTCACCAAGAGACAGGACTCCAGAAGCTGAACCATTCGACAAGTTTTGTGGTGGCAAAGCAGCACTGACAGAATTAAAGTTGAACGGATCAAAGTTGGCACCAGAAGTGGCTGGTTTGTTACTTTCGCTACTTGTAAAGAAGGAATCATGTTGAACTTTTATGGAATCCAGCTGTTGAAGCTTAGTTTGATGATCCTCTTCCACTTTGCTCAGCATTTCCCTTATCAGCATCATAACAGTGTTGAACTGTGTCAAAAAAGAAACTGTAATTAAGATTTGTATAAACTTGGTACAAACATACTTGTTGAAGGTTGAGTCCATTCTCGATAGACATTGGAACTAGAAAAGGAATAACTTTAGTCGCCAAAATTTCTTTTGTCATTCCTAATTTGCTGCTGTTTAAAACGAGCTTGAAAATTCCTGAAAAAAGTTTAAATCAATGAGATAAAACAAACATTTACATTGTAAAATGGCACATACCAACAGAGGCCATTATGACGGCAGGTTCTCTTGAAGGCATTTGCATGACTAGTGTTAGAACTTCATCAAGAACCAGCCACTTATCGAGGTGTTCAAGAATTTTACCCAGACAAACTAGGCAGTTGACTCGCACAGAGAGTAATTTGGTGTTAAGTGCCAGCTTTTTTATACGTGGCAAAAGTGAATTTTTTGTTCCAGAGTAATCAATTAAATGAATAACGGTGGGCACGACGCTCAAGCACAGCTCCTGAATCTGATAGGCGTCAGACTCAAGAAAGCGATATAAAAGAGGAATGATATGTTCACGAAGAGACTCTGGTTTAGTATTAAACTTTTTAACCAAAAACTCCATGTTCTGCAGCAAGTATATGCCAATTTGAATGGGCTCTTTGTACTTAAACACTGGAACGAGATGGGGAACAATCCAAGTGTGAAACTCTTCATCTGTTGTATCTTTTGCAATTTGAAGCACATTGGGAAGCACAAAAGGAACCATCTCGGGATTGACAAACTCTTTCGCCAGGCCAGACATGATGCCACGTAGTCGGACTCGTTTTGGAAATTTATCCAGGAGATCGGGAAAACTCTTGTAGAACTGCGCCTTTTGTGCATTGTCCCACTGGAAAAGCGAATCAAAGTATTGCAACGCCCGGACCAACACATCTTGGAATATTTGAAGCTTTGATATCTGTTGAGCATCAGGTCGAAGTGTAGTGTCAATGCTGCACAACAACTTAATGTGCTTTCGCGACTCTTCAGGAATGGAACTCCAGCAGTTGTTGGATGATAATTTCCCCTCAAGTTCGGCGGCAAACTTAGAAGGGTTGTACTGGTGAGAGGAAGTAAATGTACAGGGCGCTGATCCCTGATTGTATAGAGTCAGTGTGAGAATTCCCAAGGAAAAGATGTCCGAACTTGCGTCCACTAGAGAGTTGTCACGTAAATTCTCCAGCGCCACATAGGAAAAGTTGGGCTGAGCATCTAATGACGTGTCTGGAAGTACCTTTAGCGCCGGATACTTGTACGGTTGCTCATTCGGCGTGGTGGTTGTTACGCTAAAATCAAAGCCCGATATTTTCCACAAGCCATTTCGATTTATGATAATATTTTCCGGTGAAATGTTTCGATGCAGTATTTTGGCGTCCTTGTGTAAAAACACCAGACCTTCTGCAATGGAGAAAAGGCCGTATTTGATTTCGACATCGTAAAATGAACGTTCTTGAGAGTCTTTCGAGTCGTCTGTATCGAGGTTCTTATTGGCGTCAAAGAGGTTGCTCAAACTGCCCACAACCGGCTCAGTGGCGAATGCAATCAAGTCGCGGCTCTCTTCCAAATTGTGCTGTACTGTGAGCATCGACGGGTGTCTCAAGCGAGTCAACTGGGCAACACCTCTGCGAATGGCCTCCAACAGCACTTCTTTGTCTTTCTTTGACAGCTTCTCCAAGGCCTTTTTCTCCAGAATAAAGAGTGCTGCATCCTCCTGAGTGCTCTTCTTGACGGCTTCGTATATTTTAAAAACAAGTCCAGGCCCAGCAGAGCCGACTTGGCGGATCAGTTCATATTGTCGGGTCAGTGGGTTGCCGGGAAGAGCGGTGGAGACGTTACTGGTCACTTGGTACACGGTCGCGGACACGGTGTCTCTTAACCGGTTTAATACTGATTCCATGTTCATTTTGACGGTGTTCGGTGAGTGGGACTAGTTGCGTAAGGGAGCATCTAACAACGAGAATCTCTACGAGCAATCAAAACAGGTGGAGTAGAGGCGAGTCGAGTCTGTTTACTTGCAGCAGTGCAATCGCTGCAGTGTAGATGGCATCCGTTTGATGCCCAAAAGAGGTGGACGCTTAAGTAGTCTCTCCAGAGCACAAGCAATAGTATTCAAGCAGAGTGGCGCAGCGGAAGCGTGCTGGGCCCATAACCCAGAGGTCGGTGGATCGAAACCACTCTCTGCTACTTTTTTTCATCTAAAATGTATTATCGCCAACTAGCACATTCCATGTTTATTATAAATGTGTATAGAAATTGACAAACTTAACAGGAGTTAGGGGTTTTGTTTAATTTCAGTAAAGGGCTTAAGCGAGGAAAACTCCCAAAAACAATTGTCACAGGGAAACTTGAAAGCTAGGAACAGTGAAAATTGCTTGCAACGTTGCAAAAGTCAGAATAGGGGAAGGGCACGTAGGAAAACACAAAGTTGAGAACGGCAGGTGAGAAAAAGGGTGCGCTGAAGGGGTTCTTGTAAGGCAGATAGTGGTGAATTAAGAAAATAAAATGCTTCAAATACAAAAAAACTTGTGGTACGACTTTCCATTGCTGAGCAGTTTGCAGCGCTTTCAAGTGCCAGTAGACCAGCTGCCGGCGACAGTATCCATTCAAACATTGGCTGGATCGGGTGATCAAAGAGAGCAGATCACTGAGCCAATGTTTACCAGTTTCTGGTGGAGTTAGACTAGAGCACAACAGACGAGTTGACCGAGGTCTCGTTTTCTCTTAGCCTTTCTTGAAGTCACCACCGAGGTGGTTGTTGTTGGCAGTGTCGAGGTACGCTGCTGCTGAGCTGGCATTCATGGGTGCTGCCCAGTTGGAGTTGAGGTTGTAGGACGAGGGAGAGACCAGGTACGCCTGAGTGGTCCCTGCCTCACTGCCACCTGCAAATGCGTGCTGCTGTTGAGCGTTGTTCATGTAGTGTGCGTCCATTGGATCGATGGAAGGCCCGTAGGAGTTGAAGTTGCCACTGTTGAAGGACATGTAGTTGTGAAAGCTGGGCGTCGGGTCGAAGGTGGAGGACATGGAGGGACTGGAGTAGAGGGGCATCGCCATGCCGCTCAGGTCCTTATCCTGAATGCCTCCGTCCAGCATCTGATTGTGAATGATCGGTCCAATGCCCGTCGACTGAGAGGGCTTCAGTGGTGGGTGAGCCGCCAGCCAGTAGCTTTCTAAAAAGTCAGCCAAGTGTTCGCAGGCATCCTCCAGGTGGTTTTCGTCCAGAATTATGTCAAACATTTCCTGAAAGCAATTGTTGCCGATCAGATTGTCAAGAACTCGCAAAAAAATCTTACCGGAGGACATTGTGCTAACTTTTCAGCAGCCACCATTTGAACGTTTAAATTGCGACTCTGTGACTTGCCGCGAGATTTAATCAACCGTTGGAGAACCTTGTAATTTAAAAGTGATTAAAAATGAGACCTATTTTTTTGTAGAAGCACCTTACTTTTGGAGAAGACACCTTGACGTAGACAAAAATAGGCGCAAGTGAAGTTTTGGCAAGTTGTGAAGGGTTATTGATGGTGTCACAGTCTAGAACAACTAGTTGCATCGTTCGGGCCAGTTCGAATATCCTTTCAATTTCATTTTGTAACTCGGCTGTGTGCAAAGGAGACAACTGAATAAGTGAATGCTTGATGAATTAGATGACTTACCTAGACTAGAGTTGCGGCTCTCTAGCCGGCCATACTCGAGAATTGGTCGTTTGTTGGGATTGTTTAGTGCTGACCGTTTGGCCATTGAGATGTCGATCATTACCCGAGTGATGATGATTCGCCCTTCAAATCGGCGTTTGAGGTAATCAAAGAGCGCCTTTTGCATCATGTCAGTCACTTCGTAGCCCTTCAAAGACGGTCCCACAAGGACAACTGGTCTCATTGAAGGTACTACGTCGTACGGTGGCATGTGCTCTGACTGAAGAAATGTACTCTTATTAATGCTGATTTTAGCCAATTAGCCACTTGCCTTTTTGAAAAATGGTTTCCTACGCTCTTTGACTGGTGGCGTTGTGATTGATGATTTGTGACGAGGATTATTCTCGGCATCTTCTGGACGCTCTGATAGGTAAACCAGTAGTAATGCATTGAGTCAATCGAGGAACATTATTTACCTGTAGTCGGCGAATTGGCATCACTCATGTTGGATTTAAAGTGTTCATTCGAGTTTAAAACTGCAAAGTTGGAACCAGACAGTGATTTGGAGTAGATTTTGTTGCGATTCGTCTGATTCTGCTGCAGTTTGAGGCCTTCCAACTTAACTGGACTGGGAATGAAACCAATATCGCTGTCCTCCTTGACCAGGCGTCCAATCCACCACTCGTTGTTGTATTTCTACGGGTGTGTTAGACACGTTTATACTTTTTTTCAAGTTGTCATTTACCTCTTTGATATGCAAAAAATCTTTAATGCCAAATGAGATGGCATAGCCGTGAATGGGAGAGTCATCGTCCACGCTTCCATCGTAAGAAACGTTGGTACGAACTGCAAATGCTACCGGTTTGGTCTGAAGAGAAGTGTGTGCTTAGAGAATTAGAGTACAAAGTGTAGAGCAACAAAATCGAACGTACCCTAGCTTTGTCCAATTGATGCAGCGCCAATCGTTCAGTTCTGGCGCGTGATTCACGGTCCTCTCGTTCATCCAGCTGAGTCGAGTTGTAGTTGTAGTCTGGGTTCAACGAGTCCTGTGCACGGATCATTGTCAATCATCAGAAGGAATGGCCATCTTTTAAGGCTAAAGCACATACAAATTTCATCATTGGTCAAATTTGACCCGCGTTGAAAGCGGCAGCAAATGTGGTGATCCAGGACTGCCGTTGGCGATGTGCCAAGAGAATGGTATGATTGATGATCACTGAACTGACTGCTACCATGACATCACTGGTTGATGCAGACAAAAGAAGGTGCGCTCAAGAATGCTGCAGTTAAAAGCAGATGAAGAAGATGAATGAGTGGTCGCTCGCTTGAGTTGATCATCGCTGATGCGGAAGCATGGCGACAAAGCTGAAGCAGTACATGTGTCACAACATTGGAAGAGAATCACTGGTGGAACACACAGAAAGGGCACACTATTTCAAATGGGAAATAGCGGTAAATACTGCTATTTCACATGGGTGACTCAGACGGACGCGAGAGCGCGGCTGTTCCTCTTTTCCGCTTTCGATTTCCACTCCCGAGAGAGGCACTTTAGTTGGATAGAGGAATATCAGCGGTGGATAGAGGCAGGAGGCAGAAAAGACTTCGTCATGACTGCACGACCGAGTGCAAACAGTGAAGTTGTAATAAAAAGAATCAATTGCCACAATGGAAGGAGAAAGAGTGGTAAGTTGGGTGGTGTGAGGGGCGCATCGGTCGGCGGCGAAGACAATCCGCAATGAATTGGTCGGGCGTTGCGCGCCGACATCAAGTCTTGACTCTGACCGAGAAGAGTTGGCTCCTCTTGCGTCTGTGTCTGTGTCTCTGTGGTTCACTTGTCCCGCTTTAACGGTGCCATGTTGTTTATGTTTTCAACCCGACAAAAGCGAATTTAGAAAGCAGTACGCAGCCTGTACGGAACTGCGCGTGATATAGAGCAGAGGAGAACTGAAGACGTCGCAAGTGAAGAAGGAATGTATTCAGGGCGTCAGACAGACAGACAGCAGAGCAAGACAGCGGAGATGAAGAGTCGTACAATGAGCACCAGGCGCCAATTGCTAGCAGCAGAAGCAGCAGCCCGGCAGAATTGGGCGCCTGATTCTTAGACAGACTAGTCGACTTGTGTCTTGTCCTCCTCGCTTGTCGAGAACAAGCAAAAGGACGCCCTGCAGTGCCCTACGGTGTGCACGGCTGTTTGCGGCGAAATACCGAAGAGGGGCACTATCACTGGCATCGGTGGCACAAAGGCAACACCACTTTGATACACAGTTCTTCACTGCTGACTGCCACTCCGCCGAGACTGCACCGCCACTCCAACTTCACTGGCTGCTTCAAGTCATTGCCAGCAGTAAAGAGCTCGCAAAAGAAGGAGAAGAAGAGGAAGAAGAAGAAGAAAGAGGCATAGTGCTGGCTAAAAGCAAGCAATCAAATTGAAACTGCACAGCCATAAAAGTGCGCTGCCCTATCCTCTGATAATTAATAATTCACCGGCACTTGACACAAGCGCTCTCGTAAAATTCATAAATATTAAAGTAGACAAAGAGAATTGCACTACAGCGACTACTACTACTGCCATTGCCACCAACACCACCGCAACCTCCACCACCACCACCGTCATCATCATCATCAGGCTGGCTGAACATATTATAATACTAGAGAGCTTTAGTAATCGGTGATGAGTAGTGACGATGGACCGCTCTTCCTGGACATGCCTCCCTCATTATCACCTCGTGAATTCTCACATGATTCTGTGAGGTTGGTTTGAAAAATAATTAGATTGAGAATGACCAGTGGGCTATGTGAAGGGCGTAAAGCACATTAAGAAGGAGGGTGTTGGCTAAATGAATCAGTGATGAGTTGGGTGGGCACTAAGTCGAATGTTTAATAGAGAGGTTAGGGTGATGAGAACACAAAGGAAGTAAAGAAGAGTTGGGCCATCCTGAGTATAACTGACCGCTTGTCATCGAACATCATTGCAGAACTGTTTTAAAATTGATAAAAATCAACTAGGTTTCGACTGTGAATCAGTGCACAAGTCATCGCTGTTTTCTGCAGAAAAATTGATTGCTATACCACTTTAGAAATTGTAGGTTTCTTTCAGAGAAGCTCACTCTGCCTTTGAATCGATCCAAAAGTTACATGTACGACAGCAATACACTTTGCGCTTGTGGAATAAATGACTTGCCCACTAAAAGACTGTTTGCAATTGTCACTTGGCTTAGAAGGAGCGCTTCTCTTTCGAACATATTCAAGTAAGTTATGGAAACTTGAATTGTTAATCAATAGTAGAGCAGCCACCGCTGGAGGTGGCTGAAGGTGGCGCATTAGTAGTGACTAGTAGGGCACAGCAAGTGGAGTGCTTCTCTGTGATAAATATACAAATGTAAAGCTGCCATTCAAGCTGACCAAGAAAAAAAGCTACTAATAAAATAATATAAAATAAAAGTGAAACGTTCAATGGATTCGAACAATCACAATGGCCAGCCACATCACCACCACCACTTTGCATGGTCACATCCGTCTGTGCTCAATTTCGTTCGCGTGCCCAGTTCACGAGTGATGGAGTCGCTCAACTTTCTCTTCCACAGCAACACCGGCTGCCTTTTAAGACCGACATACTTTTCCACTTACAGGTATGTGAAGGCTTGTGTCAAACACGCTCTGCAGTTCGCTCCAAAAATGGGATTGGTGTCCGGTTTGTACGGTGCAAGTTGATGCGAGTGAGCGCTTCACACTTTGCTGCTCACAGCCGTCTGCTGCCACCAGGCTTGCAGTTGGTGTTTTTATTTTTATCAGTGAGTGTGTGACTTGCCGAGTTGCAATCACCAACACACACACTCATACACACGTCCGGCATCAACGTCGACTGTTTTATTCCACCCACCTCAGCAGACAGGACGAAGTTTAAGCCGTCTGAGGTCCTCACCGTTGCTAACCCCTAGTCTTCGATTTTATTTCCAATTTGTAGTCGGCCCATCAAGCTAGACACCATTGTACCGCAATCCAGTTCTTGGTCGATAACGCCGATTGTTGATTGGAGCAACCATTACCTGGATCCTGGTAATCTCCTGCCCTTCTCGGCGCCTCCAGCACTGATGGCTGGCACAATGCAGCCGTTGCAACTCTCCAAATCCATCAATCAGTCAAGACCAGTTATGATGGAAAACAAAAAGTCCTTTATGCTGGACGAGGAGGAAAATTCGATCATATTTAGTCTTTTAGGTCGAAAATGCCTTGTAAGTTTTGTCGCACACTTGATGCACTTTTTGATTTGAACAATTTCATTTTGTTTCAGACGCTTTCTACTGCCGTCGTTCAACTTTTGGTGACTTTGCCTCCGCAGCACATCAAATGGAATCACAAGTGTACTGGGGTGGTGTGCTTTGTCAAGGATAACCCGAAACGTTCTTACTTTATAAGGGTTTATGATATTGAGGTAACTATTTAATATTTTTTTGTTAACCCACTACTAACTCTAGTTATTATTTAGAAAAGAGAAATTGTTTGGGAGCAAGAACTGTACAGCACTTTTGAATACAAAGAACAACGATCATTTTTTCATACATTTGAAGCTGACGTACGTAAAAAAGTAACTTTTTTAAGCTAGTGAATGATCAGTTTTTAAATTTTCAGAATTGCATGGCTGGTCTTAACTTTTCTAATGAAAATGAGGCACGCCATTTTGCTGATACAGTTAAAGGAAAGTTGCAGAATAGACTTGCCAGACGACATGGTAATAACTTTGTAAATAAAAAATGTTTGCTTTACTTAAATTCTCATTTTCAGACAAGAAACCAAATCACAACGCAATGCAACCAAACATTCAGCCAACGGAACGGGGGCTTATCAGTATGTATTCAAATAATTATGTGTGTAGCTTTAAAGATCTTCAACTGGGCATGCCATACCTTCTATGGGCACAACATTCAGTCCCTGCTAAACGTAATCTGGCTTACACACCAGTGGGATGCTGTGTCCTACTGATTTGTAAAGTTGGGTTTTTTATGGTTTACAACTTCACAAACTGAAGATTCCATGTTTAATTCGGCTTTGTGAGTCAGTGAAACACAATATCCTACTCGTAACGACAAAGCAGCAAAACCGCCGAAGACAATTTAGTGTCCTATCTGTTGCATAAGACCGGCTAACTTTGCGACAAAAATGAATTCATCATGTTTCGTTCATTCTAACATTACCTGTGTAAAAGGAAAGCTAATCTTTATTTCTATTTGCAGTGCCCGCAAAGCCCATCGAAACAAAAAGTTCTTTAAAAGAAAACCGAAAACAAGGGAAAAAGAAAGTCACAAAAGAGGACATCGGCATGCCCACCAACTTTCAGCATATTCATCATATTGGTTGGAATTCCCAAACTAACCACTTTGAAGCCAACAAGGAAATTTTCAACGATACGAACTTATTGACTTTCCTTCAATCGGCTGGTGTTACCCAGGATCAACTGCAGGACAAAAACACTGTTAAATTTATTTATGACTTTTTGGATAAACATGGTGGTCGTGACAAGGCCCTTGCTGAGATTGAGAACCCGCCGCCTCCTCCTCAGATGCCTCCGGTGGCGTATCCTACTTATAATCACAGCAAAAGCAATGGCAGTCATCTCCACAAGCCTGCACAAGGTGGACTTCCACCGCCTCCAGTGATGATTCCACCGCAAGCACAGCAAAAGCCTGCAGCGCCTTCTATTCCTGCAGCTCCAGCACCGCCACCACCACCACCACCGCCGCCGCCCCCAATGGCAATGGCAATGCCGACAGTATCTTCATCGGTGTCTGCACCACCACCACCGCCTCCTCCGCCGCCGCCACCATCTTTTGGGGCTCCAAATTCTGCGCCTTCTGCGCCTTCTGCTTCTTCTAAGGCGCCTTCCTCTGCTAATGCCCTACCTCCGGTATCCTCCGGCTCCAATGATGGTCACTCGGCCTTGATGGAAGCAATTCGCAAAGGATCCACTTTGAATCACGTTGAGCCAACAGACACTTCTTCAAACTCAAGCGGCGGTGGAGGCGGAGAGGACATTCGAGATCAACTTATGAATCAAATTCGACAGGGAGTCGGTCTGAGAAAGGTCGAGCCTAATGCCAACAAGGCTGAAGTGAGCAAAACGCCTACCAGCGGCTTGGCCGGGGCGCTTGCCCGTGCACTACAGGAGAGATCTCGTGCAATTAATCAGACGGATGATTCGAGTGATTCCGACTCGCATAGTTCTGACGACGAATGGGACTAGACAGTGAGTCAAGTCGCAACTGAAAGTATTTCACTACGGAACATCTTGGTATTTTTATATATTTTTTTATCATTGTTTTTAGCACTTGTGATGCGATTTTAAATGTTTTTAGACTGTTACTTGCCCAACTTTAAAATATATAAATGTTGCTACTCCACAGCACACTCCACAACATTTTATGTCCTTTGTGTTGCTCAAGTGAAAGATGACTAGTTTGTTTCAGCGAGCGCCTCCCCTCTATCTAGAAAATGACTCGCTGAAATGGAAAAAGCTCGCTCTCGTTCATCATCTGACCCGCTCGGGAAGAAAGCTGTGTGCTATGTGTGTGCGGTGTCTGGCCCTCAGCCTCAACCTCTGTCAGCAGTTCTCGTCCAGGGTCGACCGGGCACTGGGAAAGTTGTGTGAATCGCGAAATGCTTGCACGTGAAAGAGGCCAAGAGCGACAATTGTGTGCGCGGGTCTGCGTGTCCCTCTTTGTGCAGCGATCCTTGCGAGGGTAGTCAGGCCGTTAGTTAGGCCGTCTCTGCTGCTCGTGCACACCTGCGAGGTCAAGTCAGCCACTGCGCCAGCAGCAGCAGTCAGACAGTGAATGAGTGCCCGGGTCGTGTAGGTGTTGTGTGGTGCCTCGTGCAGCAGTGTGCTCCCTTTCCCTCTCTCTCCCTCTCCCTGACCGACCAGTGGCCAAACATTCCACTGGTCATTATTCGCTCAGCACCTTTCACCCCTTTTGGAGCGCATTTCCATTTCGTTCCCACACTTTCTTCTTCGTCCAGTCTAGACAACTGATTCAGGGAGCATTGTCACGTGCAGTGCGTGCCATTGCTGCAGCCATTGATGGTTGGAATGTGCACCGACTGAAGACACACTCACTACTGAGCTGTTGGCCCTAGCAGGAGTCATTACAGGCACTCAAGATTATACAAGTCAGCGAAAAGAGTCTCTTTGGAGCAACATAAGCACCACCAGCAGCAACAGCAGCAGCTGGTTACTGTCATGGGGAAGGAGCACTTGCGGGCATCTGCAGTGGCAGTGGCAACGCTCTGATTGTTTATTTTCTTTAGCCGTCTTTGCATCGCACACTTGGACCCTCCATCTGCCTGCAAGTTTACACTTGTCTACCAAGAGTGATGTTTGTGCAGAGGGAAAAGGGCATCCACTGCACATCCACTGCACCTCATGACCGGTCACAGTCTTGGCGAACATGTCTAGTCTCACTTTTCAAAACCGGATGTCCACTGCAGTTGCGGGCAGCCTTTCATGGCATTTTTCGTTACTACCACCACCACCACAACAAGCACTTGACTTGATTGGTTATTGTCAAAGTCAGTTAGAGTTGACATTCAAAAGCCAAAAAATGCTGCTAAAGGGCATCTTCAAGCTACTTCAGTTTTCAGCTGGATTGTCTATTACTTTGAGGCAAACAAATAATTGAGTGTTAGTGTTTGGAAGTGAATAGTCACATTTCGTGAAACATTGTTTACTTCTTCGCAACTTATTAATAGAAAATGGCACTGGCGCGTGTTTATTTGTCAACCTAATTAACAAGGCAGAAGAGGAGCTCTGCTGCTCTTGCCAATCGTCAGCTATGTGCAATTTGCAATCCATCTTGTGAGCATTTCCCCGTCTCACTTCCGCACTCGCCGCATCCCCACCAGTGGCAGTATGTGTGTGTGGAGCAGTATCCGTAAATAAACATCATCTTGGTGAAGCACTGGCACTGCAAACCCTCTCTGTCCAAAGTCACATTGAGAGAGAGCTCTCATTTTCGCTCTTCTTCCAAAGTTGGTCTGTCTAAAGCTAACCGTCGCTGAGCTTTGCAAGTGCTTCGCCACTTCAGTGCCACAGTCTGCATTGGCACAGTACCTCGGCGCTATCGCCTGTTGTCTTGCCATGCTGTTCATTCTTCTGGTTCGCTGCCTCGGCACCTACCTGTCAGCTCACTCAAGTCGAACATTAAAACGACTGTCAAGCTGACTAAACTCAAACGGTACTGTTCCCCTGACGACGCCGCAGCTAGCGTGTCGTTACATTGAGCCGAGTCAAGTTAATTGGCCAGTCAGGGTTTTGTCTCAGCCGTTTTCAGCCGTTGCCTTTAGCAGGTAAGAAGCGGTGGTGGTGGTGCAACACCCTTCACGACGGCAACAATGCGCCGGAAATGGCGGTTTGTGGCTGCCAGCGACTACAGCAGGAGAAGCAGTTCAGATCACTTGAGTGCATTCTGGCAGCACTGTCGCAGTGTCCATTAGCATAATAATCATAATAACATGTCATAACAACAATCGATTTGATTGCCGCCATGGGAACGTGTTTATCATCAGCAATTCACATTCCCTCTCGGTAGCATCTGTGTAGAGGAGATGCTGCTGCTGCTTCTGCTTCTGCTTCTGTATCTATCAAAAGCATTTATTCACTCGACTGTGACCGATTCTCCACCAAAAACTAGCCTTGGTATTCGACTTGCTTTTAAAAGTCTGCTTTCAGTCTATTCACTTGTCCTACTAGCTTGGCACTGATTTTAGTAGTACATGTAGGCAACTGTGCCGCAGTTTAGTGCTTTTGATTTGATCCAACCATTTTTGATAGGCTATCATTACACGCAACATTTTTTCTTCACAAGTTGGTGCGCAACTTCGCTGTGCAATCTTTCACCTGTTGCAATCGATGGAACATTTTGACGGCCCATTGGAATATTCCTCATCACCAGTGGGCTGTTCTCTCTCTCTCTCATCTGCAGGCAGATTGTGCTCCATTTGCCTTCATTGCACGCTTCACTGAGCATTTAAAGAAGAAGTGCAGCACAAGTGGAGCAGTGGCTGAACCTTCCCGTCGCTCCTTTGCTCCTTCGCTGCTGCCGCCTTCATTGCCTTGAACTACCGCGTGCAGCGGCCACCGTCGAGTTCGATGTCCGTTCAGCCACTGCAGTCAGTGATGACTTTAGCTGCGCTCTCAGTGCCATTTGATCTACTTTCTCGCGTCGCTCTCACCCTCGCGAGTGTACCCAATTGAGGATAGTAATTCTGCTGCACAGTATTTGCATGCTGCGGGCTTCTCCCAGAGAGAAAGACGTGGATCGTCAACTGCCTAATGGCACTTGGCATTGATCGCAATTCATGGCAGTTTTTGCACTTGCTTAATCTCTGCGTTGTGTGCTCAGAGAGCAGAGAGGGCCAACAGCACAGCTTGACTGGTGCTTGCTGCCACAGAAGGCGGACATCTAATCCTCCCGATCTTCTGGACCACGTGTGACCGCCACTGAACGACCAACTAATTGAGGCAATTGCACTGGTGCAGCAGCGTCAGTTTTGCTTCATCACCGCCAGTGCCACTGACGACTGGTGACCGTCAAGACGACACACAGTCGCTCATTGACACTGCTGGTGTTTGGTGTCAACGCAACTTTACTGCCTTGATCATTCTCAGAAAACTGGGGTCGTTGAGACAACACACAACTGTTTGGTGCAAGACTGAGCCACATGTTGCTCGCTTGCTTGATGCTAGCTAGCTCACACCGCTTTATCCTAATTGCACTGCTTAAAATTACTGGCTGCAAAGCAAGTCACAACAAGCCCTCTTCGATTCGGTCCGCTCCAACGTTTTTCCCCTCATGCGATGAGTACTAGCATGGCAAAAGCAGTTGGCCCTAATTAAAGACGGCTCCTGTTTTGTTAGTGGTGAATGTGAATTGGTGCAAGTGCAGTGACTGTGTGTGTGTGCGCCAGTGTTCAGTGATTTGCCACCAACTGTAGCCTATTGAACCTTTTAGTTGTTGACTCTGCTTGTGCATGTTGACACAGCCGTCCTAAGGCTCTAAAGCTGTCTTCTGTAGATTTGCGAACCACTAGTGAACACATCTCGCCCGTATTTGCTGCTACAGGATGACATCAAGGCGTTGTCTGCATTCACAAGCTGTGCAGCTCTATTGTTGTAATCTTAATTTGCTCAAATCATTTCATCAAAGTTGACTGTGCCTGTAAAGCACCGTAAACTTGCCCTGTTCCACCAATCAGTGTGCTTCCCACTAGCCCATTTCACTGACACTTTGCACGTGCTCTCGTGTTGTTGATGTGCCAAGGTGCACGCGATTCAAAATGTAATTTATGTGTTGCCATTTGCTGCATCACAATCCGCTTATTTCGGAGTAAAAATTCGAGTAGACTGCTTCATTCGGAACTATTAATAAATCGGCCAGCGACTTAACTGGATTACCTTGAATTAACGTCTTTTGCACCGTTGTAGGGCTAAACTTTTTTTCCGACGTCGCTCAAATATTCAAATGATTTAAGCTGCATACACTTCCAGTTTGGTAAAATTAGACACAAGTTTCACTTCATATTGACTGGCTCAGACAAACTCAATTACTAAACTGTCTACAAATTGTGAGCCTCTCATAATCAATTTTAGTTGCACTTTTTCCCTTATCGGTTTTGTTCACTGTCATTTGTAGTAGTGCAAAAAAGAAAGAGAGACTCACAAACAAAGCTTCTTCGAAGCTACCTTCAAAACTGAGCGTCGATTAACAAAACAAAGGGTGTCGAGTCATGGTAGAAACTTCCACTATTAGATAGAAACAAGTCAAAAGTCACTCAGACAGTTTTTCAGTGCTGTCTGAGTGACTCTTGAAAAGCCTTGATCGCGACAAGCCGTCGTCGAAGTCGTCGTATTCACTTCTCGCGTAGTCTGGGTGACACTTCATTTGCTCTCTCTCTCTCTCTCTCTCTCTCTCTCTCTCTCTCTCTCTCTCTCTCTC
>JAALOO010001557.1_pt1 | contig 15094 bp, 26 predicted proteins | sample 7257641 | NCBI WGS metagenome assembly JAALOO01 (sample SAMN14085613, study PRJNA598686) | mite metagenome | biome: ENVO:01001000; feature: ENVO:01001002; material: ENVO:01001226; isolation source: single female mite from University of Michigan culture on fish food culture... ...
GACAACAGCAGCGACTATACTTAGCATACATAACGAATGGACGCACTCCATCTCGGTGTTCTATGAACTGAATGTGTCTTAAAACCAACTGCAAGCTAACTGTGCGCCTCCTTTCCTTACTCTGCAGAGCGAGCTGTCCCTTCCACCAGCCACTGTCTTCTTTCCCTTTCCCTCTTTCGCCTCGGACCGCCACTCTAGCGGCTTTCTAACTCATCTCTTGCACAACGCCTCTAGCAATCTGCGACCTCGAAATTCGCGCGCCAACTCTTTCTTTCAGGAAAATGCCGCTCTCATGTACCAAAGTGTACGTTTCACTTTTGCTAACTTCTTTTTTCCCTTACTCCTCTTTTGCATGTTAATTCCTCCTATCATTGCATGTAGTGTTCCCTGTCGGTTTTGTCTGTTAACCTTTTCTGTGCATGTTTCCTAATCACTTATCCCTTGCCTATCTCTACAAAATTGATCCATTCTTCCATCCTAGCAGCTGCATGTGGGAAAGTCTAAGCTTCGGGGATACTCAGCACTCACTGATGGCTCTTTTAAGGAGGAGCAGCCAATGCTGGACCAGACACTGCCTGACAAGCCATATGTAGCCGAATCAGTGCATGTTAATCGCATTTTTGATTCTAACGCATTCTCCCCGAATGATTTCACACCCGTATGTTTTGCTCAGTAGAACGCCACCTTCCACTGACTGACGGAGTCAGTCACAATCACTCAGAGTGTATTTGGTGCACCAACAAGTATTAGATTGTAGCCCACTTTTAGTTACTGCCTTAGCTAGCACATTAGTAGTAGTTGTCACATTTGCTTGCTTTCATAATAACTTGGTTCTTTCTTTGTTTCAAAGTTACTTCAAGATGATAAAATGGGCCGAAGTTATCAGTCGACAAAGAATGGGGGCGTTCAGGTGGCTGCAGTTTCCGGTGCAGGTGCCACTGCGGCCACAGCGACCACCACCACTGCCACTGCCAGCACCACTGCAACGACCAATAGGCCGCCGCCACTGGACCCTGAAACTGCCCTGAAAGCCTTGGAAACCTCATCGAATGCCCATTCGAGCTATTCAGTGTGCACACCTTCGGCGCCAAATACGCCCAACGCAGTTGGACCGCACTCTGCGGCCAGTCATCCACACGAAAGCAAGTTTGGTCTCTTCTTTTCTCAGATTATTAATATGGTGAAGCACGGAAGCTACGTGATCACGCTGATTGTCATGATGGTAAATGTCTTTTGTTTCGATTTTATAAGTTTTGCTAATTCTCGTAATCTTGCCAGACCTGGTCTATCACCTATCACTCCTGGCTTTCATTTGCCCTCCTCTTGGCATCTTGTGTCATTTGGATGATGCCCAATTCGCGGCAGTTCTGCCTGCGCTCTTCACCCGTTTTAGTGGCCTACGCCATACTGCTGCTCATTGGCCAGTACGTGTACAGCCTCAACCTGGACGATCAGGAGTTGCCCATTTCAATCGGGCGTGTCAGTATCAGCGAAATTGGCTTTCGCAAGTACGGTCAGTTCTCCTATCAACCCTTGTTCATAAAGGTAAAAGTTTGATTTGAGGGTTATGTTTGTAATCAATCAAACATTTCCTTGTTTTCAGATCTTTTACACGTTGTTCTTTTGGATCACACTGCGGCAGTACTCGGAGACGTTTGGCAGAAGAGAAACAACCTATGATGTGTCTCAGGGACTTTTCCCGCCCCTCTTCAACATTACGGGCTCTGCTGCAGCACAGGCAGGCCCAAGTCGACAGATGAGTGTTGCGCCGGCGCCCATGGCGTACAAGAGTGAAATATTTGACTGGTTGGTCAAGTTTTGTCATGAACTACTCATCAAGTACTGGATTTGGGTAGTGGCCACCATGCTGATGATCATGTCACTAAGTGGATCAAAAGTGGTCATTTACCGAATCGTCTACATGTTCCTCTTTTTGACGTTTACCATAATGTTTCAGGTAACAATAGTGTGCCCTAATTTGGTAGTTCAAAGGGGATTTTATAACTTCCGGTTTTTAAATAGTTATCGCTTAAATGGTGGCGCAAATTGATGTACCCGTTTTGGCTCATTGTCATTCTCTACTCGATGATCATATTGATTGCCATTTACACTTATCAGTTTAACAACTTTCCTAACTACTGGTGGGACTACTTGCGGATAAACAAAGATTTGTAAGTTAATGCTGTTAAAATCTATCCTTTTCACATGCCAATCCTTTTTTAGACAAGAAGATTTAGGTCTTGTCGTGTACGACAATGATGCATTTGTGCTGTTCAACGAACTTTTGACGCCTACTTTTTTCATTATCATTACCATCATTCAAGTGCACTTTGTGCATCGTGATTTTCTTGAGTTTAGCAACATTGATGGAATTATTGTGCAGATTCAGCATCCTGTGAGTGAAACAACGTCTGCCATTGATGGAGTGCCTAAAGAAGAGGATGCGAATGTATCCTCCTCAAAAACATCATTCGATCACTCCGATGTAAAGTTGGACATTGACATGAGTCAGTCTGATTTGTCCTCGCTGCAAACTGTCATTTCCAAGAAGCCGACAAAACGACCGATGAGTCCTCGAATTCAAGACACACAAATCGCCTCATTTTCAGAGAGTTTCAAAGAACATCAGGCAAAGGAAACTCCAAAGCAATCATTCCTCAACGAAATGACCGATCTGGCCATCAAGTGCTACCATTACATTCAAGCACTTATCTTCAGTCTAATGATTGTCTTCTGGCGACTTCTTGAGATTCACATTTTAAAAGTCATTTTTCTTTGTACTGTTATCATTGCAATGAAAGACGTAAGTACAACTCTTCTATTTTTGCAGCAATTTTAAATTTTTGAATTTTTAGGTTTGCGCGATGAACGTCTTGTTTGTCTGTTTGACTGTCTTTCTAATGGTGTTCAGCAAGTTTGAGCGCATTGTCTGCTCATTCTTTGGCATTTGGGCTGGCATACTTGTCCTGCTGAAAATGCTTTTCCAACTGAACATTGCCCAGCGCATTGAATGGCACACAAATTGTACCACTGAAAATGGCACCGAGCCAATTGATAACCGAATTTACATTGGCTTTCTAAAAAAGGACGACATTTTCAACTACATCAGTGTAAGTTGGGTTTTGAGTTTTCTTATCTTTAAGTCTCTTACTACTTTATGATCATGTGTTGCAGGAATATATTCTACTTATTGTCATTCTCGTCTTCCAAACGGTCATTCATCTTCGGCAGCACCTTTATCGACAGAAAGAGTACGGCAGCAACACTCGTCTGCTCGAAGGCGTTGTCTTTCAAGATGTGACACGCACTTTGGCTGACAAGGACTTTGTTCACTTTCTCAAGTACACAATCAACTATGGATTCTACAAGTTTGGCGTTGAAATTTGCCTCATCATGTTGACCATTTCAATTGCCAATCGCGGAGACATTTTCAGTGTCTTCTACTGCATCTGGCTGCTGATTTTCATTCTACTCAATCGGCAAGGCAATGAAAAGACATGGGCCTACTTTGTCGCATTTCTCGCCATTGTACTGCCCTACCAGTACCTCATGTGTCTGGGCATTCCACCGGGGCTGTGTCTTTCTTATCCGTGGTCCTTCACCAAAGAAGAACGACTGTGGTACTTTTTACCCAATTTCGATGATAAACTGCCGAAAGATAAGCTGTATCTAGACTTTTTGGTGCTTTTCTTTGCTAGTCGTCAATTGATTGTCTTCAGGTATATTATCTTACCTTTGAATTTTCCTTTTACCATTTTAAATGTTTGCTAAACACTCAGATTGGAAAAGGTGCTGGTCACCTTTGGAGGAAGCAATCTGGAAGCATACAAAGAGACGACCACCCAGCACGTGCCTGATTTTTTCTCATTTGGAAATTCAGTTTTTGACTCAATGAAGTCATTCTTTTTCTTCTGCTTTTTCTGGATGACTTTGGCGGTGCTGTTCCTCGCTGGTACTACACGAATCAATCTATTTGGTTTGGGCTACGTGCTGGGCAGCTTTATCTTCCTCTGGACTGGCAATGAGTTTTACCTGAAGCCTATAAAAGTCATCTTCAAATCGTGGAAATCCATCATTGCGTACACTTGCATTACGATGCTTCTTAAATCAATCATGCAGGTATGTAGACGCTAACTGTTGAACATTTTTACAATGACTTTTGTTTTTTGTCAGCTTTTTGTTGGACCAATGTTGAACTACAATCTTTGCTGGCTCATACAACTGCTTGGCATCAGAAACTATGGTCTCACTAGGTCAACGCTATTAGCCGACCCAGCAAACAAATGTGTAACCGAGGAAGCAGGTCTACTTTGGGATGGCATCTCCTTTACCTTTTTGCTCATTCAGAAGCGCATCTTCTGCAGTCACTACTTCAAGCACTTGGTTCGGGAAATTAAAGCACAGCACTTTTTAGCATCGCGCGGTGCAGAGCTGATTCACGAGATTCAGGCAAAGGAAGTGGCTGAACAGGAGATGGCCGAGCGAGAGGTAATGGAGAAGATCAAGCAAAAGATGGACCGAATCAAGGCGGCGCAGCAGCGAATGTTTGCTGACAAGGCACGCAGCATCAAGTACCACAAACAAGGTTAGTAGTAGTGTAGCATTGAGTCGACCATGGTTGGGGGTGTAAGTGTGTTCTCTGTACTAGTCGTAGTCTAGTTTATATTACCTAGTATAACCGTATTAGTTTGAAATGTCTAAGCGAACTAACACTGCCAATGGTTTGTCCTTGCAAAGATGAGTTTGATTACGACATATCGCCGTACTCTGCGGCCGATGAGACGCTGTCCAATGTGTCCGCCTGCGATGATATGCTCTCGCAGACGCTGCCCACGGTGTACTCGCCCACACCGAGCATTCCCACGATCACCTCGCCTCAGTCTGCCACCTCCCTTCAGCCGGGCTACTTTGAGGTGTACAAGGTGTGTCCCATCAGAGCCATCGACTCCTCCATCTCCTCCGCCACGATGCCCTCCTTCAGCTTTGCCTCGGCCAGTGCTGCTGAGCTGCCCTCCTCCTCCGCCAGTACCACCACCGGCCAGTCACTGGTGCTCAATGTGCCCACCAGGGCCACTGCACTGTGGCCACCAGGAAGGGGCACAGGTGCTGCTGAAGAGCAGCACCGGTCAGAGGCTTCATCGGTCTTTGTCTCCTCCACTCGCACACAGGTTTCAGTGCGACATCGAGCTGAACATCACCAGCAGCAGCAACCTCTATCTCGCAAGCTGTCCTTTATCTCGCACTCATCCTGTAACGCATTCTCTGATTTGGCCGCTTTTTATCTGATTTTTTGTTTTGTTTTATGTTTTATTTTATTATTTGCGAGTCAAGCAAAGTGAAACCGTTTTTTAACTCCAGTCTTTATCATTTGCAGCTGTCAAATCGGGAGGATACTACATGTTTGAAGACTTTGACTCGGAGTACGTAGACTTGAATCAGAAGACGCGTGAATCATTGATTCCGGACCCAGAGGGAAATGAGATACGTAATCTGGCCAAGTCTAAAGGATTTACGGCGGTAAGACTTTACTAATTGCACACCTTAGTTAACCTTGGCATCTAAATACCAATTTGCATTTGATAGTTTTGCTCGAAAATATTCAAAGGAGAGGAAATACCTGATGCCACTTTGGTGTCAGCTGAGACAACTGACATTGGCGAGTCAAGCAAAGATTCGGCCATTGTGTCTGTCGAGAGACCCAAGTTTGATCCCGACATGTCCAAGCCAACTGCGACCACATCCCTGGCGACCACATCGCACGGCACAGACATTTCCAATCTGCCCAGTTTGGGAAGTCGAGGTCAGGCGTCTGCGAAGGATGCGGACAGCAAGTTGGAGATCATTGCACCGGACCCAGATTTGACTGACGAGCAAGAAGAGGTTGTTCAGGAGACGTACATGCAGAAGATAAGCAGTGCATTTGCGTTTGTTCGCAAGTTCTTTGAGAGCATTCTCATCAGTGCCACTTCAAGTTTGAATTCATTGTCCCGTGACTATCGTTTTGTTGCTAAACGGTTGTCTGTAGAGAAAAAATGCCTCAAAAAGGTCATTGAAATTGAGGAGATGAAAGGTAACACGCATGACTTTATTTCCGATCCAGCCTGGCGGAAGTCGGCACTGTCAAAGCTGTCTCGAGTCACCGAAGAAGCCCTGGAGAACTTGGTGAAGTGTAATCCGAAAAAGGCCATCAAACAGTGGAATCAACTTGATACGACTCCAGTTGAAGAGTAAGTTCATTTAAATGTATTTTGCACCATTAACTGTTGTTTCCGTTATCAGGAACAAAAACATCTACTACGCAACGCTAGACCCCAACTACATGAAGACCAGCATTTATGTGCACTTTCTGCAGGCCATCTTTTATGCCATTTTATCGCGTTCCGAAGTGATGTGCTACATTACCATTGTCATCAATCAAATTGCCACTGCCTCTATTCTCTCTCTGCCACTGCCCATGTTTGCCTTTCTCTGGGGGTCACTTTCAGTGCCTAGGCCGTCGAAATCCTTTTGGGTCACTTGCATCACTTACATCGAAGTTGTGGTCGTCAGTAAATACATCTTTCAGTTTGGCTTTTATCCGTGGAACAATGTTCAAAATATTTCTCCATTCTGGTGGCCTCGTTTTCTTGGCATCGAGAAGATGGACAACTATGCCAACTATGACTTGTTACTGTTGTTGGTTCTTTTTTTCCATCGCTTTATGCTAAAGGTATTGTGTTGTTTTTTATTTTTGGGATTTTATTTGTTACTTACACTCTATTTTTGCAGAGTCTTGGCTTGTGGGACATTTCGGAGACTGAAATGAAGGCATACATGACCAACGCCGAACTGATTCAGAGTGAAATTGACAGACAACAAGAAAATGGTAGCGATAAAGGGAAAAAGCTTCGGTCATCAAAAAAGAAGTCAACAAAATCGAAAGGCAAAGCCGTCAAGCCAGCAGATCAGTCAGACTCTAGTGAATTGGTCAGCAGTCGTGATGACAATGACGCTTCAAAAACTGTTTCTTGTACCTCTCAAGAAGTGGACATTTTCAGTGATGAGATCGAGGATGATGTAGATGATGAAAGCGTAAACAGTGACTTTAATGCCATTTTCTTGCTCATGAATGCACCCACAATAATTAAACTAAGGTTTGTATGCAGTAATAGACTGAAGTTTACATTTTTAGTAACTAATCAATATTTTCAGACTGAAGTCAGTTGTGAAGCCCGTCATAAAGTTCTTTCATAATGTTCTTCATCCACCTTATCGAATCACTCATGATGTTTACTCTCTCATGTTCCTCTGTGACTTTATCAACTTTTTTATTCTCGTTTTCGGCTTTTATGCTTTTGGAGTATGCTTCGAAAAGCATCCGTTTTTTCCAAACAGTATTAACTTTTTTTCTTTTTTTCAGAGTGGCTACTCAGGCAGTTCGGATGTGGCAAAGTTTTTGGAAGAAAATCGCATTCCAGCAAGCTTTCTTATTACGTTGCTCATTCAATTTGCCCAAATCATAATCGACAGAGCAGTGTACCTGCGCAAGTACATCAAAGGAAAGCTTATCTTTCAGATTATCATTGTCATTTTTACGCATATGTGGCTATTTTTTATTCTGCCTGCAATGACTGAAAAGTGAGTGTGCTCATTGTCAAACGCGCTTGCTTCTTACTGAATCTTTCATTTACTTTTAGATCTTTCACGAATAGTACCAATCTTCCTCAAAAATTGTGGTACATTTTCAAGTGCATCTACTTTCTCCTGTCTGCCTACCAAATTCGAAGCGGCTACCCGACACGTATTCTCGGCAATACTTTCTGCAAGAAATACAATTTCGTCAACTGGTACCTCTTCAAAATGTGAGTTTATCATCAAATAACTACCACGTTTTCTAACAATTTGTTTGTTTGTAGGTACATGCTTGTCCCATTCCTTTACGACCTTCGCCTGTACATGGATTGGATATGGACTGACACCAGCTTAGTACTTGATGAGTGGTCGCTGATGGAAGATATCTTTGTCAATCTGTACCAGAGAAAGTGTGAACTGCAATTGGATGAAGAGTTTCCTGAGCCAAGAGGAAAGGCGAAAAAGCGCTTCTTTAAGTACCTCATTGGCGGGTCATGGGTCATTATCATTATTGGTGAGTATTTTTTATTTTAACAGGACATTTTGTAACTAACACAAATGTTGTTTTGGTAGCTCTAATTTGGGGCCCTCTCGGGTTGTTTGCCTTTGGTCGGGCAGTTGGCGACGAGAATCCGCCAATGGGAACCACATTTGAGCTTGAAATAGGAGGCTTTCAGCCACTGTTTAAGATGAGCGTCACTGGAAGTGGTCTGGAGCCGTTGAATGAAAACAAGTGGGAGAAATTGCTGGGAGCGTTCAACAAGAATCCAATAGCGCAAACGTTCATAAACGGCTACGACATGAAGGACATCTACGTGGCCAACTTGAACGGCAACTCCACCGCTGTCTGGGGCATATCTCCACCTAGTCAGAGTATTTTGGAGGAAGAGTTGAGGAAAAATCAAACACTGTCAATAAAGTTGACGTACTCTGTTACGCGAAAAAAGCTGAAAAAGTCACAGGACATGGACACCACCATTTACGACGAGTTAATAGTGGAGTTGAAACCAGGCGAGAACAAAGTACTTCGGGAACAGCTTGCCCAGATGATCGGTAATGGAACTCAGACCGAAGTGACCATTCCCAACATCTTTCCCAACTACCTTCGCGCCCCAGAGAAGGGCATGCTGTCGGTGGTGGGCGAACTGCTGCAGAGAAGCGACTCGGGGGAGACCAACACTACACTGAACTACCGCGACATTAACATCACAATGAAGTCTGGCACCTATGGCACGGAGAGTTCCCGTACCTCCTGGTGGGAGATTCACGACATTTGCAATGACAATCCAACCTTGGACAGCTTTATTGAGAGCCTACTGAAGGGGGACAACAAGTGTCAGTACCTGCCAGTGGTCATCTTCAACGACAAGGTCTTTATCGGTCTGCTGGCCTTTCTCTCTGGCTACGGCATTATCGGTATCTACACTACATTTGTATTCCTCGTCTCGCGCTGGGTGCGTGGCCTCAACTCCGAGTCATCTTTCAAGGTCATCTACACTCGAATGCCCAATGTTGACCGAGTTCTCCAGCTGTGCCTTGACATTTACCTGGTTCGAGAGAGTAGAGGTAATTTACCTGTTATCTAGTTTGCATTTTAAAACACTTCTTCATTGCAGAATTTGAACTTGAAGAAGATCTCTACGCTAAACTAATCTTCCTCTACCGAGATCCGCAACTTCTCATACGATGGACGAGACTGCCTGAGGACATTAGCAATGTCAATCCCGCTGTTCCAAGCGTTTACCAAACTTGAACAAAGTTAGTCAGTTGAATGAAACTCAATTTACCCTACGAGGCCGTAATGGTCGTCTCTTGCCATCACTTGCTCTAGTCAATCTCACCGATCACTGTTTGCCAATATCATGTTGTAAATAATGTTTCCTCCAATTTAAGTATTACAAATTGTTTTTCTTAATTAAAAAACACGAATTATCAATAACAATTGGAACTTTTTGAAGTGAACATTTATTTGATATAGTTCAACTGACTTACGTGGATCTGCTTGCTGCTAAATGTCACTTCAAGTGAATATTAAATCACCCGGTAACAACAACTTGGCATACGTTCAACAGGTTATTGGTCCAAAAGGCTACAAAGTGGAGAAGAAACTGGGAGAAGGCAGTTACGGTGTTGTCTACAAGTGCCTCAACACAAAGACGGGCATAGTTTCCGCAGTCAAGTCAATAGACCTAACCAAGCTGAGTGACAACGCTCGAAACAAGTACCTACCTCGAGAGATTCAAATACTTCAGCAGTGCCGCCATGAAAACCTGATACAAACCTACGAAATATTCCGCACCTCCACCAATTTATTTGTATCTATGCAGTTTGCTGCAAATGGCGACATCAGTGGCTATTCAAAAAAGAACAATGGCATCAAGGAGAACATTGCCTGCAAATGGTTCCTTCAGGCTGCTTCAGGGCTGTACCACCTTCACGCTAAACTTTTCACCGCACACAGAGACATCAAAACGGCGAATATCCTTTTGGATGACACCTTCAAAGCCCTCCTGACTGATTTTGGTAATTTATTGACAAACAACTTTAATGAACTTTGCTAACACTGGTTTGTTGTGAAGGTTTTGCCAAAAAGTCCTACGACCCAGCGAAGAACGCAGTCCTCCTCTCAAAAACGTACTGTGGCACGAAACAGTATGAAAGTCCTCAAATAATTGAGCATCTCGTTTACAATGCTTTTAAATCAGGTTAGTTTTCAATTAACACAGACATTGGATAACTAAAAGTGCTCTTCTTTTGATAAAAATCCCAATCCTGACTAGACATATGGTCAATGGGAGTTACATTGTTTTCAATGCTACACAACCGCAAGTATCCATTCGACAGTGATGACAGTAAAACGATGCTGAAGCAGATGTACAAGTACCCGGCACATTTGAAGAGTCGCTTGAAGAAGAATCTCATGAAGAACAAAGAGGCAGTTCATTTGTTTGAGATCATGCTCAATCCAAATGAAAAGGAGCGCGCTACGGCAAACGACATTTTACAGTGTGGCTGGTTGAAGTGTCAAGCAGCGAAAACGTAGCACACAACACACACAACTTCTAAAATCAAGAAAGTCAATAAAATATTTCGAACAAATAGTTTTTTCATGCTCTTTTGAGTGTTTTTATTGTCCACTGTACGCATATTTCTATTCATAATTTTACCACCAACAAAAATGACAAGCCCAGCCAATGATGAGCCATCATCATCTCCATCAAGCACTAGAGTTACTGATATCGCAGCTCCTGTCCGCTTGTACCTTCACGAGAAACAGTTTGAAATTGGCAAGTTCCTTGCTGGTGGAAGTACCTGTTCAGTGTTCCTTGTTAAAGATGCCACTGGACACAGTTTGGCTGCTAAAGTCATCATCCACAGTAAAGTTCAGCCCAAGTTTCTCAATGAGCTGCTGCCCAATGAGCTGAAGATTGTTCGCCTGTTGAATCACCCGAATGTGCTGAAAACCGAGCACGTCTTCCAGTTACCTGACTTCTCAATCATCATTTCGGAGTACGCTCAAGAAGGCGACCTCCTGCAGGCGCTTCAAAACAGCGAGGAAATCAATCTGACCGTGCATAAGCGCTACTTTGTCGACTGCACAAAGGGACTCGCCTACCTGCACTCTATTGGAATCGGACACCGAGATGTGAAGGCGGACAACGTTCTGCTATTTAGTGAAGGCGAGGCAAAGTTGGCCGACTTTGGCTATGCCGTCTTTCTCTTTGATGCCAACGGTCAAACCAAGGCCTGCCATCAGTTTTGTGGAACTCCCGAATACGCAGGTTCGTTGTTGCGGGTGATTTTTGCGCAAATTTTTGACTGTTTATGATTTTTGCAGCGCCTGAAATCTTGCACCACATTCCCTATTCTCCAGCGATTTCCGATTGCTTTTCCTTAGGTGAAAATCTGATGTCTAACATGCAGAATGCAAAGATAACACATTTTCTAACCGTCCCTAGGTGTGCTCCTCTATTTACTGGCAACAAGATCTCTTCCTTTTGGCTATGGAGCGGCGATTCGAACTAAAACAGGCATTTTAACCCAGTGTGAACGCATTTTGAAGCGTCAATGGATAGTGCAAGGGGAAATTGAGCACGATAATCATCTCAAAGAGCTAATCGACAATCTGCTAAGTCCAAATCCAAGAACTCGATTCACTGCAAATCAGGTTCTTACTCACATTTGGATCACTGGTGTCGTAAACACAAACGTTGTTCCTTGATTTGTATCCCAGTGTTCTTCAATAAAATAACGGTAATTTATTGCTGCTGATAATACACGAAAGTTGCTAAGCGGCTTCTAATATCTTGCGAAAGTCAAACCTTTGCAATCATTCGAATAGCAGTTGACAGGCCGACATCGCTGTAGTTCAGGTAGAAAAGGCCGGCAACGGCAGCAATGGACAATAAGTATAGAGCTCCTACTGCAGCTTTCGGTATAACAGGGCCGAAGAGGGCAGGTCGGATGTAATCGACAACGACCGCTTCCAGTCCCCAGTGTATATGAGCCACCAGTGACAAGGCGAGAGCATAATCGAGAGCAGAGCTTTGGCAGACAAACGCAGCCGGAATGACAGCCAATAGGCCCAGGGAAACGGCCTTCTCGACTACCCAAAGCTTGCTGTGATCGTGAGCATTGGATGACAAGGCGCGGGTGATGCTGGTTTTAGCAAGAGATCGAGACGAAGCATTTATCAGGTTCGTTTGGCTGATTGTTTGCAAGTTGCGATAAACTCCGGTGAGCTGGGCTCGTTGACGGCACACTGTAAACATTTGCAAAAGACAGGTTACTATTAAGGGAATAACGGTCATAAAAGATGGATTCTTACCACTCCGAATGGCCAAAGTTCGAAGAAAAATACTCATCTTGAAGCTGATCTTCAGGACTGTGGTTGAAGGTAAATAACAACAAAATGATGTGCCTCAGCTTGTAGGCCTCTTAGTTAGTGGCGCGTGTTTGCTGGTATGGCGTATTCAGGAAAATGTAGCGTTACCAGTTCACAAGGTTCACCTTGGTGTTTTGTAGAGCGCAGATTTAGGGTTGACTAAAAACGTAAAATTGTACCTCTCAGAGTACGCAATAAGGTTAACGCAGTGAGGGTTACAACTTTGCTCGCTTAATTGACCTTAAATTGGCGTTCTGTTTTGACAAAAGGACAGCCTGCCTGAGTTGAAATAAGACGAACGCTACCTAAGTTTTAAAAAACTTGGCGAGTTTCAGAAAAAAGATTTATCATAGGAAGTTGATAAAGAGTAGTTTTATTTTTAAGCAAACTCACGATCCTTAATAGAGGAGGATTTAAGCAGTGAGTATTGCTGCACAAACTGTTGACATAATCCAGAACTCAGAGACTTCAGCGCTTTCTCATAAAGCGCACCCACTTTTGTCGTGTCAATGGTCATTATGTGGCGAATGTAGTCTAGCCAAACGTAGACATCCTCCTTGCCAAAGTGATGAATGAGGTCCTCATACGCAGAGCTGATTGAATTGCTGAAATCCTCGGTTTTCTCCTCTTGCATCTCTTCGACATGTTTTTCAATCTCAATCATTTTGTAGCTAAAGTTTCGACTAATCGGAGACGTCGTTTTGTTTTTCTGATAATAAGAACGAGCTTTCTTAATGCCAAACTGATGGAAAATGATTGCTAACACTTTTGACTTAAAGTATTCAGACATTTTCCGTGGGGCATAAATTGAAACATCATTAAGTTGAGAGACCATCTTTATAATTTTGGAGTAGGACAACTTGTTTTGCACTGACCAGTCGAGGTACAGCTGCCAAAAGTCCATCATTGCGTCTAGGTTTTCTTCAGTAACTTTGGTGAATTTTCGTGATAAACAATCGTGGAAGAACTTTTCAATTATACTGTCCGATATCTTTTTGTCAGGCAGCTTGACCATGATACAAGCGATAAAGAGGTGAGCATCCAGGTTATCGGGCCACCGTTCAGACGCTTCCTTCAGCAAAAGGTGAATTTTCTGAATAATGATCAGCTCTTTTTTGTTGCAAAGATACATCAGCATGATCCATTCGACAAAAATGGAATACGCAACCTTATTCTGCTTCCAAAGCTTGTCAAGAGTGAATATGATTTCGCTCATTTTAAGGATTCGAGAATCAGTGTCGTCAGTATTCTTTAAATCTTCGAGCCTAGTTAAAAGAAAGTTAGTATTACAAAGTATTAATTATGTATTAGGGACTCACCTAAAAGTGATATAATAGCTCCACATTTCAGCATTATCAAAATTTAGGCAAGCCTTTTCAAAAATAGAAACCACTTCGGCAATCGTTTCTTGCTTTAATTTTAAATGCTCTTCCTCAGTAAGGCCACCAAAGCGTACTCTTTGCCCAAGGGTATTAAATTTGTCCCAAGCCAGAGCATTGTAATACTTCTCACACGATCCAAATCGGCTTTTAAGATCGTCAAAAATAAATATTTTCACTTCTTTGGTTGTTTCATGGCTGAGCTTGTTGCAAATGTCGATAAAGGAGGAAGCAAATTCAAAGTCGGTAAAAACATTGATCGCATGTTTGTACACAATGCACGCAAGTTGTCCATTCCAAATGGCATCGTGTTCCTGCTTTTCATCCAATTCACTGTTGAAGTATTCACAATGTCAAAAATATGCTGTACAAAAAGTATACAAAAATTACCTCGAGTTGCTGCTGGCGAGAATTTTATACCGCTGTTGAATTTTAGAGCAGTAGAGCAGCTCAAACCGAAAATATTCATGCCAAACCTGCTTGGAATCGGAGTGAAAACTGATGGCCCTCAAGAAGACTTTGCGAGCCGTTTCAGAGGAAGCTCTCTCTTCAAACTCAAACTTGGCGAATTGCAGCCACAACCAGTCTTTGTTGTGAACTTGCAGCATACGGAAGTAGAGCATCGATACCTGATCGAAGTGGTTTTGATTTTTGTTGAAGTTGATGTAAGACAGCCAAAGCGGAATGTCTGATTTGAACTTGTTTATGGTGAACTCGAAAAGATTCCTTATGCGGTCAAGAACGCTTTTTTCAATTTCATTTTTGTCAATCTGAAAAAGACAAAATTAGATATTGAAACTAAACACTGTACACTTACTTCTAAACCAGACTTTTCTCGGCGAATACGGATCAATTTTAGTAAACTCTCTTCATATGTTATATACCGCAAAAAATCGTCCTTTGATTTTTTCACCTTCCTCAGTCTGTACTCAAATTCGCGGCGTTTCTTCAGTATCGCCTTAATTTCGTCTGATTCGAAAAGATTGTACTTTTCCAAAACAGTCAACTCTTGAATAGAGCTTTCAAGAACTTGCTGAACAATTTCAGCCATTGTAGATACGGTTGCAGAACCAGAATTGACGAGAACTGATACAGAAATTAATCAAAACAAAACAAGCCAGGTGATGCGGCTGCAAAACACGTGCTAACAAAGCGACTATTCACACTCAAGTCGGTTTAGTTTTGTGAAAAGTTGATTTGTGTCGGAATCAGTTCGCGC
>JAALOO010001558.1_pt1 | contig 15087 bp, 11 predicted proteins | sample 7257641 | NCBI WGS metagenome assembly JAALOO01 (sample SAMN14085613, study PRJNA598686) | mite metagenome | biome: ENVO:01001000; feature: ENVO:01001002; material: ENVO:01001226; isolation source: single female mite from University of Michigan culture on fish food culture... ...
TCTCTCTCTCTCCCACTTCCCATTTCAATCTAATTTGCCGATTATCATCTCCTCAAATTGTCTCGTTTTACGTTACCTTCACTGTTGTTCTCTTCACTGTCCTCATCATCACTGACCACTTGCTGGCACTCCTAATTACCGTTGCCTGGTCTATTTATATCTACTTCTCTCACTCTTGCACCTGTCTCTCACCTGAGGAATGGAACATCAGCACCCCGCATTTCTCCTTCTTCTTCTTCTTCTTTGCATCGTCACAGCACAAACACACTATTCTTAGGATATGTTTCCTTTTTCAGTACACCTCTTCTTGACGCCTCATTGTCCTCATTAGGAAGAGAGAAGAGTCACCGTTTTCTGGCCTTGCTTTTCTCTTTTTCCTCGCACGACATTTCACCATTTTGGCGACAATGCAACTTAGGTGACAATATTATTCGCCGCAAATTCTCAAGGGTAATTTAGCAGCAACGACGACTTTTGGTGACAGTCTCAAAAAGCAGCACGTTTTTGCCTACTGGGCACGACTTTTTTCCATTCTGGTGGTGGTGGTGTCCAGGCATGTGACACTACCGCCGTTGCCGTCGCCATTGTCACCATCATCAGCACTTCATTCGATCGAGTGCATGTGTGTGTGTATATTATTTTTAGATCCGCTTCTCCTTATGTCTCTTCTTGCTCATTCCTTCTTCTTCTTCATTAGTATTCACCAAAGACGACGACGGCGACGGACGGTGGTGGTTTGCACTCTGTGGTATTCTTTTTTTCCGACTTTTGACTTTTTTTCTGTACGTCGTCATCGGTGTGTCGTTTTTTCCTCTTCGCTTCTTGACGCGCGCATTACCTGTCTGTGCAAGTGTACCACAATCACCAACCACACACACAATCACACATGTTCATAATTTGCCACTTTTGTGTGTTGTGTTTTGCCGATTCACAATTGTTCAGTTGGAACGTTGCACTGCTCTGGCCACATGAATTGAATTATTAATTGCCAGGTTGGCTGGTGCCTGTGCAGTTCGGCTGCTGCTGCTGGTGAGCCTGGAAAAGTTTTCTCCTCTTCTGGACGGTGATTGTGTGTGATCATTCTTCTCCTCTGGAGAGTGGAAAATGTTGACGATTCGAGCAGTGGTAATAGCAATGTAGTAATGGTAGTCACAAGTGCGCCTTTTCTTTTTCGTCTTCCATTGTGCTGGTAGAGAAAAAATTGGTAGTGCCTGTCAAAAGGTGCATTTGCGTCGCTTGACCGCAGAGTCAGTTTCTGTACGGCTCTTTTTCTCTGTGCCTGTGTACGGGCAGCCCATTCTTCTTTTCTTTTTTTTGCTTTCTGACTGCTAATTTATTAGTATGCACCATTAATTAATCAATTATGCATTGTTCTCTCTCGCTTGTTCTTTCGGTTGCTAGCTTGCCTTTTCGTTTCGGCACTCACTCGGCATCGCATCGGTTTTTCCTCTTTTCCTCTTTGTCGCCACCGGAACAAATTTTGTCTCAGCGTTTCCTTTCCCCTTCTTCGCTGCCCAATGACATCTTTGGAAAGTTGAAAGTAGTGTAGCACCGTCTGTCTGTCTGTCTGACAAACTTGTCCGTTGTCTTCTGTTCTCTTCTTTCCTTTTACTCGTTGTTAATTAGCAGTGATAGTACCACTTTTAATCACAGCCATTACCTTTCTCTTTCTCGTTGTGTGTTCAGAGACACATTCCGAGCTTATTAGCAGGACATTAGCGAAAAGGGAACACGCAGTGCTGCTCTTTACTGGCTCTTCACTATCACTGATCAGAATATCGTGATATTGAAGTGGCATGCACAGTGTGGGCATACTGGAGCAGCACTGTACAACAGACACTGTACCACTTGCACTGTCGCGGAAATTAGTGCAGCAGCACTCACTCTAATTCAATGTGTGTGTGTATGTGCCAGGTGAGATTGATGACCGCCTGCCCGAAAATGTGTGTGTGGGTGGGTGTGTGCTCTTCTCCTGTCTTCAGTTTGGCCATTGTTTTAGACTTTTCGGTGTTGTGGAAGAAGAAGAGGCACACATTCCAGCAAACAATATTGCACTGCTGTTATCTTCTGCTGTCCATTGTGTGTGGGCTTGTGCAGATGTGTGCTCTACTTTTGCTCTTGTACTAGGGCAATCTGCTGAAGCCTCTAATAATTCAATTTAATTATGGCACAACTTAGATTGTTTCAATGAATTGTGTGTGCTGGAGACGGTTCCAAGTAGAGTCTGGCTCTTCTTCTTCTTCCCCCCTCTCCTAATTACTGGTCAGGGTAATTTTGCAGACTATTTCTATCTGCTATATATATCACCACCATTTTTATGAAAGATTGCAGCTTTTTTCTTCTTCTTTCCTTTCTTTCTTTTCAATCCTTCATTTACTAGCTTTGAAGGACTTTATAGCCTTGGCTTGGGCCGAGTGCTTTGACTTTGACTTTGCAGGGACTTGCCTGTTTACGACAGTGCTTGTGATGGAGGTGATGGTGGTGGGTGACGTTGGTGGTTGAACACTTAAGGCTTTTGCCTTTGTATCTCATAACTAATTAGCAATACATGACGCCACTCTGCAACGATGTGGAAGCTACTCAAATTAAATCAATCTGCAATTTATTGAGCATGTAAAACTGAGCTTGTTGCTGTCTGCTTGTCTGCTGATCATGTCCTTTTTTAGTAGAAGGTAACGACGGAAGACGATCCGGAGAGAGAGAATAGCCGTAAAGTCATAAAGATGGCACGCACACTACCACCGCCACTAATCCTGCGCCTCGTAAACTTTTATTATCTAGTGCAGCACACCAAAATTTGACTATTTGCTCACTTCTAGCTTTGGCTTGACTGATTGTTGCAACTGCAGCTGCTGCTGCTTTAGTTGTTCTTTCTTCTTCCTTTTCTATTTATTTATTTGCATATAATAATGTGCATTTGAGTGTGTTGCACTCGTTTGGACATATCTGCTTCTTTTTCTGTCCAATTCAGCAAGATCCACTCTCTGGATGCACACTCGCCCTCTAACGTGTTTTTGCTTTGATGATGATGTGATGCATGCATGCCTTCTTTACCAGCCAACCAGCAGGATGTAATCGCCAAGACAACCGAATTTGAATGTTCACTTTTTCAAGGCGACATCAAGTTCTCTCTCCCGAGTGAAGGCGGGTGTGAGGGGGTCTGGTAATTTTTCCGAGTTTTTTGCACTTTCTGCCAGCCAACTCTTCTTCTTCATCTTCACTAGAAGCAACCAAAGTAATCCAATCTCTCCGATTGAGCTCGATTGCTCTTTTTGCTATGCTTCAGTTTGCCGCCTGAAAAAAAGCGGCAAAGAGAAGTCAGAGGATTGTCTGTGCTGTGTTGTGCTGTGCAGTGATCAGTGAAAAGTGGACTAATGTACGAATCGTGATGGTGATGGTGGCAGTGCTGGCGGTCGCAACATTGAGATTGACTTGCGAAGAGAAAGGCATCAATGCTTGCCACAATGTAAGTCAGTCGTCATCGTCATCGTTTGCACAACTTTCAAGTCCCCTCTTCTTTTTCTGTTTCTTTCATTTCTTGCATTCGTCTCCGGCAAATGCGTTCTTGTCGGCGGCAGAAGAAGCGGCACGACACCATAATGGCCACCATTAAAGTTGGCTGCTGCTATCGCCTATCTGCCTCATCGAGGGCGCCTGTGCATTTCGGCTGCTGCTGCTGCCGCTCTTATCTTTCTCTGTTCCCCTCTGTTCTCTGAATTTCACTCGAGCGCCAAACTCTCATTTTATAATTTTTTTGCTGTTTCAGAAAGTGTTTCAGAAAGCTTCGGTTTTTTGCACTCTCGAGGCTTAGTGTCTTTCGCTCGCTCGCTCTCGTTCTCTGTCTCGGACGAATGGTCTTCTTTGCCGCCTTCTGTGGTTTTCCTTTTCGCTCCTACCACCACCACCACCCCAGCGGCAGCATTTGGATTACCATCATCATTTCATTGGCCTGGCTTAATGCCCCCACTGTCCAAGACACTTGGCTCACTGTGCTAAGGCTGATACTGATGCTGATGGTGATGGTGGTGATTTTCACTGTCGTCAACTCCTTCGAACCGAGCAGTGTGAAGAGTTGTTGGAGAGAGGGGGCCGCCGGGGTCTCCCACTGCTGCAGCATTTTCAGTGTCGAAGGAGAGAGAGAGAGAGAGAGTTGTTGGCCGTTTCTTTCCGCAGTCTGCAATTTGACATTCACTTTGAGCTAAAAGTGGAGCTTGTGGTTTAGGAGGAGGGAAGGAAAAGTTCCAATGCTCTCAACTTACTGGACTACTTTTTCAATAGCATCACTTTGCAGCTTTTCACTTGCCGCCTGCTTTTTTGGCTGCACTGCACACACTACTACTGCTGCTCCACTATTACACAAACCATTTCCGATTGAAAGGGCGCATTTTCTATCTCAATTTATATTTTACAATTTTTATATTTTGCGCCCAGTGCACTTCAAAAGGTTGGCTGGCTGGCTGATTACAGTATCATTTGAGAGGGCGCACTGTATAGTAATCAATGCTGAGCGCCCAGTGTGTGTTGGTGAGCATTCAAATGTTGTCTCATGTTTCAACGCAACGCAACTTGTCAAAGTTTGTGCTGTCTCAACTCGGTAATCAAAGTTGCTCAAACAAAGCCGACATTATACTTTGGTTTTCAAGCTTTTCGGTTTTTTCTCGTTTCTAGCCGTGCGCGCCCAGAGGTCTTCTCACAAGTCGTTCTCTTTGCTTACTTGCGGATGTAAATCCGAGCTCCCTCTGCCTCCTTTCATGTGTGGTCTAAATTAGCAGTGTCATTAATACTGGCACTGTCGTCGTCACCGCCAGCGACAGTTTGCGGCAGGTAGAGTTAGTCCATTGAAGAGAAAGCGAGGAGGAGAAAGAAGAAGAAAAGCTGAGATTTTGCAAACTTTTTCTTTTCTGCAAACTACTGCCAAGCTGACTCTCATTTCACGGGCTAGTTCATTTCCATATGAACAAAAAGTTCGTTAGTCTTTTGACTGCCGCTCAGCACAAGCTTTGTTTGCTGCAGGTTGGTGGTTTCTTCTTGTCCGTTCTTGTTTTTATTTCTTCACTTTCCCATTCTCCAGTGTTTTGTCAGGTTTTAGCTTGTCTGAGTATAATGAACACACATGCTTAGTTGTAGAGTTGTCCAGTAAGTGTAGTGTTTTACTTCTCCTTCTTCTCGGCAGTCTGTTTGTTCTACTTCCATGATGACTGTCCTGCGGTGGTGGTCAGGCAAATGCAGCGTTGTCCTATGCAAATGTCTGCCGCGCGTGCTAGTCACACTTGCCGTCTGAATGAATGAATGAAGAAGGTGAAGAAGAAGTACAAGTGTGAGAAGTCATTAGTGAGCTGTGTGTCTCTGTTTGCCTTAGCACTCTGAAGGTGTGCAAGTGTGCACTGTTTAGTGTCTAATAAGATTTGCTCAGCACTGTCTTTCAAGTGGTGGTCAGCACACAAAGCAAGTCAAGCAATGCCTGATCTGCCTGATCCGTTAGGCACACACAGGCTCTCACCATCAACTTCAACTTGGTCCTTAACCTTGAATTTGACTGACTGGCTGACTGGCTGGCAATCATCACCCAAATCTGAGGTTAATGTTGAAGCAGAGCAGCAGCACCGAAGCGCAAATCAATTTGTGGCCAATCTTTTCTTCTTCTTTTTGACGCCATTTCAAATAAAAGAAGCGCAACCTGAGCTGCAACGGCAGCAGCAGCAGCAGGTGTTATCATTAGTGAACTAGTGGTAATAATCATGCCAGTGGGCGATAATGCCTCTATCAATTGCTTCTGCTACCGTTGGAAGGTGCAGTTGAAGGAGTTAATGAAGGAGGAGGTTGTGGTGGTGGTAGTGGTTTCTGCTCCCAATAGCTAGTGTTGAGTGCAGTCAGTTCAGTACCCGGTAGTAGAAGAGGAAAAGATGTCCTCAAGATTTAGAGGCCAACTAAATGGAAGTGGTTGCGGTTGCGGTGATAGTAGTACTCTTTTTTATGACTGTAATGCTCTCTGGACAGTGTCAGTGTTTACTTACTGAGATGAGATGAGAGCGGGGGAGCTCACATCATCGATCCTGATCTCCTTCTCTTTCTTCTTCTGTCATCATTTTATTATCATTATTTTGTCGCCACACTCTGGCCAACCAAGCTCACCACCGCAAAAGTAGCAACACACTGCCACCACCACCAGACACCGTTTGTCAATTTGTTGTTGTTGTTGTGATGGTGGCGTCGGCGGTGCCTGAAAAAAGTGTTTGACGCCAAATGATGAACGAGCAGTTGGCGTCACCGCCATCATCATTACTCCTCTTCCCTTTGCCTTCTTCTTCTTTCGATACCTCCTTTGCGCTCTATTATCGCCTCTCTTCGGTGCCTTTTCCGCGCTAATGTGCGGTGCAGTCGACTGGCCAATTTGCCAGCAGTAATTCGCCTGAAGACAGGACAGAGCTGGGCTCTGGTTATTAGTTGTGGGCGCTAAGTGAAATTAGACAGGCAATCAGCCACTGTGCTGTACTGCTCACGGTTTTTTTGCTTGATGTACCCTCAGAGCCTTCGTTTGCCTCCTGGCCAAGGCACACAGGCCCAGTTTGACAGCCAATTAATCTTGTAGGGCTGATGAGCGACGAGCACCAGAGGAAAAAAATTCACAGTTTTGAGGAGGTTGAAGGTGATGTGCCTGCTTACCCGCAAACAGTCCGCTAGCGGCGACGGCCACCGCCGATTTGCATAGTGGAATGCAACTTTTACCTTTGACTGGTCGTTGCTGTCAGCCTTAGCGGCTGACCGTAACCGACTGTGGGACAGTCCTGCACTTTGAACACTTTTTGAACGGTTGCACCACTGAGCTGAGCTGTGGAAGTTGTTTGGTTCAGTGGCGGTGGTGGTGGGAGATTGTGCGGTGCTGTGTTGAGTCAGGTCTCTGTGTTCACTGCATATCACAAGCCTGCACAAGCTGGCACTGGTTCGACTGTGCCACTTTTTGCTGTTCAAGAACTGCTCAGTACTTCTGCTAGAGGTGGTGGTGGTTGTGAACTTTCTGCACGCTTGCCTGCTTCCACCGCCACCACCAACAAACGCTAAAATGTTCTGTGAATTGAGTCGTTACGAGTGATAGCTGCTGCTGCTGTTGCTGCCAGTGAAGTTGGAGGTGGTGGTGGTGGTTGTCTTCGTGGTCGAAACGGGCTAATTATATCATATTTTTCGTAAGCTCTGCTTTTTTGCCGCAGTTTTTACCGCCACCGCCGCCATTGCTTCTATGTTTACCGTTGTTGTTGTTGTTGCTGAAAATCTTTTTGGCAATCTCTGTCTCATGCTCCAGAGAGTGAAAAGGTGAGAACCACCGCTGCCGCCGTTTTCAATGTCGCCACCGCTGGCGTTTGGCTTTTTTTCCCAACCACAGCGGCAGCAGAAATGGCTCGATTGACTGCTGATCGACAACTCAGGTTTTGGCCAACACCACCAAGAGTTGGCCACCTGTCGAAACATGATCGGTGTGTGAGAAGGTGCTTTGATCACACGACACACCAGTCAGACAGTTTGACGAGCCAGTCAGTCAGTCAGTGAGGCTGTTTGACGAAGGAGTTGCTGATCAAACCTTTGCTGCTACTGCTGCCACTGTTCCATTTCAGGTTAAGTCATTTGCTGTGAAGGTCTAGCTTTCTTGGTGTTGCAATGTCTGTCGCCTTGAAAAGGGCTAAAAAGGTATTGGTGAGCTGTCGCACGGCTGGTGGGTTGAAGATGGTGGTGGACTCTTTGTTTTAGCTGATGCTGATGCTGCCAATGATGAGGTTGATGAGGATGAGGTTGATGAGGAGGGGAAAAATAGGATCGAGGATGACAACGGTCGTCCTCGAAACCTGTCAATACTTTGTTACCTATTAGTCTTCAAGTCGCTGAAGGTCGAAAGGTTTGTGTTAATCAGTGTCAGTCAGTTGTAACTGTACGAACTGACCTGTCAGTGTTCACCGAGTTAATTGATTTGCTGCTTCACCTTATCCTTTTCACTTTTCTCATTTCGGAAACCATTCTATGGTTACCTGGTAGTTTTTTTCTTCCTCCTTTTTTTAATAAATTCTCGAGCACATCTGGCATCTTCTCTGGGTGCTCCTAGATTTATCGTCCAGTTTTTACCAATTTTACTGCTTTTTTCAACCGTACTATTGAACTGCTGTTTCTGCTGCTGTTGTAGTCCGTTGACTGCAAAGTTGAATGACAGGTTAAAACTACTGCTGTTGCTGTTTTTTGCTGTTTGTTGTTTGCTCTTGCAACTAACTGGCTGACTGACTGAGTATGTTGCCATTGAATTTACAATTCTCTCTGTTTTTTCTTCCTTCCTCAGCTGGTGGTGGTGGTTCACTGCCTCGAGTCTCCTTTCCAGTTTTGATCACTAGCAATACTTTTTTTGCGTTAGCTACTTTGACATTTGCCATTGTGATTGTGTGTATTATTTATGGCAGTTTGTAGCAGCAGCAGCAGCCATCACACCGGAATATGTTTGGCTAGCTGTTTGCCTGGCTGTCGTTGCGTCCGGATGGTCGGTGGGTGACATACGACCCTTCCAGAGAGGGAGAAGAGTGGATCCATTACCGACGAAGGAGTCGAAGGAGTTCAATGAGGATCCGCCATCCAGTTTGTGGGGTGATCATTTGCAATGGTAAAAAGCACCGGAGGAGAAAGAGGAGAAGAAGGAGCTGGAGAATGGCACTGGGCAATATCACGGCCAATTTGCTGCTGCTGCTGCTGTCATTCCATTTCCGTGTGTATGTGCAGCGCTAGAGACCGATTGTCTCTGCTCGATTGTCTCCGCTGTCGATGATGCTGATGCTGCTGGAAATGGCCAACAGGCACAACAACTGTAGTAGACGGCAGAAACTGATGCACACCGTGTACGACAGCGTTCAGTTCAAGTCGGTCTGCTCTCTCTCTCTCTCTCTCTCTCTCTCTCTCTCTCTTCCAAAGACAACACACCGACCACCACCATTATCACGCTTGTCATCGTACTCTCTATTGCTGCCATTGCAGCCAGTGACAGTAGAGTGCCACTGGCTCTGTTGGTTGCCTCCAAAAGTCATCCATATTCATAAGGTGACATCTCCTTCTCTCCTCTCTCCTTTCGTCTTGGCTGGCTTTGTCTTTTGCTGTACAGTCTTTTGGCTTTTTCCACCACCGTTGTCGTCAATTTTAGTGTGCTTCACGGTACACTTTTACGCTTAATTTTATCCATCTTGTTTGTTGTTCCTTTCCCCTCTTCTAAGCAGCAGCAGTTGTTTCTGGTGACCTTTACCACAGTTATCTCAGCGGGGAAGGGGAAGGAGTGAAAATGTTTTCCGCCCCCTTTTTTCCATTCGGTTCTGTGTGGTGTTATTGTTTAGCGCTGTATTAATTAAGCGAGCGAGAGCTGCAACGATGGCGTTTAGCGTTTGTGTGTAGTACGTACTTTCATTCATTAATTTTTTTCTTCATTCCATTCCATTCATTGTGTGCCGTAATTAAAGCTAATTGCCACTGTGTGTGCAACTGCACTTGGCGTGCGCGCGCGCGAGAAAAATCTGGCGCTCTGTTTGTTCATAACTTGCAGATAACTGAAAAGCAAAGAAGGAGAGAAAGAGACATTGTCGCCTGTTGGAACAATTAGAGCGAACACACTGTCACTGTCATCTCCTGTCTCCTGTTTGTTCCCTCGGTTGTTAGTAGTGTGAAGTGTGTGCATTCCACATGGTGATCGAGTGGATGCGTTCGCAAACAAAAGCGGTGGTGGTGGTGGTGGTGGTGGTAATCACAGCTGCCACTGATTACTATCGGTGCCATATCACCGACGCCGCATCTCTCAACTCTCACTGACCGACTGATTTGAGTTGCTGATGCTGATGCTGCTGCCTCTGCTGCTGCGGCTGTTGTTGTTGTTGACATGTCCACTTTGGGATGAGCACTGTGCTACTGTGCTGCACTCATGCTGATGTGCACTGTGCTAATCTAATATTATGTTTTCCCTTGAATTATCTCTCTGTGGAAGCATTTTTGCTCACTGGCACAAATCTCGCAGTGCAAGTCAGTGTGCACTCGGGCAGTATTAATTGTCACATCAGCTGCTGTCCAGTTTTGCGCACACGCCCTAAGTGGGAGAAGATTAATTTGCGCTTTAGTTTTAGGCTGCCTCACTTTCTTGTGCTGTTGTTGCTGATTTGCATCACCACTGAGGTGAGCAGGTGACCGATTTGCTGCTGCTGCTGATGTTGTTGCTGCCTGTGCTGGTGAAACAAAAGAGGAAAGAAAAGGCAAAAAAACAAAATCTTTGTATCGTAAACGTTTGTCGAGCACAGCTGCGCTGATTGATTTCAATTGAATTTCAATCTTGCCCTCTCTTCCCATTACCAAGTTATGTAATGTCTTTTTGTTGTCGTTTGTTGAGCAGTTAGCTGACGTCTTTGTCTACTCTCATTCCCTCTGTCCCATGTTCTCTCCGAGGTGGTGTGCTCTACAAATGTGTGCGTGCCTCGAACACAGTCTCGGAATATAATGGCGCCTTTTAGCGGGCAATTACAGCTGCTGCTGCCGCTGCACCAGCAGCCTTTTAAATTACAAAGACAAAGGCAATCAGACCAGGCACGGACTACAGAAGTTTCTGTCCGCTGCTGCTGCTGCCGCTGATGCCTCGATAGAATTGGATCTGCTTGACGAGCATTTTTTGTTTCATTCATTTAGACTCCCCCTTCTCTAACGGCTTTTGTCTGCTGCTGCTGCCACTGCCACAAGAGCTGCATACTTCTTGTGCTCCAGTGGTGGTGGTGGTGGTGTCTTGCACCATTGTCTTGTTCTCTTGTTTCCCTTGTCAGCAACGACCACAACAACAACAGCAACAGCTTCAGCATCAGCAACAGAAAAACTCCGCTGCTGCTGCTGCCCTTGAATGTCTGGTAACACTGCTGTTGCTGCTGTGTCGCTGTCCCCTCGCTCACTCTCTGAACTTGGTAGCCCTTTTGTCCATTAATTGTCAATTTAAAGAGGCCCATCATCAATTCAAGAGCAGCTCCAACAGCAGCAGCAGTAGTTAGCCCTAATTTGTGCCTCTCTCTATCTCATGTTCTACTTACACTGTGCCCACCACTGTCGACACTAGCTGGGCCCAGTTTTCTGCTGCTGCTGCTGCTGCTAAGCATCACATTAACTTCCACTGCTGTCATTAGCATTTAGTCATTTTCGTCTTTGAGTGAGCACACCTAGTGACTGACTGATTTGACTGACTGACTTACTGAATGTGTTTGATGGCGGTGATATCGGCGGCGGTGGTGGGCATTCATCTCTCGCTCTCTTTGAGCCTGACTAATTGCCCTATTGATCTTGGGCGTACCGATGATGTCTGCTGTAGCTGCTGCTGATGTTGCTGGATGCGAACTCAGTTCACACACCGGCATCTCCACAGTTTTCTTGTGCACATTCGAAGTGCCTGCCGCACCAAACTTCTGCTGCTGCGCCTCGGTTGCCTGTTCGCTCTTTATGGCTCTAATCGCACTTCCTCGATCATCGAGTCTCTCTCAATTCACTGTCTTTGTATGGTCATTGGTATGGTGTTTGTGTGTGCCAGTTTGTTTGACTGCCTGCCTGACTGACTATTTACTCTGGTGTTGTAGTCTCCTGCTCATTCAGTGGTATTGCTTTGACCGCAACGGTTTTTCAGTTTTCTATTCAATTCTGTTTCCTATTCAAACTCGCGCACACAATGGCTGAGGAATTGTATGGTGGTGATGGTGGCAAGCTCATCAATAATTATTGAAGGAGAGTCTGAGTTTCTTTAAAGTCTGTTTGTACTTTTTGATGAGGACGGACTCTCCTCTTCTGAGCAAGCATTTCCGCTACTGCCGCCACTTTAAATCGTTTTCCTTTGTCCTCTGCTCCTTCTTCGACCCCTTCTCCTCCACTTTTCAAACTCTAGCTAATTGCAATTTAATTTGCTTTGTAGTTTGCTGTTGCTGTTGAAGAATAAGAATTGATTTATTTCCTTTGCTTTTCTATTGTTGCTGCTGGTGGAGTTCACAACAGACGGCAAATCAGACTTCTTTTTTCTAAAGAAGTAAAACACGATGATCTTCAATGGCTGTTTCTGCTGTTTTTGCTGGGGCAAATATTTGCTGCAAGTGCAGGAGTCACTGACTTTGGGTTCTTGGTGATTAATGTTTGCAAACAGACAAACAGGCTAAAGAGAAAAGGCTGATGTGTGTGTGTGCACTTGAATCGACGAAATAAAACTACACTTTTGATTCCATTATAATGGCAGCAGCAGCCGTGGCTTTTAATTCGACGCCATAATATATTTTTTCTTCTGCTTTGCTAGCCCACATTAGAATGGTGTTTCTCTGAGATTTATCAACAGCAGCAGTACTGCTGCTACTGCAGTTGCCGTTGCCAAAGACAGAGTAGGAATAGGAAAATAAAATCATTGCCGGATTAGGGGGCAATGATAGGCACAGCCATTGTCATCAGTTAGAGCGTGCTGAATGATAAATGACACCGTCTATTGGCGCCGACTGAAGGAACTGAGAAGATCTGGGCCGGCAATAGCATTGGGTCGCGGCACGCGCCACCAGAACCCCATCTTTTTATCTCCTTAGCTCGTTCTATTATTATTCCAAAACTGTACAGTTTAGGAAGAGTATGAGGAGAAGGAGGAGAAGGAGAATAATGCTACCCTTCCATATCCGCTCTTTCCACTGCTTCACTGCAGATGACAAATCGACTGCACAATTAAGCACCGTCACGCGTCGATTGCTGTTCCCCCTCTTGGCCTCGGAGCAATATGTGATTGTCTTTCTCTCACTCTCCTTCCTTGCACTAACTAGTAATTAATTTTCATATTCAAACAGAAATATGATTCAGGCTGAGGGAATTCATATTCTGGAGAAGGAATAGCAGCAGCAGCATCAGCAGCAGTAATTGTCGCCTGTCGATTGGCGTAATTAAAAGAGAGGCTAAGCTATTTTGCCCTGTTCTTGCCTTTTTCTTCTTTTTTTCTGTTTGTCCTAATCATCATTGGGCATTAATCACCAGCGTTCCTGTCAGTGCCATATTGAGTCTAGCGTGAGTTCCTTCTCTTTTTCTATTTACCGAGGAATAAAGAGAGAAAAAGAGAATTCCTCTGCTAATCAAATGATGCTGGCAGGAGGAATTGGAGTTCCTTCTCTACTGGGACTACAGTTAATTGTAATCGAGAGATTGCTGGAGGAAGGGGAGCAACGGTGGAATTTTCTTTCCTGGTCAGTCGATCAGCAGTTCTTCCTGCTGTTTGCTGCTCTAATCCCATCGACAGATGCGATTCTGTTGCTGCCGCTGCTGCTAATGTTCATTCACTTTCTAATTGAATGACTTTTAATATGTGTAGCTCACGCGAGCAGCTCCTTCTCTCTTTCTCTCTCCATCGGTCGATCCTGGGGACTACTCCTCTACTAGTCACTAGTCAGAGTCAGAAAATTCAGTCACTAGAGAAAATCTAATTTGCGATGACAAATTTGTGTCTGCTTATGCTGCTCTCGGAGCGGCAAGATTGAAAAATCGATTGGAAAGAAGGGGGAGAAGGAGAGAAAAGTCCAATTTGGTGCGATTTAAATGATTTTTGGCTGGTGCCTGGCAGTCAGCATCCTCTCTTTCTTTCTTTCTTTCCCGGACTACGTAAAATTGGCAATGGAAAGCAGACAGAGAGTGGGCAATTTAAACTTAATGTCAATCGCGGCCGCGCGCTGACTTTGATCAATTGAGAGTGGACTTCTTCTTCTTCTTCTCTGTCACTGACTTTAGCTTCTTTGCTGACCTCCCCCTCTTACTCCCTCTTTGCTAGCTCTCTTTTTCCATTGAAGTCTCAATAAATTTGAATTAACTCGAATCCCCACTTTGCATTGCATTGCTTCGCTTTGGCAATTGCACTAGCTTTCATTCACATTCATTCTCTTTCTCGCTGTCCGTTTGACTGTCTGACTGTTTCTCGCTTCTGCTCTTTTAGGTAGACCATACTACTGTTGTGCAAAAAGAAAGAAGGCTCCATTAAAGAGAAACAGAAGCTGCTGCTGCTGGTGCTCACATTGGCTCCATTTTCGTGCTTGGCCAACTCGCTCTGTGCTGGCGAAACTCGCTCTTGGTGTCATCATTCTTTCGTTCTTTCTTTCTTGCTCTTTTCTTTTTCCAAAAGGCAGTGTAGGAGACGTTTTCGTCTCGCGCCAATTCTCATTCTGCACACACACACTCGCATTCACATTCACAGCTAACTGCTCACTTTGCTGATGACTTTTTGACTCTCTTTTCTCTTCTATTTAAATTGTCGCCCAGTAAAAGTAGTACAGGGGAAAGGGAGGTCGTTTGTTTATTTGCCTAATGGCAGCAACAGCAGCAGTAGCAAAGCAGTGTCCATTGCTTTGGTGGCAGTTTAGTTCAGTTCAGTGTTCGATTGGGCAGATGGCCGATCACTGCTGAAGCTATTCTTGAATCGAGTTCCTTGGCCAAGTACTGATCTTTAATTGATCTCCTTTTCTTCCTCCGTTTGCTTCAATTCTACCACTCTCATTGCCATGTAAATGATTTCTTTCTTTCTCTTTCACTTATATATAGCCTTTTTTGCGCTGTTTCTAAAGCCACCGGTGAAATCTTTTTGTTTTCTTTTTCCTCTTTTCAGAGCTTGAGCTGCCAGTTCGATTTGTCTCAATTCTGCAACTTGTCTCCCTTTCTCCTAATTTGAAAATTGTGAACCCGTGAACTAATTTGCCTGCCCTTTTTAAATCTAAGCAAAGTTAGCTTAAAAGTGTCTGCAATGCCTGCCCAAGTGCAAAGGTCTGTGCTAAGTGTTTTAGATCGAATCGCGTACGTTGACTGACTGAGTGACTGGCTGGCTACAAACAGTACAATGGCGTCAGGCAGTAGCATTTTACAATGGGACACGCACGCACTCACCGAGAGCACTGCACTTCACTGGAACATTCAGTTCAAAAACTGGCTGCTGATAAGAGAGTATCTGGCAGTATCTGAGGGCTGCAGTTCAGTTTCACCGATTGAATTGTAAATTAATTCGGCCAACTCGACAGCCTGCGCTCCGTTGACTTTCTGCTCCTTTCTTTGACAATGTGTCTCCAC
>JAALOO010001559.1_pt1 | contig 15084 bp, 9 predicted proteins | sample 7257641 | NCBI WGS metagenome assembly JAALOO01 (sample SAMN14085613, study PRJNA598686) | mite metagenome | biome: ENVO:01001000; feature: ENVO:01001002; material: ENVO:01001226; isolation source: single female mite from University of Michigan culture on fish food culture... ...
TGGACTTCGTCATCAATTTCATCGCCACGTAAGCCAACAAACTTAATCAATGATAAGGCGTCCATTAGGGTGAGCTCATTTTCTTTGCGGTCTACGGACCATAACTGACTACGCGTATAGAGAGTATTAAATATAGGCTCAATGTCGCGATAAGTCACACTGCGTTCTTTGTCTAAGATCAACAACCCCTCCTCCCATTGCAACGCAAAAATAGCCGCTAACCCTACGCGCTGGATTGCGAAAAAATTCGGATCATCAATTGCAACATCTGTTAATGGTAAAAGACGTGCCCCATAATTCATCAATTCGGATTGAAGCTTCCGTACCTCTATCTCAGAGGATTCTTTATGAAAAAAGGCTAAATATGCTGCCGTTGCACCTAAGGCTTGGCCCACAGCAGAGCGGAAAGGTGTTGTGCTAGCTAAGGTGTCCAGGACACTTGATACACCGGTTAAATTAAACAATCCATGATCTTCATCTCGAATTAAATCCGATAGCCGAATACCATATAGCTTCTTTTGAATTTCACCAGTAGCAACCAATGTACGCATGTCCGTAGGGGAAAATTCATCAAGCTGACGAATCTTTGGATAACTTTGTTTATTTGTCTTCGCAGGAAATAAATTTCTTAATTTTTGGTCCACCGACGCATCAATCACACAGTCAACTAGGTAAGTATAGTGATCCTGAAGCTTTATTTCCCATTGTTTTCTCTTTTTATCAATTGAGACTATGTTACTAGAATATACAATTGCTAAGTTTTTTTGATCAGCAATATTTTTTCTCAGCGCATTATCAAATAACCGCGGATTTATATTTTGTTTAGCAGTTATTGCAAGCGAGTCATTCGTCTGCTTTGACAGAGCCATCGTCATTAGAAGTTTTAACCAAATTCCTCCATCGACGTTGGGCAAGTTCACTATACTACGAATCCGTGAAAGTTCTGGCATCAGCTCCTTATCCTCAAGAATCCATAATGTTGATACTCCTGACAAGGATGCCTGTACTGCCGCGCTGTATCCTAATATTCCTGATCCATATACAATAACTTGAGGCTTCTTATCCTTTTGAGCAAAACTCCAGTGTCCGAAAATTACCGTCCAGAATAAAAACAAAATTTCGTTTTCATAGTGCTTGTTGCATAAAATGCTAAGGGGAAAAGGCCAAACATAATGCCTGGCCTCATATCAAAAATTAAATTATTAAAGTGCGATGGTTACATTACTTCTTCTTAAAAATAAGATTAATCATTCCCGTAGCTATTTTTCCCAAAAGTTTCGCCCCCTCCCTCGCTAATGTCCGTGAAGCTTGATTTTGGGCCGCCTCTAACGGTGTTTGCCTACGGCTCGCTCGTGTGGAGGATTTAGTTTTTAAATCTTCTTTCTTTTGCGCTTCTGCCTTTTCTGTAATTTTAAATTCAGACAGCTTCCGTTCAACGATCTCCGCGGCACTTTCACGTTCTACACGCTCTTTATATTTATTTAAATATGCTGATTGCTGAATAATTTTACTATAAATGGATTCTTCACATGGCCCCATCACTGCACGTGCAGGAACCAAATGTGTTGCCACGACCTCCGTTGGAATCCCTTTATCATTCAGTACGGTTATGATGGCCTGTCCAGTTCCCAATGATGTCAATATCTTATCTATTTCGTAAAATTCGGTATGTGGGTAAGTTTTGACGGTCTTACGAAGATTTTCTGCGTCATTTGGAGTGAATGCTCGTAAAGCGTGCTGCACCCTATTTCCAAGTTGGCCTAATACCGATTCCGGAATATCGGTCGCTGCTTGGGTACAAAAAAAGACTCCCACCCCCTTTGAGCGAATGAGCCGGACTATCTGCTCCACTTGTGATAAGAATGCTTTTGACGCTCCATTAAAAAGTAAATGCGTTTCATCAAAGAAAAACACAAGCTTCGGCTGATCCACATCTCCTACTTCTGGCAAATTTTTGAATAACTGCGCTAATAAACTCAACAAAAAAGTTGAAAATAAAAGAGGTTGATCTTGAATATCCGCTATATTTAGCAAAGAAATTACTCCTTTGCCATCTACTTTACCAAACAAATCATCAATTTCAAATTCTTTTTCTCCAAAAATATGGGCCACACCCTGCTGCTCTACCGATACAATCTTCCGAAGGATTGTCCCAGATGTTGCTGTGCTAATTTTTCCATAGTCACTTTTTATTTCATCCGAGCCAGGCCCGTCTGCCAAATAAGAAAGTAGTTTTTTTAGATCATTTAAATCAACCAATGCCCACTGCTGATCTTCGGCATATTTAAAAATAGCTGCAAGAACACCTGTTTGTGTTTCGTTTAAATCTAAAATTCGAGAAAGTAAAATTGGACCAAAATCCTCTACGGTTATCCGCATATCAACCCCAAGTTTACCACTTAATGAATAGAGTTCCACTGGAAAACTTGCGGCCTGGAAAGGCACACCAACAGCATTACCACGCTCTACGAGCGCTTCGTTAGTGACACCAGGTTGCGCTAACCCAGATAGATCCCCTTTAACGTCAAGCATAAACACCGGAACACCGGCCTCGGACAGTTGTTCAGCCATCAATTGAAGGGTTCTTGTTTTACCTGTACCAGTGGCTCCAGCAATCAATCCGTGTCGATTCATCATCTTCAAGGCAAGATTAACCTTTGCTTCGGTAATAATCTGCCCATCCAAGATGCCAGCACCTAGATATATAAATGCTCCTTTAGGATTATAAGATGCAGTTATTTTATTAACAAAATCTTCTGTATTTACGCTCATAGATATTTTATAAAAAAAATTATCAATAATATAATTAAATATAAGTATTCAAATACAATTAATAAAAAAATAACACTTATTCACACTTATCAATTAAAAATCCAAAGAAAAATGCGTATTTTTGTAAAGAACAAAATTAAAAGGCGAATTAGTGCGAATAAAACAAATATTAGGTGCGAAGATCTGTTTTGCTGTCTTTTTGATAAAGATGCTTATTTCGGCTACACCTATGTTTGTCAATATTCTTGACCAAGGAACCATCCTACAAGTTGTATTACAACTGGAGATTGAGAATACGGCTAAAGGTAATTACCCTTCTGAAGATTTACATGAGGGCGGCACAAAATTTTTCAGCTCAAATAATGCTGAATTTTTCTCGTTCGGCCCAGCTATTGAAAATTTCGGAGAACAGCGACACTATTTAAGAAATGAACGTCTCATTGACGCCTTTCACCCAACGGTACCCACACCGCCTCCTAACTGCTAATTCTTATTTGCATCATACATAACTTTATCGTCATACTACACCTGTCGATAATACTCTTATGTATTTATCCACTTTATTAAGAACAAATTAGTTTTACATTATGTTAGGAACTCGTATGTCCGCTTTTCTGAAACTTTCGAAAAGGGACTTAAAATATGATTTCCCAGCAAGTGTGGTCGTCTTTCTTGTCGCACTACCACTTTGTCTGGGAATTGCAATGGCCTCTGGAGCGCCATTATTTGCCGGAATTATTACCGGAATTATAGGAGGACTTGTTGTCGCCTCAATTAGTAAATCACCGCTTAGTGTCAGCGGGCCAGCCGCCGGTTTAACCGTTATCGTGCTCGGTGCTATTGAAAAATTAGGTGCTTACGAAACTTTTTTACTCGCCGTAGTACTTGCAGGGATTATACAATTGATACTAGGGATTATTAAAGCGGGAATGATCGGTAATTACTTCCCCTCGGCGGTTATTCTAGGGATGCTGGCTGCCATTGGTATAACCATCATTCTCAAACAAATTCCGTTGGCTTTCGGTATGGCAGAAAACCATGCCTTTGAATTCGATAACGGAGGTGGTATCGCCGCATTTAGCAACACGATATTAGAAAGTATAAATTGGGGGGTGACGGTGATTTGTATCCTATCATTAGCCATTTTAATATATTGGCCAAAAATTAAAGGGCTTAATAAAATACCGGCGCCTTTGATGGTTGTGGCGACAGGCATAGCTCTTAGTGCTTTGTTTAATGGAACTGCCACCCAACTATCGTCGAATCATTACGTTATGATTCCGATTGTTGATTCATTTCAAGGATTTACCGAGTTATTCATATTGCCCGATTTCACTCAAATTTTTAATAAAGAAGTCTGGATTATTGCTTTCACAATTGCGATTATTGCTAGCTTAGAAACCCTTCTTAGTATCGAAGCGATAGATAAATTAGACCCTTTAAAACGTAACACACCAACAAATCGTGAGCTTATTGCGCAAGGTATTGGAAATATGACTAGTGGATTCCTTGGTGGACTTCCCCTTACCTCTGTAATTGTCCGTTCATCTGCAAATGTACAAGCGGGAGGACGTACACGTCAAGCGGCAATGTTGCACGGTATTTGGTTGCTTCTCGCCCTTATTGCTATTCCAACAGTTATAAATTTGATTCCGTTAGCTAGTTTAGCGGCAATTCTTCTTCACACGGGGTATAAACTTGCCAGTCCAGCATTATTTAAAAAGATGATGCGTAAAGGACTTGATCAATTCATTCCATTTGCAATTACTGTTTTAGCAATTGTATTTACGGATCTACTAATGGGAGTCGGAATAGGAATTGTCGTGGCAATATTCTATATCATACGTGCGAATATGCAAAATGCATTCAAAATGGAAATTCAGGACAACCAAGGCGCACATACTTATATAATGACGTTAGCGGAAGAAGTTTCATTCTTAAATAAAGTTCCTATTCAGCAGAAATTATATAGTATTCCAAAAAATGCGGAAGCAATTTATATTAACGGACGGCAGAGTAAATTTATCGATAAAGATGTTATCGAGGTACTAAAAGACTTTGAATTAAATGCGATAAGCAAAGGTATCGCTATACAACTCGATTCAATTAGTTACAAAAATAAGTTGACAACAGAAAAATAATAAACTAAATTGACCCAATTTAAAATAAAAGGTCTTCATTTATATATCAAATACATGGAAAATAAAGAGTTAGAATTAGGCTTTCAAAAAATAATAGATGGCAACAAAAGCTGGGTAGAATTTGTAAAAGAAGATACTACCGGGCGTTATCAGCAATTAGCCAAAGGACAAAACCCGGAAATTTTATGGATCGGATGTGCAGATAGTCGCGTACCGGCAAATGAGATTACAGGAACAAAGCCAGGCGAAGTCTTCGTACATCGTAATATTGCAAACATGTGCGTGCATTCAGATATGAGTATGTTATCAGTTCTTGATTACGCAGTATCTGTTTTAAAGGTTAAACACATTGTCGTGGCAGGTCACTATGGTTGTGGAGGTGTAGCAGCTTCATTAAGTCGAAACCAATTTGGAATAATTGACAACTGGTTATGTCATATAAAGGACGTTTACCGTTTGTATGCTGATGAAATTGACGCTATCGATAACCCTGAAGAAAAGGTGAGCCGTTTGGTTGAACTTAATGTAAAAGAACAAGTATTTAACCTTTGCACTACCTCTATCGTACAAAACGCATGGAAAGCCGGACAACCTTTGGCAGTTCATGGAATGGTAATCGATATTGGTTCTGGGGCTTTAAATAATTTAAATAACACCTTTACCAACAACGAATCTTTAGGAAAAGTATTTGCTTTTAAATAGCGAGAAGAAGTGATAAATCTCCTATACATATCAAAGTCTAGGGCCAAAATCTCCGACAACATGTCGGAGATTTTGCTTTTAACTCATTTTTTTACAGGATATTAGTATGCATTAAACCCGCAGCTATTAGTTAAACTTTTCTGAACCTAGAAATTGAGATATTTTACAAGTATTTCAATCTATAAATACCGGGAGTGAAATTTAGAGAAGACATCTACTGCATATTAATTTTAGTATACTCGCGTAATATATCAGCCATAAATAATTACCTTTGCAAGATGTTAAATGAAGAAAAACCACTGAATTTTATCGAGGAGATTATCGAAGAGGATCTTCGTACAGGGAAGCATGATGGCCGTGTGCTAACACGTTTTCCCCCAGAACCGAATGGTTATCTCCATATTGGCCATGCAAAATCGATTTGTCTAAACTTTGGATTAGGTCAAAGATATAATGGGAGCACCAATCTGCGTTTCGACGATACCAACCCAGTGACAGAAGAAACTGAGTATGTTGATAGCATCAAGCAAGATATACAGTGGTTAGGTTTCAAATGGGCTGACGAGCTATACACTTCGGATTACTTTGATACCTTATATAATTTTGCTGAAGAACTTATCAATAAAGATCTTGCATACGTAGACGATAGTACTGCAGAGGAAATTGCAGCCTCTAAAGGCACACCTACCACAGCTGGCACGCCGACACCATATCGTAATCGTAGCAAAGAAGAAAACCTTACGCTTTTCAGAGAGATGCGTGAAGGCAAATATAAAGACGGCGAGAAAGTATTACGTGCAAAAATTGATCTGGCGAGTCCTAATATGCATCTGCGCGATCCACTATTGTATCGAATCAAACACGCGCACCACCATCGTACCGCAGACAAATGGTGCATATATCCGATGTATGATTTTGCACACGGGCAATCAGATGCAATAGAGAAAATCACGCACTCTATCTGTACGCTTGAATTTATCCCACATCGTCCATTATATGACTGGTGCATAGAAAAACTAGCAATATTCCCATCAAGACAATATGAGTTTGCCCGTTTGAACCTTACCTATACGGTAATGAGTAAACGCAAACTATTACAATTAGTCAACGAAGGTTTTGTTGAAAGCTGGGATGATCCACGTATGCCGACAATTTCTGGATTGAGACGTCGAGGTTATACACCGGCCTCAATTAGAACATTTTGCGAAAAAATTGGGGTCCAAAAACGTGAAAACATGATCGACGTTAGCCTACTAGAGTTTTGTATTCGCGAGGATCTGAACAAAACTGCGCCGCGTCGCATGGCCGTGCTGGATCCTATTAAATTAGTAATTACCAATTACCCAAAAGGACAGGTTGAGGAACTTGAAGGTGAAAATAACCCTGAAGAAGAAAATGGAGGAGGTACCCGTATCCTTCCATTCACAAATGAACTATGGATTGAGCGGGACGATTTCATGGAGGAGCCGCCTAAAAAATTCTTTCGCTTAGGTCCTGGACTGTCGGTACGATTGAAACATGCTTATATTGTAAAATGTAATGATTTTATAAAAGATGCCAATGGCAAGGTCACCGAAATCCACTGCGAGTACTTCCCAGATTCAAAATCAGGAGAAGATACCTCAGGTATTAAAGTAAAAGGAACCATTCACTGGGTATCATGTGCACATGCTAAGGAAGCGACAATTAAGCTTTATGATCGCTTGTTTAATGACGAAAACCCAGCGGCCGCCGAAGACTTTAAATCATCGATTAATCCCGACAGCTTAAATATAATTGAAAAAGCATATATTGAACCAGATCTTAGTACTGCAGAAGCTGGAACGGGTTATCAGTTCATTCGACTTGGTTACTTCTGTCTCGATAGTAAATCAAGCAGCGATCAGTTGATTTTTAACCGAACCGTTACCCTAAAAGACTCTTGGGCTAAAGAGGTAAAAAAAGGATAAAAATAACAGTTCATATAAAAAAGCCGGCTCTAAAAACATATTCTAGAGCCGGCTTAATATTTTTACGAAAACGAGAGGTATTTAAGCTAAACGTTCCACAATTTTTTTGGTAGGTCCAGGGTTGCTCATTGTATAAAAATGCAATACTGGTGCTCCAAACTTTATCAACTCTTTACACTGCTCAACCAACCAATCCTCACCGACTTTACGTACATCCGCATTCGTTTTACATTCATCAACAGCTTCGCTCAATTCTTCAGGAATGTCTAAGTGAAATATTTTGGGTAAACTTATCAACTGTTTTTTAGTTGTTAGTGGCTTTAAGCCTGGTATGATTGGCACATGAATATCATTCTCCCGACATTTGGTAACGAATTCTTTATATTTTTCCACATTGAAGAACATCTGGGTAACAATAAATTCAGCTCCCATGTCGACTTTCTTTTTCAGCCATTTGAAATCCGTATTGAAATTTGGGGCTTCAAAATGTTTTTCTGGATACCCCGCAACACCGATACAAAAGTCTGTTTTCTCCGAAATCGCAATATCTTCATGCAAATATTTACCTTGATTCATGTCGTGGACCTGATGTAGCAGATCCGTCGCGTAAGCATGTCCACCCGGAGTTGGGATAAAATCACCATCACCTTTGCGCGCATCACCACGAAGAACCAAGACATTATCAATTCCAAGAAAATTCAAATCTATTAACGCGTTTTCTGTCTCCTCTTTGGTAAATCCACCACAAATTAAATGAGGAACCGCATCAACCTTATACTTGTTCATGATCGCCGCACAAATAGCCACTGTCCCAGGACGTTTACGGTATGCAATACGTTCTAAAAGTCCACTATCATGCTGCTTATATAGGTAATCTTCTCGATGATAGGTTACGTCAATAAATGGGGGTTTGAATTCCATGAGCGCATCCATCGTCTGAAAAATACTCTGAATTCCCTGCCCTTTTGCGGGTGGCAACAATTCAAAGGAAAACAAAGTATTGCCCTGCGCATTTTTAATGTGATCTACTATCTTCATCTTTTTTTGGATATTTTAGGCTTAGAGAAAATGCACAATAGCTGTGTTCCTTCACTTATCATTCTCAACTTAATGTGAGTAGAATGTAGCACCTTGAGATGAGTCAGGTTGCTAAGGTTTCACCGGGTCTATTCCCTCTACCTTTCTCTATAAGCGGTTGCTAATATCGGTATTAGAAGTAACATGTCAAAATTAAAAAACAAATAGAAAAAAATCCCTCGCTATAATATATATACACACAATAGTGTTTTCTAATCTTCTCTATATAATGCGACGAGTCCCTCTGGGAGCTCCACTTCTAAAACTTTTTCCTCTGCGTCAATACCAAGAATTAGATCGTCTGAAAGTGGAAACATCAACTCTTTACCATCCATATCTATGGTTGCGATAAACTGCTGAGGCAGCTCTTGTACATTGGATATCTCGCCGAGTTCTCCTTCTTTTTCATCAACAACCAAATAACCAATCAGATCCGAGTATCGAAAATCATCTGGATCACGTTCAGGCATTTTATCTAATGGTAGATATACTTTCTTTTTGATCAGTGGCTGTGCTTTATCGATATGGTCTACATCTTCAAAAGATAGATAAGCAGTGCTATTTTTATGAAGCTTTATTCCATCTAAAAAATAAGGCACCAATTTCTTATTAATTTCCAAAAAAAGCACATCGAACTCAAGATCCAAATAATCTTCAAATTCAAAAAAAAGCTGCATTTCACCTTTTAGTCCACGGGTTCTGGTAATATATCCTATATAAAAAGTTTCCTCTAATTTCATCGTTAGTTAAAAAATTAAAAAAGCCGAATCCTGATGGTTCGGCTTTCTTGAATCTGTATGAATAATAATTATCCTTCAGTTTCTTCTGATGCAGCAGCGTCAGTTGCTTCAGGAGCTTCTTCTTCAACAGGAGCTTCTTCTTCAGCTGGAACTTCTTCTGCAACTGGAGCATTTTTAGCCGCAATTGCAGCAGCTTTGTCTGCTTTCTTCTTAGCCTCAGCAGCAAGAGCAGTTTTCTTTGCTTCTTCCTTAGACTGTGCTAAACCAGTTTTTGTACCTTCAACTTTCGCATTTTTAGCTTCAGTCCATTCAGCGAATAACGACTCCGCTTTAGCTTCATCGAAAGCACCTTTTTTCACACCACCTAATAAGTGTTTTTTGTAAAGTACACCTTTATCCGAAAGGATAGTACGAGCAGTATCAGTAGGTTGAGCTCCTTTGTTCATCCAGTCCAATGCTTTCTCGAAATCAAGAACGATTGTTGCCGGATTAGTGTTTGGGTTGTATGAACCTAAACGCTCAATAAATTTACCATCACGTGGAGCACGTGCATCTGCTACTACTACGTGGTAAAAAGGTTTACCTTTTTTACCATGTCTTTGCAATCTGATTTTAGTTGCCATGTTTTATTTTGATTATGTATTCAACATATCCCCCGTGCTTCATGCAAGAGGGGACGCAAAGATACAAATAAAAAGTAATAAGAACCAATAAAATAACAAAGCGTCATGTTACAAATACATCGTTCACAGTGATCTAGCTACCGGACCGAGAACGATAAGAGCAAAATATCTTAATGACTGCACCGTATTTTGTTATACAATTTGATCCCTACAACCCCATTTAACACCAAACCCCAACGGCATTTAGTTTAAGTTTAATAATTCCGTATATTTGAGAAACTTCGTGAAACCCTATTTTTACATTCTAATTCTGACACAATTAATAACTAAGAAAACTAAGTATGTCCTTAGCTGGCACAAAAAGTATTGATTGGTTATTTCTCGATTAACAATTTGTGCGGTTAGCCCAAAACAAAGTATTCACTAGTTTCTAAAGAAGAATAAATATTTTTAATCTATTTTGCTCTTGCATATGGTTGCGCCACTAAAAATATTGAAAGCATCAGCAGGCTCAGGTAAAACTTTCAGCCTTACGCTTCATTATATCACCTTATTACTATATAATGAAAATAGCTATCGTGAAATTCTTGCGGTCACATTTACGAACAAAGCGACAGCGGAGATGAAAGAACGGGTGCTCACAACACTAAAGGGGCTCGCTACAGAGGATGCATCGAGTAGTATCACCAATTTTCGGGAACTTCTTTTGCAACAGAACCCGAATTGGAGTGCGCAATCACTACAACTAAACGCCCACCGTATCTATAGAAAAATTTTACATGACTATAGTCGGTTTACTATAAGTACCATCGATGGATTTTCACAGAAAGTAATACGAAGTTTTACATATGAATTGAACTTGGATGCCGCTTATAAGATCGAAATGAATATAAACAAGGTTAAGCAAGATCTCACGATCATGCTCAACCAACTCCTTGATGAGAAACCTGAATTATTGGATTGGATTATCGATTACGCTGAGCAAAAAATCGCAAATAATGAAAATTGGAATTATAGGCAGCAGTTAATCGGTTTGGCTGGACTGATATTCACCGAAAACTTTCAAGAGTTTGATATGCACCTAGCAGCAGCGAATTCACATCAGGTTTTCATGCTATTGAATCTGGAAACGCAAGAAAAGACGAGCAGCTTTCATTCCTCGTTTGAGGGTTTAATAAAACTTTTCCAGAGCACCTGTCAAGAATATAACTTGGACCAGGAGGAGATGAAAGGAAAATCAAGAAACAAACTTGTTGCAGCAAGCAAGGTAGATTCCAAATTAAATAAACTGTCCATTTCAGAATTAAAAAAACTAATTGAGCGCTTTACGAATATTCTTACCGATGAGAATGCTTTTATGCAAAACAACGGCGCTGAAAGAGATGATTTAAAAGGGGTACTTACGCCTATACTAGAGAAAATAAAAGGCCTGTCTGGTTTATATCCAGACTATATTTCTTACCGTGCGGTACAAAGCAATCTATATTACTTACGTCTGTTAAAGGAAATGAGTGGATTGCTTCGCGTATGGCGTAAAGAAAATGGCGCGCAATTAATATCCGACTCACAACTGTTATTAAATAAATTAGGTCTTGATGAAAATAATGACCCGACCTTTATATGGGAAAAAATTGGAAATCGTTACAATTATTTTTTATTCGATGAATTTCAGGACACCTCACGAATTCAATGGAAAAACTATAGTCCCCTTCTAATTAATGCGCTGGGAAATGCCAAACAGCAAATCAATGAGCATCTAATTGTGGGTGATGTTAAACAGAGTATTTATCGTTGGCGTAATGGTGATTGGCGGATCTTATTACAACAAATAGAGGAACAAATAGGTGAAGCCTTCCACCTTCCGGCAGCAGAGCGCGGCAGCTTTATTGAAAATGGAACGCTGGACACAAACTACCGTAGTGCTCCAGAAATTATTGCGCTAAACAACTATATTTTCGAACATCTACCGCGCGTTTTACAAAATGTTTTAGAGAATAAAGTGCGTGAGAGTGTTGATGAGCAAGGACTAAATTGGTGGTTGTCTACAGGGAATTCAGAATTATTAATTAAAGCCTACCAAGATAGCAAGCAACAAGTTCCCGCGCATAAAGTTAATAATCTTACTGAAAAAGGATCTGTTGAGATTCGGTACATCCCAGTGGACTCCAACGCCCATAGGCGAAGTCAAGTACAAGACGAGTCATTGGATATATTAAGTGAAAAAATTTCTGATTGGATTCTTTCTGGACGGTATACGCCTAAACAAATTGGGATACTTGTCCGCAGCAATCGAGAAGCACGTGCTGTAATTGAAAGATTAATGTCCTATAGAAACGAATATAACGTAAGTCATGAGGAAAAGCTGGCTTTTGAAGTTATTTCTGGAGATGCATTAACTTTGGCAAGCAACGATGGTATAGCACTACTAATAGAAACGTTAAAGACGTTGGTATACAATACGCAAACACATATACTATTCAGTGCTAAAATGGCCTACCTGTACCAATTGTGCAAAAATGGTAAAACATTTCATCATGAAGAGTGGCTAAATTTTGACAGCAACGATATCACAAAACTAAAGGCCATATTGCCCGAGCCATTGGTCAACAACTGGCAGCAGTTACAACAACTCCCTTTAGTACACCTTGTAGAAAAACTTATAGAAATATACGAGCTAGGTGTTGAAGGATCCTTGCACCTTCCCTACTTATTGGCATTTAAGGATATGATTAGTGGATTTTCCGCCGCCGGAGATCGAGGAATCACTCAATTCATAGAATATTGGGAAGAAGATGCGGAGCGTGCTAGTCTGCCCGCGAATGGAAAAGTAGCGGCCATTGAAGTAATTACAATCCACAAATCCAAAGGACTTGCATACGATGTTGTGATGATCCCTTTTTGCTCATGGAGTATCGATGGAATGGCGAATAGTGATTTCTGGATTAATACGCAGAACACACCTTTTTCGGTTCTCGGAAAAATTCCTATTAAATATTCAGCTAGCATTGGAAAATCAACATTTTACCAGCAATATTATGAAGAGATGCTATTCAATTATATGGATGCATTAAACACATTTTATGTAGCAGCTACAAGAGCAAAAAAACATCTTTTTATTCTCGCGCCTTTATTTAAGGATTCCGAAAGGAGTGCACAAAATTCCGCCTTTAAGTCTGAATACATAAGTGACATCCTTCATCAAGTACTTACCGCCGCTGAATCACCATTTATATTGGAAAATAACTGCCTATTAATTGAGCAGCCGACCAATGTAACGACACCTACGGAAACAGCGATTTTAAAACCGGACCAAACGGACATTACAAGCAATAAGGATATCGATCGTCATGAAACTATTTTCTTAAAGGACTACCCGCGGTCTATTACACTACAACAGGAGTTCGAAAAAGGAATTCGCGGGAATGTCAATAGTATTTTAATGCTTGATCAAGCTGCCCAGCATGGTATCTTCGCACACGAGATCATGTCACAAGTCGTACGCTTCGATCAAGTAGATGAGCAGATCGATAATTACATCGAATTAGGTGTTTTAAACCCTGCCGATCGCCCCTTCCTCCAGCGAGAGATACAACAAATTTGGGAACAACCTGAAATTAATAAATGGCTTACTGGAAACTATAAGGTATGGAATGAGGCGGACATCATTCTTGAAAATGGTAAGACGATCCGACCGGACAAAGTGTTCTCTAATGAGCAAGAAACCATTGTGCTGGATTTTAAGTTTACCAAAGGTGATTACAGTGATCACCAACACCAAATTGACAAATACAAAAAAGCATTAGAAAAGCTAGGCTATAAAAATATTAAAGGCTATCTATATTACGCCAAGATCAATCAGCTCGTGGAAGTTAACTAAATATACAAAAGCACATGAATAAACCTTTTTTAAAGCTTGTAGCTGAGGACATCAAAATTCGTTTTGGAAACGACCTTTCCCAGATCGCCATTATCTTCAACAATAAAAGACCGATTACCTATTTAAAAAAGCATTTAGCAGATGTCTACCAACAGGCAATCTGGTCACCACAGTTTTTCACTATACAAGAGTTTTTTAAACAGTCAACCCATACCTTAGAGGCTTCTCCATTAACACAATTTTTTCACCTTTACGATCTACACAACCAAATGTTGACCGCCGAAGGCCTTGAAGAAGAAACATTTGAAGAATTCTATCCAATTGCTGAAATTATTCTCTCCGATTTTGGACAACTTGATTATGAGCTTGTGTCCATCGAAGATATCTATGCAGAATTGTATGACAGTACCAAAATAGATATAGCTTTCGAACACTTAACAGACGAACAAAAAGGATTCATCCGCCAATTTTGGCAGTCTTTTAGTGTGACAGGACACAGTGCGGTACAAGAGCGTTTCCTTCGTTTATGGAAAAGGTTACCCACCTTGTATCATGCATTTAAAGCTAAACTCGCAGAACATAAGCAACTAACCTATCCGGCCTTATATCGTGATCTAGTTGAAAACAGGGTTTCTAATACAGCATTCATTGATAAATATAAAAAAGTCCTGTTCGTCGGTTTCAATGCACTGAATAAGGCCGAAACACAGTTGTTCCAGCGCTGGCAGCAAGAAAATCGAACATTATTTTATTTTGATGCCGACGCATATTACTTAGACGACCAGCAGCAGGAAGCGGGTCGCTTCATTCGGCAGAACATCCACCAATATGGACTTATCAACACACTCGGAGAGCCCGCAAACATAATAGGAAACCGTAAGGTACCTATACACCTTTATGCTGCCTCGGGGAAAAATAGTCAAACAAAGCTCCTACATGAAAAATTAGTGGAATTGCAAAGTGATTATGTTCCTAATCAAAAAAACACGACGGTTACAGCTGAACGGACGAAAACATCTGCAATCCTCCTTGCTGATGAGAGCTTACTGGTCCCCATACTACAAAGTCTTCCTGCGCTAAAAGTCAATATCACCACCGGTTATCCGTTAAGCCAATCCCCAATATATGGACTATTAGATTTATGGTTAGAGATACAAGAAGATATTTCACATTTGCGAAGAAAGAGAATTACCTTTCAGCAGT
>JAALOO010000173.1_pt3 | contig 15066 bp, 11 predicted proteins | sample 7257641 | NCBI WGS metagenome assembly JAALOO01 (sample SAMN14085613, study PRJNA598686) | mite metagenome | biome: ENVO:01001000; feature: ENVO:01001002; material: ENVO:01001226; isolation source: single female mite from University of Michigan culture on fish food culture... ...
ACACACACACACACACACAGTCAGTGCAGAGACAGTGCAGACAAAACAGGCATACACAGAGCAACTCACGTAAGCAGGCGTCTAATTGCTAGATGCCGGCATCACACTGAACTGAACTGAAGAGGAGTAAATGTGGATGAAATTGAATACTACGACACCGTAAATCAAATCAATTTGAGCACAAAAAAGTTGTGGCTTGTGTAAGAAACAGTTGCGCGGTGCTTTTAGGTTTTTTGCAAATACACACCAGTGCTCGGCATCAGAACGTTCAGAAGGATGGCGCTGGAGATAAGTAACAAGAGGGAAAGATATCAGAAACACTTTTATGGTGGTGGGGAACAGAAGAAATAGAAGCAGAAGTAGAAGAAGACACACTCGACTAGACCGTACTTGAACTTGGATCTTTAGACTCTATTTGTATTTCACTTGCGACACAACAACACCAAATAAGCGCCCCTATCTGAGCACAACATCATCAGCATCAGTGCCTGAGCAAAACAGACGGTAAAGTGCGCCAAAAGTGAAAGCAAACTCACAACACAACACTGAACAGACATCAACAGAGTGTTGTTGATGATGAGAATGATGGTGATGGATTGGTTGGTGGTGAATTCCAAATCTTTCGAAAAGGAGAAAAAGCGGTCTCCCAACACCAATCGATTGATTAAGACTACTCGCAAAACAGTGGAAAAACGTGGCTGCTGGTCGATTGCTGCAAGAGATAGCGGAGAGAGAAGAAGAAACACCGAAGTGAAGAAGCCTCGAAGACGCAGCCAGCCAGCCAGTCAGTTAGTCTGTGTGCCAATGACGATGGCTAACACTGATATAATCTCGCAACCTCGCTGACAGTTAATTGAATGGCTCGGTGAGCTTCTGGTGCAGACGGTAGTGCCTCCCATGATGGTGGTGATTGTGGTGGTGGTGGTGGCCACCATCATTTCTAAATGAACACAGTGACCGCCGCGGGTATTTGCCGGCCGCTATTACACAGGTAACACTGCATTGACAGATGAAGGAGAGAGAGATCTTTCACTATCAACTGCTACTGCTCACACTTCACCTGCCGCGAAATTACCCGTCGTGAAATCCCCCCGCGACAAATTTGTGGTGAGTGAGTGAGTGAGCGAGCTTGGCCACACAGCCATGACCACGACTTCACCAACTTTGGCGAGGTGATTTTGTGGTCAGTCAATGCAAATAAATTGCCATCATCAATACTTTAATTCCTCTTTTAAGAAGAAGAGAGAGGGTCAAAACAGCGTACGTCAATCTGTTGAATAGTAAACATTAAATAGTAAATAGCTTTCCTCTACTCTCAACTTGCTAATAAGGATGCAAATTGTGCTCCTTCCCTCCCGCTCTCTCTCACTATTCCCATCCCCTTCTTCGCGCGTAGATGATAGAGTGGCGGAGATGGAAACTGTCGGTGCAAAATAATAATAAAATTAAACAGCAGCATCATCGTCGTAAGCATGTTAGCAAATACGAAGACTAGACTCTCTCCTAAGCAGATTTCCAGAACAAAAATAAGTATGTTGCACATCGATAAGAGAAGTCTGCCTCGATGATGAAGGGAACAACACAAAAAGAAACAAGTGAAAAAAATAAAAGAGCAGGCATATCAAGAGGTACCGCTGTTGCTAGTCAAGGCTTAGCTTCAGCTGCTTGATCTAAAAGGAAAAAACTGGCAATGCAATTTCATCGGTAGTTTTCAAATTAGAAAACGCTTTCACTTGTCAGATTGAGGCGACTACTGCAGCGGTTGCAGATGCGAGCGGCTAGTGAAGACACACTAAATCAGAGTAATTTACAATTTAAAAAGTAATTAGAAAACGGGGGAATTATCATTACCACTACCACCACCACAACAAGAAGAACAGCTGCAGCAGTAAAACTAAGTTTGTACTTACAGGTGGTGTACACAATTTGTCACTGAAAGAGACTGGTTACTGAAACCAAGCTGAGGCGGATTATTTGATGACACTGACAGGATGATGGGCAGGCTGCACGCAGAGAAAACACGACAATATTATCAAACATAGATTGGTCTTGGTCTTGGTCTTCTGGAACCGATGGTCCACTTTGGGTGACACTTTGGGTCCACAGCACACAAAGAGGAGCTGCTGTCAGCGATGTTGAAAAGTGTGCTTCGGAATTGCTGTAGGGAGTGGCGTTGTGACCAGAGAAACAGTGTGAGAATGAAGAGGCCAAGAGCAAGCATTGATTGATAGACTACCACTTCGGAGCTTCTGCTTCTGCTTCTTCACATGCACCTACGGAACACTGGCACACAAACACACACACGCAAATAAACCAGGATTCAAGTAAACAGACGCACACTCGGCAGCAGAAGAACGAGACGCCGTGAGGAAAGTTGTGGCAGAGATTGCAAGCAAGCAATCGGCGACAGCAGCTGCAACGTGAGGGGGGCGATGAGGGAGCTTCCAGCAGTGCCGTTACTCTGCGGCGACTGTTCTGCAGTAAGCAGACGACGGTGGGCGGCAGTGACCGGTGAATTGTGAAACTGGTTCCTGTGTGTTTGAAGGATAGAAGGGAGATTTGTCTGGTCTTGTTTTTGGCGGTGTCGTACAACCGTACTACTGCTGCTGCTGATGGTAATTCACCTTTCGGATGATAATTTACACTTTATCTTTGCACTGATGACATTTTTGAAAAAATGATAATTGGCTTTGCTGAAGGAAAATGTAGCAAGTACTGTGGCTCTGTGCCCCTGATGATTTTGCTGTTGGTTCATCGGACAGTATGTAAATTATTTTTCTTTTTTTGGCAGTCAGTGCAAATCACATCAGGAGATGGCACATTGCAGGAGATTGTATCTGCTATCGGAAGACGTCGTCGTCAATGGACACACTCAGTTTAGTAGTGCAGGTAAGAAGTTGTTGTGGACGTTAGCGTTGACGTTTGTGTGGCACTCGATTGTGATGGCTATCGCCGCCAAGATCCCGTCCTCATCATCATCACCGGCAATGGCAGTACGTAGCAGTGCAATTTCTAATTGGCAATACCAACTGTTGACACACTGCTGGTGGTGGTGGTGATATTGCGACAAGCTTGTAAATGGCAGTTCATCTCTAGGAAATGGTAAACACCACTTCAGCCTCTGTACACAGGCTGTACAACAACAACAACAACAACAAAACCCAGAGGAGGCATTCTCGGTGTCTTCGACACAATCTGTAGTAGCAGTAGCAGAAGGAGGAGGTTGTCGCCACAAATCAGCACCACAAGTTGGCTGGCTGGCTGATGTAAGACCGATAGAGCATTAGGCAAGAGGACCACTACTTGAAGACACACGTACCACGGGAGTACCACTCACCAGTAACTGCAGCACCATTGTCGACCCTTCCACTCGAAGGCTTCAAGTGGCTATCTCCAAATGGGACTTGTCTGCCACTGACAGCTGTTTCTCTCTTTTACTTTAGTTCACCTGTCTCTCTTTCTCTCCATTTTTCATACTGCTCATTGCTCAGACGTTTTGTCATACCTCACTCAGCCAATTATCGTCGTCGTCTGTCGAAAGAAGTCTGTCGTTTTGGCGCGCGCGACGACGTAATGCGACGCCTAAAAACTCGAAATAGAAGTGGAAACGCCATAGTACGGCGCTCTCTTTAATCCTCTAACGAGAAAGGGGGACCTCTGATCTCTATTTTCACCGCCGGGTCGGTCTGTCTGTCTGGCCAACTTGGAGAAACTGAAGCTGATTTTTCTGGTTAAGGGTTGGTTAAGGCTGCATTGGCAAATGCAAATGGGCAAACCGATTTGACCCCAATCGTCTGCCTAATCTAATCACATCAATTCACTCCATTTCTCCATCCGTAGTTTGTATATCCTTGTTTGGTGGTGGAGCACAAATTCACATTTTACTGACCAGTATAATGGAGTGCTAAGGACGAAACAATTTCGATTGTCTGTCTCCCCCAAGGATCACCAGCACACCGGTAATTGTCGTCTGGAAAGGTTGTCGGACGCGTAATTGCTTCAACAGACAATCAAAAGGCGCGCGCACACGCTTGACTTGCTTCAAAAAAGTAAAATAAAACAAAACTTGAACTACTGTGTCTACTCTACTCTCTCGCTCGCTGGTGATTCCAAACTGGTTGCAAGTGGTGGCCGTGAAAGCGAGGATAAGGGAATAAGTAAATAAAAGACGTCAACAAACTGCTGGACACTGCACACTCAGATCGTCGCCCAATGACTTAGGGTTGTTGGCATCGTTACTCATCACATTACTTGACGAGGATCATGAGTTTGCTGCTGGTGCTGGTGCTGATAAGCAGCACCAGTGTGATGATCTACCCAATAAACTAAACGAGCCAGTCAGTCTGCCAGCTCGTGACGGGAACAGCTAGGAAGTAGCGTAGCTCTGCAGCTGTATTGCGAAAGCGATAGTGCTCTCTCGCTGCACTCACTGCAGATTGTCTTGAGGTGAACATATTGAGTACACACACACCTTATCAGATATCATTGACTGTTGTTGGCAGGCTACTAATCGAGCACAGGTGTGATGCCAAAAGAAAGAAAAAGGGAATTAGTCCGGTGACCACCGCCGTTGTACCTTCGTGGTGTGGAACGTTGTACAAATGTGATAACCAGGCTACGCTCTCTGCGGACGGCACCAGCAGCAGCGTAAACAGCTGCTGCGCAAAACAAAAACACGCAGAAAGAAAAGTGCTGCTGCTGCTGCATTCTTCTCTCTGCATCCACTGCAGACGCACACTTTCAGATTACGCTGCTGATAGAAGACAACAGAAGAACTTCTGAGAAGAAGACGCAACCTTACTTTCTCTCGTCTCATTCTTTCTTTCTTTCTCTTTCTTACGCGTACTTGCATCATTATTACTTTTAGATTAGAAGATTCTGCAGTCATTGACTTTGAACACTAGCAAAAAAGCACTGTCACTTCATTACCTCTCCTTCTCCATCACATCATCTCGCCTGAATGAGTTCCCTCAGCTAGCAGTTGCTCACCTTGGAGAAGAGCTTGGCGTCTTCTCGCTGGCCAACAAAGGCTAATACTGTACAGGCCACCAACTCCATCACCACCAACGATGGCCTCTGGTCACCTGAACCACCACAACCACCACCAGCTGCCCCCGCCAGGGCAAGGTGGTGGCTACCAGAGCTTCACGGACATCGGCGACCCCAGCCAGAATCCCCACCTCTTCATCCATGTGGCAAGTGGCAATAAGATCGTCCGACCCTGGCAGACCTTCATCTCCGACCTGGATGACTTCTTTGAGCGTCTCTACCAGTACTTCAGACGCAGTGGCTTCTTCTGCATTCTCGTCGAGCACCTCCTCGAGCTGGTGGAGATCTTTCTGGTCATCTTGCTCACCTTCTTCTTTCTGCACGGCGTCGACTACGACATTCTCTTCAAGAACAAGTCGCCCAACACAGTTCTGTTCAACCAAACGCAGAAAGTCACCATCGCAGACTGCCTGATTCCGCTGAGCCAGGCGTCAGTGGGTCCCTTTGAGATCATCATGCTCATCTTTGCTTCCGTCTTCTGGCTTGTCAAGTTCTGCCAGACGGCGATCTCGGTGATGGACAACTGGGCGATTCGCGCCTTCTTCATTGAGGTGCTGCAGATCCACGACCCGTCGATGTACTCCTGGCAGGAGGTGCAGACCAGGCTGGTGCGCAACCAGTCGCACTGTCTAATTCGCGAGGGCCACCTCGACGAGCTGTCAGTGCACAACCGCCTGCTGCGCCGCACCAACTACATGATCGCCCTCATCAACAAGGGCGTCCTGCCGATTTACTTCAAGCTGCCGCTGATGGGCGAGACGATCTACCTCACCAAGGGCCTGGAGGTCAACTTTGAGTTTCTCCTTTTTCGCGGCATCTTCTCGCTCTTTGAGAAGAACTGGAAGCTGCGCGACGAGGTGAAGTCGCCCGCCGACCGCCTCGACTGCGCCCGTCGCTTCGCCACCCGCTGCACCGTGCTGGGCATCGCCAACATCCTCCTCCTGCCGTTTATCTTCGCCTGGCAGGCGCTGTACGCCTTCTACACCTACGTGGAGACCATCAAGCGCGACCCGAGCTTTGCCAGCGCCCGCACCTGGAGCCGCTACGGCCGCTGGTTCTGTCGGCACTTCAACGAACTGGAGCACGAACTGGACCAGCGACTGAACCGGGCCCACCGCCCGGCCACGCGCTACATGAACTCCTTCCTCTCGCCGCTGCTCGCCCTCATCGCCCGCTTCTTCACCTTCGTCGCGGGCACGCTCTTCTCGGTGCTCTTCGTCCTCACCGTCTACGACGAGGACGTGATCACCGTGGAGCACCTGCTGACGGTCTTCACCGGCCTGGGGGCGATCATCGCCGTGTCGCGCGCCTTCCTCCCCGACTCGGAACCGAACCGGTGGACGGCGGCCGAGCTGGACGCCGCCGTCATTCAGCACATTCACTACCGCCCGCACGGCTACCCGGCGCACACGTTGCAGGCGCGCAACGGCATGGGCAACATCTTCGTCTACAAGAGCACCACCATCGTCGAGGAGCTGCTCAGTCCGCTGGTCACCCCCTACATTCTCATTCGCCACATGCGCTCCCGTGCCCTCGAGATCATCGACTTCTTTCGCGTGTACACCCTCGAGCTGGCCGACATTGGCGACGTGTGCTCCTTCTCGCAGTTTAACTTTCAGCAAAATGGCCACCGCATCTTCACCGACCTGCTCACCGCTTCCGCTCGTGGTACTGGCGAGGCTGGCCTCTCCCCCACCACCTCCTCCGCCATCACCGGCCACCACAAGGCAGAGGTGCTGCCCGACGAGCGTCTCACGACGCGCAACGGCAAGCTGGAGCTGTCGCTGGTGCACTTCAAGCTGATGAATCCCAGCTGGCAGCCGGCGGACAATGGCCAGGCGCAGTTCATTGACCGCTTCACGCGCCAGTCCAAGGACGACCCGGCCTTTCCAGTGCTGCCCAGCATGGCCGCAGTTGGCAACAACATTGCGCCCGCCATCAACGAGGCCTCCGCCATGGCCAACTCGCAGTCCACCATTGACTACGCACTGGGCGGCCACTCGGAGGGAGCGCTGGGAGGAGGAGGCATGAACGGCCTGGCACTGGACCAGCCACCGCCAGCGCTGCAGTCCCTGCTGAGAACTAGTCATCATCACCAGCCGGCGGGAATGCAGCCGTCGAGCAGTCAGCACTACCAGCACGCTTCAAGCCTGCACGGCTCGGTGGATCGCTCCACTGGTGGACGCCATCAACTGGCTGACAATGAAGCATTGGGCTTCAATGCCACTCGCCGGCGACTGCTGCAGCGACGCATGAACTCGATGTTCTCCGAGGCGGAGGAGCGGGAGACGGACATGAGCCTCAGCTCGCTGTACTTTCACCAGATGGTCGCCGACAGTGTGGGCGGGGAGGAAGTTGCCGGCGGCAATGGTGGTGGAAACTTTCCCCACGGAGCCTCAGTCAGCTTTACCGCCCCTGCTGAGGGTGGCGGACTGAGCAGCACCTCACAGCGTCAGTCTCAGTCCCGCCATCGTGAACAGCAGCGACCCATCTCCGAGTCGATTCCTCTGCTGCACCCGTCCTCCCAGGAGCCTCGTCCGTAACGCCCATCTGTTGAACTTGCTCTGTTTGAATTGCCCGTGCAAACACCGACACCTGTGCCCTCTGTCTTCTCCCTCTTCCCTACATCTTTTTGCAATCACCCCCATCACCACCACCACCACCATCTTCACCTTATCACCCTCTTCAACCTTAGACGCATTTTTCTTTTGTTTCAATAAGATTGTTTTAACATTACTCCTGTTAGTCCTTATATTGCTCTATTGTGTTTTCGTTCTTCCTCTCACTCTCACTCTTTTTCCCGTAGATACGTTCATTTTTTGTTGCTATCTTACTTTTTGATTGCCACTTTTCGCCTCATTTTCTTCTCTTATCTGTGCTGCTTCCTCTCTATTCCTTTCTTTACTTATTATTAACTCTAGGCACTAATTAACCTAATGATCTTCACAAGCCAACACCCAAGTGACGCTCATGGAAGCAAACAATGGCCAATTTGCTTCTTGACACTTGTCCTCCTTCTCCAAGGTACACCCAGGCTTCCCAATCACAACAACAACAACATTACGAACATAATGTGTTTTATAAGCTTATGCTTACTGATAAGCCCTTCATCATCGCCCCCATCACTTCACCATCATCCTCTTCGCCATCTTCATCAACGATCGACTACAATTGCAACTGCTGCTGCTGACACCCGCCACATCTGCTCGAGCTGGACTCCCCACTGCTGTTGAACATTGAAACAAAAAACATACAAAAAAATGTTGCTGCCAATTAGAACAGTGTTCGCAGGAAACAGCCGAGATGGAGAGTGGAATCACCTGTTTGTAGTTGGTGTTCTGTGTGTGTTGTACATGTAAAAAATAATGAAAAAACACACTTTTCTGTGAAATAAAAAATGTACGATTCTCTTTGTACGCTACTGAAACGCCTACTCTGTCAAGCCAGCACTTTGCTGTACAAGCAATCAGTTTAGGGAAGAGAGAAAAAATGGTGCTGTTTTCAATTACACAAAAAAAAATTCACCCCTTTTTCTACAGTTCAGGTGCACCTTTCATGCCCGCATCTCCTCAGTGGGACTAAATGTCAGAGAAGAGAAGCATTAGCTCCCATTCATTATTTTTCACTCTCTCTCTCGGAAGGTCTCCTCCTCCAGTGTGCAACTTGTTTTAATTATCGCTAATGCATTTTAATGGATCGTGTGTCTGCGGTTGGCAGGTGTGGGAAGCACTGCTTCTGCTGCTCTTGTCGTACACTCTCACTCACTAGCTAGTAGTCCCCAAAAGAACTGTGATCGAACATGAAAGAGAGAGAGAGAGAGAACGGGGAGGAGAAAAAGGGCAAGAAAAGAGCTAGTGGCGGTGGTGGTGGTAGAGCACATGCTGTGAAAGAAGGAAATACTACTGCGAAATCCTCGCTAACACAGAAAAAGAAACTTTGGCGAGCAGCCACAGAACAGAAGCAAAAGTGAGAGAAAGAAGGGAGACTTTCGCAGCCTAAAAGAGAAATGCGCTTTTCGGAGAGGACTACCATCACCACCACTACCACCATCACCACCGGCACCATCATCATCAGTAGCAGCCCAGCAGCTACCACCAAGGTTAATGTATCAGCAGTGCATTAGTTCAAATAAAAACACAATTGATGCACTGGCTGATAAGACGATCACGGCGACGACGGCGAAGACGCTCACTTTTCCTTATCACTTCTACGGTACACTCGAAACTGGCGACGATAGTCTTGAGCGGTTTTTGTTGAAGAAGAAAAAGAAGAATGTCATTGATTTAATTTTTGACTTTTCAGAAACATTGTTGCCTTGCTTGAGTTGCTTTGGCTTGTTTGATTTGATCTCTGTGTTTGAGGCTAAAGGGGAAAGAAATATACCAAAAGGCGCCAAATTCTCAAAACTCGTCCTTCTCAAATCATCTTCTTCCTTTTCTTGGCCGTAATCTCAGCCTCGGCGTTCACTAGTACTTTGTCTTCCTATCAATTGACAAACTTTTTTCACGGCTACTGCACATCATATGCTCTTATCATCATTCACTGCTGCTGCTGCCGCTGTTGCACCATCAACCAAACACAATCAACCAAACTTTCTTCTTTTCTCACAGCAATTTCCTCAAAAACGGCCATTCAGTGCAGGACTCAGTGGAAAAGAACGTCGTCACAGTGACCTAAAACACACCACTTTTCCCACTCTTTGTGATCTTCTTCGAACAAAACAGCATTTTCTGGTAATCACCATCATTATCATCATTCAACAGAATGCGCGACATCGGCCCACTGGTGGGCGCCATCGACCAGGGCACCACCTCCACCCGGTTCATCGTCTTCTCCGCCGTCGATGGCAGCATGATCACCTACCACCAGGTGCCCGTTCAGCGGAGCTACCCAAACGACGGCTGGGCGGAGCAGCGACCGCAGGAGCTCTTTGACTCGGTCCTCGAGACGACCAGTGTGGTGATGCAGAAGCTGGTGGAGATGGAGATCGACCCACTCCGAGCCATACAGTGCATCGGACTGGCCAACCAGCGAGAGTCGGCCGTCGTCTGGGACCGGGTGACAGGTTTGTGGTAGTGATGGGAAACAGACCACCTGTGGTGGTGATCACTCAATCAATCAATCAGACTGAGCACTATGTGTTTCTTCCCTTTCGATAAAACAATCCCTTTGTTAATACCTCTGTTTTCCCCTCTCCCCCAGGCGAACCCCTCTACAACTGCATCCTCTGGTTCGACAACCGCACCGCGGAGATCGTCGACTCCGTCCTGGACAACATTCCCGGGCGTGACATCAACTGGCTGAAGGAGAAGACCGGTCTGCCGCTCTCCACCTACTTCACCGCCTTCAAGCTCAAGTGGCTGCTGAAGCACGTGCCCGCGGTGAAAGAAGCCCTCAAAGCGGGCCGTCTGCTCTTCGGCACCGTCGAGGTGTGGCTCCTCTGGAAGCTGACCGGCGGCCTGGTGCACGCCACCGACGTGACCAACGCCAGCAGGACGCTGCTGATGGACATCGAGACGCTGCAGTGGGACGGAGAGCTGTGCCGCTTCTTTGACATTCCCCTCTCCATTCTGCCCGCCATTCACCCCTCCGCCCACCACTACGGGACCATTAGCGTGGGCGCACTGTCCGGCCTCCCGCTGACCGCCCTCATCGGCGACCAGAACGCCGCCCTCGTCGGCCAGCAGTGCTTCGGCATTGGCCAGGCGAAGGTCACCTACGGCACGGGCTGCTTTCTCATACAGAACATCGGCCCGGGGCCGCTGCACGGGGCGCTCAAGGCGGTGCCCGCCGAAGCAAGGAAGCAGCTGATCATCACCGTCGCCTACCAATTCGGCGGTCGGCCGGCCTGCTACGCGGTGGAGGGCAGCGTGGCCACCGCCGGCGCCGTCATCAGCTGGCTGTGCAATGAGCTGAAGCTGGTGGAGGACTACCGCAGCATCGAGCCGATTGCCCTGCAGGAGAGCAGCTCCGGCGGCGTCTTCTTCGTGCCGGCGCTGCAGGGCCTCTTTGCGCCGCACTGGGACGCCAACGCCACCGGCACCATCATCGGCCTCACCTCCGCCACGACGCGCTCCCATGTGGTGCGCGCGGCGTTGGAGGGCGTCGCCTACCAGGCCAATGACGTCCTCTCCATGATGCAGCCCAGCCCGGGCGGGGCGCCGGTGGGCATTCGCGTGGACGGCGGCATGGCCTGCAATGACCTGCTCTGTCAGTTTCTCGCCGACATCTCCGGCAGTCGCATCATCCGCCCGCAGACGACGGAGGCGACGGCGCTCGGGGCCGCCATCGTCGCCGGCTACACTCGCCGCCTCTGGCCAGAGCTGGAGGCGCACATTGAGGACTACATGGGCGCGGCGGCGGCGGCGGCCGGCGGACAGTCCCTTTTGGGAGAGGTGGACCTGCATGAGCTCTTCTACGGCCAGGAAGAGGGTGGTGTTGGTGGTGGTGGAATGGACAAAAACGGTAATGTTCTAAATGGAACAGCCACGGTTTCCTCCGCCAATGGAACAACTGCCTCTTCTGGTCTGCTAGAGCAGCTCACCCGAGGTCTTACGCTGACCAATGGAGGAACGGCAAACGAGGAAGGCGGCGGCTGCAAGCGCCCCAGTCTGCAGCCTCGAATCTTCGAGCAGTCGCAGGACGTCTTTGAGCCGTCCCTGGAGGAGGACCTCCGCCTGAGTCGCATCAGCACCTGGCGGAAGGCGGTGGAGCGCAGTCTGAAGTGGGTGAAGGTGGAGAAGCAGGAGCAGCGCAAGGAGAACTACAAACGCCTCTCCACGCTGCCGCTCATGATCTACGTGCTGGTGTCCTTTGGCACGACCATTCTCAGTCAGATGGTCGTCGGTAGATAGTGGTAGGGAAACTGTTGTGAACGAAGGACAAAAATTAAATTAAAATAAAACAGATCCAGAAAACAAGTCACTTGCCTGGCAGATCTTTCATTTTTGCGTTCTTTCGAGTCTATCAACAACAACAACAACAAAAGCAAGAGTGTGCTTACAACGGTGAATTTATTTCAGCACAGAGTGAAAATTTGTCACACAGTAAAATTAATAAAGGTATCTACAAATTGCAATTTAGAATCCAGAAGCTGTTGGTGATATAAATCAAGAAAAGTCTTGTTAGCCGGTTCAGCTCTGGTACACGTGAGACGCTTACTTTGCTTGTGGTGGTGTTTACAGTTCATTTTTTACTAACCTAAGCGGCGACGGCTCACTTGAGCTTGGCAAAGAGCTTCGGAGCGACGCAGTGGTCGACGCACTCCATGAAGTCCACCACCTCCTCGAAGCAGCTCTCCGTGGTGGCGGACTTTGAGTTGACGCGGTCATTGCAGGCGTCCAGTTTGCTCTTCAGCGCCTGACAGTGAGCGGTGGTGCACTCGCTGCGCAGCACCTCCTGTGGGTCCACCAGCTCCTCCTCCTCTTCGGCCTCCTCGGCGTGCACCTTCGGGATGCTCGTTGACATTGTCGTGGTTGTCCTTTGGTGGTGGTGAAGGAAGGAAGAATGCGAGGAAAGAGAAGTTCAGGAAGAAGTAAACAAGAGAAAAGCAGCAAATCGGCAATGCAGCCAGAAAAATCTTCAGTCGCCTTTGCAAAAAAAGTTTACGAAAGTCACAGGGCGCCGTTCACAGAGGACGGGACTAATTCAAAAAAGATTTTTTCAGTTTCTTTTTACAGGCAGTTCTGCTATTGCATCATATCTATTTCCCCGAAAAGACAAGTTATCAAACACAAAAGTTGAAAGTGTGTGTTGATCATAATTTCGTTAACTTGTCTTTTCGGGGAAATGTAGATGATGCAATAGAAGGACTGCCTGTTTTCTACCGACAAGTAGTGTTTTTCACCAGAGCGACAATATCTCCAACTTTCTGATCAGATTCACTTTGATTTCGCATTTTCAAGAAAGCTATTCAAGATGAAAGAACCGATGAGCGACCAGATCATAAAGCAGTCTGCCTTTGATGGTAAACAAGAAGCTACTACAGTTGTTTTCGAGTGGATTGAACTTTGTTTAATAGACGAAGATGGTTTAATTGATTCAGCTGTTCGCAGCTCCACATTTGGCACTGCGAAGACTCTTTTTTACCTTACTGCAGAATTGAAAGATATGGATGAAGATTTTAGTTTTGAAAAAGATGCGGACAATGTTTTAGAAAACTTTTCTTTAAAAATTTGTCTTAAAATGGACAAAAAATCAATCAAAAAGAAAGTTTTTATCTATTCAATACAAACTGAATGTTCTGAAAATAATGGAAAGTCAAAGTACAAAAATAAAGGTATGTTCAAAAACTGATTTCACACGTTTAATTCTTAATAATTTTACGCATCTCTGTTTGCAAAACAGTTCTGACTACTGGTACTCCTTTTGAGCTTATGGAAATTTATGAATTGGATGATATAATTCTCAGTATAAGCGTCCGAATTACTTTCAGAGAATCAGAGGATAGCTGGAATTTGGGCTGTAATTTTTCGCCTATGGTAAATAATGCCGAAGTGCTCTGTCAACAACTGGCCAACGCCATGGTTTCTATCCCAGCTGATGTGACACTGAAGACAATGACTGATGAACGTCTATTTCCCGCACATAAACTGATTCTCAAGTTGCGATCTTCGGTTTTTGCTGCCATGTTTTCTGGTGAATTTGTAGAAAATCAAACGAAAAAACCGATCAAGATCTTTGAAATTTCCGGCCAGGTGATGGAGGCTATGCTTGCCTACATTTACTGCCGATCGTTTGATGGCTGGAAAGAGATTGCCGGTGAGTTGGCTATGGCTGCTGACATGGTAAGAATGTTAAGATTGGATTTAATTTTTTATTACTTAATAACTTTATTTGCAGTACGACATCGAACCACTGTATAAACTGTGCACTGGCTTTCTGGGGTTCAAAATCACCGTAAACACCGCTGTTAATAATTTCTGCTATGCTGATCTTCTCAATCTGACTAGAGAAAAGCTCAATATTGCTCGATTCATTGTCAAAAGGAAGGAAAAGATAGAGAAAACCGAAAGCTGGAAAGAAATTACTGAAGAACGCAGAGACTGGCTAGAAAAGCAACTATCAGAACTAATACCACAAAATGAAGACAAAAACAAAGACGAAAAAGACAAAAACAAAAAAGACAAAGATGAAGAAGCCAAAGAAGAAAAAGAAAAAGTAATTTCTGGTTTATTGATTTCTTGATTTTAAAGTGTCGTAAATTTGTTTTGTCAGAATTAAAAAATCGTTGATTGTCTCAAAATTTTGCTAAATAAAATCAGGTTTTCATCCCCCATTTACGAAAAAAAGATTTACAAAAGCCAAAAGCGACCGTTCACTGATAACGGGACCACTTCAAAAAATGCGTGCTTATCAGTGACACTGAGCAAATCGATGCGCACTGGCAAAGGCCTCGCCACTTTGAATGAGTCTACAGTGTAGACTCTACACCAGTTTACATTCTGCAAACAGTGTTTTTCCCCAGAGCAACACATCTCTAACTCTCTGATCAGCTTCACTTTGATCTTTCATTGTCAAGAGAACACTATTCAAGATGGAGGAACAGAACATGAAGCCGTCTGCTTTCGATGGTAAACAAGAAGCTACTACAGTTGTTTGCAAATGGGATAATGTTTATCTAAAAGATGAAGATATTAATGAATGTTATAGCCCCGTATTTGGCACCAAAAAGACTCAATTTTACCTTTCTGGAGAATTCTTCAATGATGGAACCGATGATGAAGCTGATGTAGTGGTCCACCGCAACATTGATAATCCGATTTGGATATTCAATCTTAACATTGCCAAAAGTTCGGTCAAAAGAAAAGTTTTTATCTATTCATTGTTTGCTAAATCTAATGAGAAACCTTATGTTTCCAACTGCGATAACAAAGGTATGTCCAAAAACTGAGCTTCTAAAATCGACTTTTAATTTTTCATTTGCACGATAGTTCTCACCTTTAATTCTCCAATCGAGTTTCTAAAAGGACACGAATTTAAAGAGGATTCATATGACCTTAAAATAAGCGTCGAAAT
>JAALOO010000678.1_pt3 | contig 15059 bp, 16 predicted proteins | sample 7257641 | NCBI WGS metagenome assembly JAALOO01 (sample SAMN14085613, study PRJNA598686) | mite metagenome | biome: ENVO:01001000; feature: ENVO:01001002; material: ENVO:01001226; isolation source: single female mite from University of Michigan culture on fish food culture... ...
TGAGTATGTGCTAAATTATCTGGTGGCCAAGAGAAAGGCAACACCGAGGCCGAGGCCGGTTGAAGAGGAAAGTGGTCAGTTTGCAAAGCATTTGCTCGTGTCAGAGGACACCGGCACAGCAGCGAAGGAAAGAACAGCAGCCGAAGCAGCACTAGTCGATCTCCCAGAATCGAGCAAGTATTGAGACAAGTGGCACCATCAGAGGCTGCTGGAAATTAAGATAACAAATGTTGACAGGCAGGTAAATTAATTAAGAGTCAGCGATTTGAGAAGACTGCAGCTACTTGCTTACAGTACAGCGATGGCTAATTACGCAAATTGGTTGCAATGGACAGCCAATGGTGGCTGGTGGCTCAACGCAGACGCTTGCGTGCACTTCAGCAGCTCCCTCAACTCCTCTCCTGGCAAAAAGAAAGAGAGAGAGAGAAAGCTTCATCAGCTTGCCTTCCACTTTCAATGGCAATCTGTGCATGTACCGGGTGCTTGTCTGCAGCAGCAGTGACAAAGCCATGTTTCTGTGCATGTCTATGTGACTGCGAAGAGTGTGTGTATGTGTGTTTAATTACACCACCACTGGAAGCAGCAGCAGCAGCGGCACTACCACAAGTACTCGTCGAGGGTCTTTCTCTTCGTTCAGGTGCGACCAAAGTGAGGTGTTGACGCAGACGGTGCAGTCGCTCGCGCGCCATTGCCTTGGTGAAAGGGCAGTCGAAGTTTGAAGCCGAAGCTCACCAACCGACACACAGACTCGCACACTCACACACAGACTGTCATCATCATCATCATCATCATCAGGATGCCTGTCCGGCAGGGGCTGCAGTCCAACTGCTGTTGTTGCTGTTGCTGCTGCCTCGCTTCACCACTCTCGTCACCATGGCACCAGCCATTCAACTCGAGAAAGCGCGCCATCCACTTAGGCACCCACTACGACAGCATGAGACGATGAGACGGCATCTTTGCCAATTAGACGACTAGTTCCTGTGCGACCACTGGACACGGGGCAACACTGGAGAGGGTGGAAGAGTAGTGCATTCTTTGGCTATTATCATTGTGGCAGAAGTGTAGGCAGTCGTCTGCAGCCGCTTACCGGTAAGGCTGCTGATTGGCCGTTGATGTATCGCCACCTCTTTCTCTTTAATCGATCCCTGCCAGACACGTGCACTGCACTGACTGACTGACCAAGCAGGTATCAAGTAGCTGTGTGTGAGTACACTTACCTGCGAAGGGTCTGTTGAAGAGTAAAGGCAGTGCAGTGCTGGTGGCCAAACATTATTCTGATCTGTATTCTCGCACACAAACTGCAAACTCGTTCTATTTCCAGGCAGAAGCGAGCTTGGCTAATTGTCACTATGTACGCGACGACTGTCCACATAAGAGGACAGGTGCACATCCCTTGACGACTGCGCCTCTGAAGGTACTATTCAATAGTGACTATCACCACTGCTACTACTACTGATTTTCTTTTTGATGTGCGCTCAGCAAATGACGTCGTTGTGGCAAAACGTATTGTACGGTGGTGGTGGTGGTGATGGTGGCAGTGTTCGACTGGCGTTGTTTTCTGTCGTAGCATCATGGACGTCATCGATGTTGCACCAGCAGTGCACTCACTTGCCACTTCCTCGCCTTTTATTGCCGCCACTGGTGATTGCCTTTAAACGCCTCTTGAATTTACCCGATTTCCGGTAAATTGCCTCTTTTTTCGAATCGATCAGCATCGCTGCCGTTTCTAGCCGCAACTTTACTTGAGTGGAATTTGCTCTATGCCCTTTCTTCTCCCCTACCACTACCATTATCATCCTGGCTTAGCACTCTCATGCAAAACATTCGATCACAATTAGCCTCAATGAACTGACTGCCACAGAGTTGCCGCAGTGGAAGTGACCAAAGAGCTGTTGGCTACTGCAGACGACTGAGGATGGAGTTACCTTTGGCAGTTGTTGCAGCTAAAGCAGCTACTACAGCTGAAAAGCAAGCAATCTACCTGCCTACCTATCTCAAGCAACCTCCAGTGACCATTCATCCACTTGCCTTCACTCAAGTGCACACAGAAAGGGAGAGAGAGAGTCTGTCAGTGCGCAGCGCAACTGGTAACAGTTAGCAGGTTTGAGTCGGAATTAACCTTGTCATCTGAGGTATGCTCCGCTGATTCCTCACGCGGCTGCATCATTACGCCCAAAGCATACGACCTTTTCTTTTTCCTTCTTATGCTCCTTCTCCCTCTATTTCTTTTTCTCCTTCTCCTTCTTCTTTTCCTCCTCCTCCTCCTCGCCATTGTGTCTGCGGCGTCGGCTAGCAAACTGGTGAGAACCGAGCCTGAGATCGAGAATTGGCCTACCAAGCAACGAGCAAATAATTAGCCAACTTGTCACTGCTCACGCTTGTGGCCAATTTGCCTAACATATTCCGATGAAGGTAATTGCACTCCTGGTAGCAGTTGAGGTACTTGTAGTTTTAGTAGCTCTACTGGTACTCTTACGGCACGAGCGGACAAGGCGGGCCAGAGAAAAAGAGTGGGAGAGGGAGGGAGAAAGAACAAGAGAGTCAGCGGAAGTAGAACTGGGTGTGAAGCAATGACTTCCGATTGATGACGATTGGTGCTAATTGCCGAGGATGAATAATTTGAAGTAGACTGACTAGAGACCGTGTGGGCTGGCCAGCGACTAAGTGACTTTGACAATGGCAAGTGGGTAAAGCCCACTGACTGGCTCTAGCCACCGACAAATGGACTCACTCATTGAGAGGACCAGCCGAGTCAGTGGGCCTCATCAGCGGTGCTCTCTGATGAGCCAGTGGTGAGCATCACCAACTCCACTGACATTGGTTGTGCCCACACTAGTCCCCGCTCGGGCTGAGTGAGCCACCCGTGCCAGCGAAGTGCACGGTGGGTGAGGAGTAGGCACCAGTAGGCAGAAGGCAGCACTCACCGCACTCACTGCTCAGTGACAGTGCACTGCCACCGACACTGAGTAGTGCTCGTTTCCGCAGCACGGTCGTGATGGGAAGCGGGCTGGTCACACGCGTCACTTACACGGTCGCCCTCACGGCCATGCGGCGGCGGCGGCGGGGTCACATGTGCCGCCGCTGATTCACACGATCCAGCGAAAGTGGACGGACCGAAAGTGAAGCTCTAACCTCCGTGGCATCTCCTTCTCCTCCTTCCCCTTCTTCTTCTCCTTCTCCCCTGAAGTAGCAAGGACTCGATCAGACAATCCCGTTGACTCCATATTTAGCACTGGATCGAAAGACACTACTACTACTTTCTTGGTGGCAAGTAGTGCTGATTGACGTGCGCACACAGCCTTTCAGCCTTTCTATCTCTTTCTTTTCTCATTCTTCTCCTTCTCCTTGGTCTGTCGCAATTGCTGCCGTTGCTGCTGTTGACCTCACGACCTTACGCCTAGCTCTGAGCCATGCTTGTCTGGGCAGAAGTGAACAGCAAATTGTTTGTTTTGTGCTCTCACTCACTCGCTCTTTGGATCCTCAAAACGGACAAATAGCAAATGACTTTTAGCCGTCTGCCCGTTCCACTGACAACAGTGGTGGTGGTGGTGGTGGTGGCGATGGTGGAGCACATTCGTGACAACGATGACAGATGCACTGAGGATCATCGCTGCGCAAGTAGTGCCGAGCAGTGCTTCACTGGGCCACTCTGCCAGTCTGTGTGTGTGTGTGGTTGTGTGTACGTCCAAATGTGCACACGTGCCCGATGACGTGTTCCTGGAATCAGATGGCTGCGAGCAGGCAGAGAGCGGCGGCAGCTAGGAATCTTCGGCTGCCCCTCTGCCCCCTCGGTGCAGTCCTAATTGCCGCTGGTGGAGCAGTGGGATCCACCAGTGCGGTCACACGTCGTCTGCGAGGCGAGGCGAGTAGTCACTCACTCAGTCAGTCAGACAGTCTGTGTCCGCCGAGGTGGCGCACTGGACATCGACCGGGAATGTCAATCGGACAGTGGAAATCGGAACACTTCCTCTTGTCTCAAGTCTCGAAGGCGCACAATGTAAATTGGCCGGGCGGCCAGTGCACTGCCCCGCCACCGAAGTGGGCCAGCGAACTGGCAGATCGGCAGCTCAGCAGCAGTGGAAGCAGCAACAACAGCAGCCGCAGCAGCAGCCGTCCTCGCCGACCGGGCATACTCTGGAAGCTAGCACTCAGCACTTCTCAGTGCTTCTCCCACCATGTTCCCCACCGGGATGCTTTCCTGTCTCAGTCAGTCAGTCTGCGTGCATGTGTGTGTCTCTCTCTCTGTTTGTGAGAGAAAGAGAGAGGAGGGGCCATTGCGGCGAGCTTGCCCTCTGAGCCAGACATGCCATACTCGAGCTCACAGACGACCAGCAGCTTATCGCTCAGTTGTGTGATCAAATTGCTGTCGTGCACTTCGACGCCGCTGCCGCACTTTGCCTGAATTTATGTTTGAATTTTGCCGCGCCAAACTGAGTGATCCAAGGCGACAACTTCCAAACAAACGCACACTTTCACACCATCACCTCACATGTCCACTATCTTATCGCTGTCCTGGTCACCATTCATCACTCCCCCAGCCTGAGCATTGTCGCAGGGCACCAGAAGTGGTTCCACTAAACTTCAATCACTTTTACTGCTTTGTCGCGCGTCTTCATTGTGCTATTGTTGTTGTTGTTTTTGTCGTCGCCGTCGCCGCCGTTGTTGTTGTTTGCCAGTGCTGAAGGCAAAAGCTAATTAAGCAACAGTAATCGATTAGCACATCAATCGCACCCTTCGACAACTCACTCATCGACTAGTCTTCACGTGGTTAATTGTGCTAATTGCCAGCTCCCTCTCCCCTACTGTTTACTGAGTAAAGCCAAACATCGGTGTCACATGTCAGAGCAGACTGGGCAACTCGGTGTCCATGAAGGCCAATGCTTCTCTTAAACTCGCCCATCAGCAGCACTATCGGCAACAGCAAGTACTCATGCTACAGTGATTCAGGCATGTCGACCATGGGTTGGCAGTCCCATCAACACCCCCACCAACACCAGCAGTGCAATAATGCCCATCCGGTGCAGACTGTTCAGCACTCACAGGTGCAGTCACTCGGTGTTGGTAGTGCTGGTGCCGGCGGTCAGGTCGGTGGTTATCCAGGGGCCGGTCATCCCTGGGGAATGAAGGGCTCGGTCCCGAACGGAGCCATGATGGCCAACAACTACCCAGCACCGCATAATGGCATTCCAATGGCCAACATGACCAACTACGGCCCTCAACCAAACGACCCCTACAGCACTGGTTGCGCCACGGCGCCCATGCATCAGAAGATGTACAACGCACCAAATAATAGCAACAATAATAACAACAGCAACACTACCAGCTCTACCACTACGACCACAAAAGGAACAACTGGTGCTGGGTAAGTGTTCTCTCTCTCGCTTTCTTTCTCTTTTCCTCGGTTACTCACTCTTTTGAGTAATTTGTCAATGAGAATGATATGTCAGTTTAGACGTGAAAGCAATGACACATGGCAGTCGTCAGTGAGTCTACAGTACAGTTGAGTCTAGTCAAGTCTAGCAGTCAGTGGAAATGTCTGCAGAAGATGCAGTGAGTTGCAATCATTGAGAGCAGTTAATTTATGCCAGTGAAACAATGCCATCCACTGCGCTTTAATGACTGATCAATGGCCACTCTATCCCTCTCGCTCATTCGCTCTCTCAGTGACGATTGATGCCAACAAGAGGGCAGCGAAGAAACAAAAGCGACAGCGATCACTGAGGACGAGTTACTTTCAATTGCTCGATTGTGGATGCGAGTGCTGCGTTTTGAAATACCTGCCAAAGAACGGCTGCATCAGCAGGACAGTGAAATAGTAGTACTGTTCGGTAGAGCTACAAGAAAGTGGACAGGCAGTGAAAGGTGTCACTTGCCATTGCATGCCACTCTGCTAATCTGCCAACAATTGAAACAGTCGATTAGTTGTTGAGAGTGCAGTCCTTTGTATGTCATTCACCACACTTCCCCTCATTCAGTACACTTGTTCACCAAACATCTTTTCTTCCCCCTGCCCCCCCTCTCTCTCCATCTGCACAGACGTAAACGAAAGAATCAATCACAAGCCGTTCAGGAGACGTACAGTCGCTACCCAGTGAACAGTGCTAACTCCAATGGCAGCGAGTTTCACGGCAACGCCGCTTCAATGGGCGCCGTCGGTGTGGGCAGCAGCAACGCGTCCTCGGTGATGAGCATGCAGCATGACCAGCATCAATACGGACAGGTAAATGGCTGGTCTCAGTCGGCGCAGTCGGCGGCAATGGAGCAGAGGGCCATCAAGTACGACACTTCCTTTAACACACGGCACTCTCTTCTCCAGCACATGCACAACTCATACTCACAGACTGGCTACGGCATGTCGGGGCCCAACCAGCGAATGACTGCCTTCCCACCCAATGGATCTCACAATAGTGGTAGCAGTGGTAGTGGGCAGTGTACCCCTATGAACGGCAACATGTCCACTGCCATGAATGGGTCAATGCAGTGTGGGCCAATGTCCATGCACGGACACTCAGCCAATGGCATGATGCAATCGGCCAGTCAGAGCAGTCACCACAGTGCGGAGATGAACTCGATGAACCTTCCTGGGAGTGCACTCAAGAACAACACTGCTGCAATGTCGATGAGTGCTTCCATGAACTCCATGTACCCCTCTGCCAGTGCTCCCAGTGGTCGAATGCGCTCCAACGGCTACTCTCCGGCTGCTGCTGGTCAGCAGCAGCAACAACAACAACAACAACAGCTGCAGCAACAGCAACAAGCATTTCCGGTGACTTCAAACAAGAGGGCAGCCATGGGGACACCACCCACCGCCGCCCAACATCCTCAGCAGTATCCAATGGGCAATGTGCCCTTTAACAACTCTGCAAATTCAATGTCCAACTCGTACGGACCTCAAAATCAGAGCGCGCATCAATTCAACTCCAATCAAGTAAGTCCCCTCATTTGTTTACTTTGACTGACTTTTAACTCGTCGTTACTATCACTCTTCCTTTTCACGTCCTCTTTTCTTTGGCAATTCTTCAGTACGCAGCTACGCAAAATATGCAATATAATTCCAAGTCCTCTGTTCAAGCAATGCACGCCTCAAGCGGAATGCAGACACCAAGCCAGCAATTCAATTCGGCGATGCAGCAGCAGCAACAACAGCAACACCATCAGCAGAAACAGCATCTGCAACAGCAAAACACGCAGAGCACAATTTCGATGCCAAACAACGTCAATAGCTACAGCAACCAAAGCAACAACTCATCGGCGACGATGAAACCGACCGTTCGAAGTCAGCCTCAGCCGCAGCAATACTCCTCCGGTGGATACTACCCGAACCAGGGCGGGGGACATATGGTGGCAGGTGGTCACAGTGGCAATCAGATGCAGTCGATGCAATCACATGTGAATCATACTGCGGCATTGCAGGGCAGTCAGGGCATGGGGGCTAACATGCAACCAGCCAGTTCTGCTGCTGCTGCTGCTGGTAGTGGTCAGTTTGAGGGGGCAGCATATGCGAACAACGGTACTGCCCAGCAACAACAGCAACATCATCATCATCACCAGCACCAGCACCCACACCATCAGCAACAACAGCAGCAGCCGCCGCAGCATCACCATCAGCAGCAACAGCAGCACCAGCAGCAGTATGGAGGCTCGTACGGTCAGCAGGCGCCGCCCAGTCAGCAGCCACCCAGTCAGCACAGGGCAATGATGGGCAATGGAGGCTCGGCGAGCAGCAATATCAACTCGTATCAGCACTCGCCCATACCGGGCAACCCAACACCGCCGTTAACGCCCGCCTCCAGTGTGCCACCCTACCTCTCACCTAATGCCGATGTAAAGTCGAGTCCTCTAAACGACATCAAACCGATACGGTCATTGACTCAACGTAAGTGTGCTTTTTTGTTTTCTTTGTATATGCAAACTTAACATTTTGATTACAATCTACAGGAGATGATGAAGTGAGACTGAACTATCCAGTGAGGGACGGCATCATCCTTCCGCCATTTCGACTGGAGCACAACCTCTCAGTGAGCCATCATGACTTTCACCTAAGGCCAAACATCATCGAGACCTTGCTCTGTCGACCTGACCTGGAGCTGCAGTTAAAGTGCTTTCACAATGAAGATCGCCTGCAAGGTCCCAACTGGCCTGCCGCAGTCCAGGTGTCGGTCAACTCGACGCCACTGGTCATTGATCGAGGCGAGGCAAAGCATCTTCACAGGCCGCTGAATCTAAAGGACATTGTTCAGGCTGGCCGAAATGTAATTCAAATCACAGTCACTGCCTGCTGTTGTGTAAGTATTACATGAGTTGTGGTTGTCTGTGTTCAAACACTAATGGTCATTTACTTCTCGTGTCAGTCACATTTATTTGTTTTACAACTCGTACATCGCCCACCACTTCGTTCAGTGCTGCACAACATACTTCGAAAGAGGTTGCTCCTTGCAGAGAGCTGCATTGCAAAGATCAAACGAAATTTTGCCAACACTGGCTCACTGACACCGTCACAAAGTGGATACGACGATAGTGTGGAGCACACTGCCATCAAGGTTAGCCTCAAGTGCCCGTTTACCTTCAAGCGACTCACTCTGCCAGCAAGAGGGCACGAATGTAAACACATTCAGGTAAGCTTTGGTGCAATGTTGCAATGCAGCAACTGCTAACTGATTCATTCGGCAGTGTTTTGATCTCGAGTCGTACCTTCACCTAAACGCCGAAAGAGGATCTTGGAGATGTCCCATCTGCAGCAAACCAGCCATATCAGAGAGCCTTGAAGTAGACCAGTACATTTGGGGCATCCTCACTTCCACTGGCCCCGACGTCGAGGAGGTGACCATTGATAACACTGCCTACTGGAAACCGATCCACAAGTTTAAAGACTCCCGAGGTAATTCTAATGAACGCTGATGGGCACTGTTTGCCACTGAGCTAACTGTTTACTTTTGTACTTACCCTGTAGATGCTTGTCCAATGCCAAAGAGGCTGAAAGCCAACTCACCAAGCAGTATGAGTCTGCCAACATCTAGCACTTGGGAAATGAGCCAAGGACTGTCCCCACCTGCACCACTGCCACCACTAGACATGAAACGTAATAAGCTTATCTCTTTCTTTTCACTACAATCACATTCTAACTCACTTTTGATGATTTTGAATCCAACAGCAATATCAAATGAACCAAACTTCGGCAACCCTAATCAAGGCAACTTTGATTTCTACTCACCTGCTTCTGATTTTGCGCCTCTGATGAACGACAGCAATGATCTCTCTCTGCTTGACCCTCTGGCAGCGATGCAAAAGTCACTGAGCCAACATGAACAACAAATGGGCCCGCCTGCCTTTGGCTCGCTCAGCAACGATCTGGTCAGCGGCAACGGACCAAGGTCGAACAGTAGCGCTATCCAGTCGAGCATCATGAACACGCCACCTTCGATCTCCTCTGCTTCGTCCACCAACTCCAGCGTCTCCTCGAACAGCAACCAGGGCTCAATGATGAGCAGTCATGGGCCTCATACCCCTGCCACGCCTTCCTCTTCAGTGGTGGGCACTCACGGCGGTCCCAACACGCCCCACACACCTCACACCCCTCATACGCCTCATACTCCGAGCAGTTTGAATGCCCCTAAAACGCCTCAAGGTTCCAGTTCGGCAGAGCAATGCCTGGCCGGTAGTGGCACCAACTCAAACCAGCCTTCCAATATCATTTCGAACAGCCTCAGTGATCTCAACTTTGACCCAGCAGCCATCATCGACGGCGAGGGCACCGGGCAGGAAACGTTAAACGTAAGTTTTTGTCGGCCACTCTTTTCAGCCTTTCAGTTTCACTAATGCCTAATCTTTTTACCATCCCTGCAGCTTCTGCCCGACAGTGTGGTCGACCCAATTGACCTGCTCTCCTACCTTGAGCCCTCCGACTCGTCTGGAATTGGCACGGGCTCGGCCAGCACCAATCTGACGACTAGTTCGCTAAACTCTTCAGTAGATGATAGTGCAGTTACCGATGAGATACTATCTCTATTCGACAACTAGAATCGAACATGGTCAGATCGCACCAAATGTGTATTTCTAAGTGACCTCACCTGTACAAAGCTGCCATTTTTCTCATTTTTACAACGCTACTATTTATTGTTATTGTTGTTGTTATTTGTCTTTTCTTCACATTCTTTGATCTGAACATACCGCTAATTACGACTTTTAAATAAAAACAATCTTTTTCACTATCATTTCTGAGCGACGACGGTCTTTCTAAAACTCAAGTTTTAATACTTTATTAATACTTGCTTAAATTATTTGGTATATATCGGTCAAAGTTAACAAAACGTGGTATAAAGATAGCAAAAATATATAAATAAAATTAGTCAGATTAAATAAGGATGATGTCTCTCAGAGACTGAGACAAATGTTAAAAACTGGTAAAAAAGGTCGACCGTTACTTGAGGTCCAAGTGGTCGATTTGAACTGGGAATGCACAGAAGTTGGAAGTCGGTTTAAAATATCAAAACTCGCACAGTGGCGCAGCGTCACACTGTAGGCAATAAATGGCAATGAATGTGAATGCCAAGACTGCTGCTGCTGTCGCTGACAAAGAAGGCATGACTAGTCCGTGAAAGGACCGCTTCAGGGCCTGCAAGGGCTGAAGTGGAATGAACATGTCAGATGATGAAGATGCAAGGCAATGCCGGTGAGGACGGAAAGGACGTAAAAAGGCAGAGAGGAAGCGCAGGTAATAGTAGTAGATGTTGTTGTTGTTTGCTGTGGTCGACGTAGTAGTAGAAGTAGTTGTAGAGGATCACGAGGCCTTCAGTGCAGAGAGGACACTATGCTCTCGTTCATGCTGTTGTTGTTCGCAGCTGAAGTGGCAATGCTCACGCTCGCCTGTGCCTCCATCAGAGCAGCCATCTTTATTGATCGCGACTGGTGATTGAAAGAAACACAAAAAGAAAAGGTACAACAGTGTGTTAGAGTGGTGGCAGGTGCAAGCGATGTAAATGAGGAAAACTTACTTCGCCGAGCATCTTTAGTGGCGTACTTCGCTCGGTTTTAGCAACACGTTGCTCAATCAGATAGAAAATGTACTCGTCGTACAGAAGGCGAATCAAATGGAATGATCCAAAGGATGCGGCAGACCTCAAGGTTAGGTCACGCATGACTAGGGAACTAAACGAAGGGTTTTAAAGCATTTCGCTTAACTTATAAAAGACTCACAAACTCTACCTGTAAAATTCCCATTTAAAAAAGAATTGCTTAGTGTTCAGAATAGTATCATCAGGCAGGCAAATTTGAAGGACTCGCTCGCACCAACTTGCCCAGTTTTTTTCAGGTTCCCGCTCTTGTAAAAATTCCTGTGAATTGAATTGTTAACTCAAACAAAGTTTTTTATTTTTTAATGTTTACCTTGAAGCTGCTTTCCACTTTTGACACAATGTCATCTTCACACTGACAAACCCACGAGGCTTGCTCCTAAAACAAAAAAATAACAATAAAAACATATTTTGTACTAAATAAAATAAGCTTTACCTGAACATTTTTAAAATCGACTTTACTCAGATCGCTGATCATCTGGTTCACCTGCTGCTGATTCTTAAGGACGGCGCATGCTGCAGTGGCTAGATGGTTTAGTGATGTGTAACGGCGTAGTAAATGCGACATTGAATTTACAGCTGCAGTCTTCAGTTGAATAAATTTGTCTGGAAAATGGAGAGTTTTATTCATTTTCCCCAGCTGCCAGATAGACAAGATCTTACCACTGTAGCCATGCAAGGCATTCACCATCCACCTGTTGATGCATTTGGCAAAGTTGCGAATTTGCTGAGTCAAAATTTGTGGAATGGGTTTCAGCAAATTGGGCAATAAAAGATTGGTTATGATGGCATTGTACATGGTGTAGTCAGTTTGGGCAATCCACTCGGCCAAAGTACTTTGTGCTAGAGACTTGATACGGTCTACAGTCAGGTCATCTAAAGAAACGCAAATTAGAGTTTGACATTTGCTATCTGCCAATGAGTGTACCTGAATCTTCGCTTCTTTCATTTTGCTGCCAAAAAGCTGCCCAAATGTTTTCCACATCTTGAAAGTTTAAAGTAGCCAAAGCTTTGATGAACTTGTCGTAGTGTGCGCGATACATTTTGGTAAAAATGAGCAGCATCTTCTGCTGCTCGTCCTGCTGATCAGCTTCGGCAGCCTGGCTGGTGGCTGGCCACACTGAATTCAGCAGCTCGCGGGCATCTCCAATGTAAGCGAGAAGGGCTTCGGGAGAGGAGGCCATTGGGGCGGGAAGAACTGCTTGGGCGTCATGCGAATTGGCTCGGTTGCCTGCAGAGGTTTCACATATAGAGAGATCAAGAAACAATTTGGCAACAATCAGGCTTACTGTTGGATACGTGGTTTGATTTGGCTCTCTTTACAGGAGGCATGGTGTTGTTTTCCACTGCTCCGCTTCCGTTTTCGCCCATGGATACTAGCGACGAGCCTGGCTTTATTCGGATTCCGTAGTAGTGATATTTAGAGTTGCCTGTAATTGTTAGTGGTGTTATTTCAAAGAAACCTGTATGCTGCGAATACAGTGAATACCTCGGGTACCAAGGCGACGTGTTCGCAGACCGACAAAAACTGAGCGAATGAGCTTGCCGAAAGAGGCTGCGTTCACTGGTTCAATGCTGTTTTGCTTGCAGTGTGTTTGGTAGTGCGAGTAGAGCGTCGACCGAGGCAGTGAAACACCTGTGTATGGTTGAAGGAAAGTTGCGTCAGTGGACCAGAAGAGAACTGTTGCCGTCTTACCGTCTGCCGTCTCGTAGTTTTGCATTAACCAACTGATCTGTTTAGAAAAAGAAGTAAGGCTCAGGAGAAGACACTAAATGAGACAGAGAACACTTACTGTTTGCGGTTGAACTGACATTCGCGACTGCTGAAAGGAGCGGCTGTACTCGTCATCGCTGAGAGCCTGAAACATTTTGAGCAATTGAAAAAGGGACGGCTTACAATGCCTTTTGACATACACTTTGATCTCGATGGGATGAGTTTATGTTGGCCGGCACTGCCAGGGTGGGATCATTGTTGCTGGCGGCATTCTGATCCATCACCAGGTACGCATCCGACAGGTTCACCCCCTGTTTCCATTGGAGATGATGAATATGAGAGAAACATCGCTTTAGTAGCAATTCTTACCGTGGGATTGTAGTAGGCTTGGGAATACGTGTCCGTGGTGTAATACGTCCTAAAAACGCACAAGTAAAAAAGATTTTAGCAAGGCGTTGAAAGCTACAATGTCAAGCAGTGCTTCGTACATTTGGCCGGCAGAATTGGAACCGTTTGAGTAGACAGAGTTGTAGTCTTCGTAAGTGGGGTGAGGCGCTTCTTCGGGTTCTTCAGAAGCGACAGTCGGTCGGGTTGTTGTCGAATCTTGTAGAGAAAAGAAGAAAAAGGGTAGTGGTGAGTGGTGATGCGGTGCTGAGAGGGTGAAAGTGTCTAACCGACGACCGGAAGTGCCGTCCGAACAGTACCGTTTGCATTGTCGGACGAAACCGCGACTATGAATTGATTGCAATTGGACACTTGCACAACGACAGGCTGAGATGAGATCATGTCTGCGATTGGAGGCAATAATTAAATGTGTGAGGGGATAGCATCGTCAGGCAGAACTGTCACAACAAAGCAGCAGCAGCAGCAGCAGCCAGTCACCACTGCAGCAGTGGCGACTGAGAAAGCACACGTCCGCCTGGCGCAGGTTAGTTGCCAGCATTGGTTAAGAAAGCAAGGACAGCAGCGTCAGCTGTCCACTGACGGGGAGGAGGAGGACGAGGAGGACCAACCTGTGGACTGCGATGAGACGACCATCACCGGCGCCGCTGTTGTGGTCACCGTTGCCTGCTGACTAGAGGTGAAATGGATGCCATCGACATCTTTCATAGCGGTACTCGCTCTCGAGATGTTGCTGTGGTCCATTGAGGTCTGCGGTTCCACATTATTGCCGCCTGCGACTGCACTCGTCGCCGACTGTTGCATCTATTCGGTGTTACAAACACAACAACAAACACATCAACGGGTCGGCCATACATGCACCAGAGTGTGTGGAGTGTGAGAGTGTGGGGAAATGTGAATGCATTAATGTGGGTAATGTGCCAGGCAGTCTCTCTCTGTACAGAGACACTCTTCCAGTTGAAGGCAAATACACAGGAAGCAATGACAATGAGCACAAAGAGACAGACGGGCGCCTACTTCTGGACAGGACACAGCCGGGAATAGCTATCACCAGAATCGAGTGTACGATGTGCCACTGCTGCTGGTGCAAAGCACAGAGGGCTCAGAGGTGGAACCAGTGACACTTTCACCATCATCATCAGTACCACCACCACCGCCACCAGCCCACTGGCACCTTTGAGTGCACAGCAGGCTTGGGTGAAATCAATTAGAGCCCAAAGTGATCGTAGAGTACTCTTTGGTAGTTAATCGTCAAGGCAAACAAGAACAAATTGGCAGTCAGCAAGTGCAAGTACAGGAGATATCTCTTAGGACCTAACGGCAAACTGACGACCGCAGCAATGGGAGCGACTTTTAGCACTTGGCCTTATCTTCATCTTGGCTTGGCACTGCTGTTGCTCCTTCTGCTGCTTTTCTGGCTTCACTTGCAAGAGCAATGCGTATGAGCAGAATCAACAAAACCCATATTAGATCAAGAGCTTAACAAACAAAATTACATATTGGCTTTAGGCAAATTCAAGATAAGGAACTGACAAGAAAAAAGACAAACTGTGGGGCACTGATAAGGCCTGCAGAAAGTCGGTGGTCAGAAAAACAGTGCCCAGAGCAGAGTGTCCTGTTGCCCCGGACAACGGTTGGCAGAGCAAACAGCAGCAGCCAATGTACACAGGTAGGATAGTGGGTGAGCTCAGATAGGACGACGATTAGTCGTCGCAGAAGTGCTGTCGCTGTCGTCGTCTCAGAGAGTGTCTCCAACTCGCAGATCGGTGCCGGTGGTCGCAAGTGAGCACCAATCTGTTGGTGAGGCACTACAAAGCTTGATGCTTTCTCTTTCACTTGCTCCAACTGTGGCCCTTTATCTGAGTCGCTCCATT
>JAALOO010001561.1_pt1 | contig 15056 bp, 11 predicted proteins | sample 7257641 | NCBI WGS metagenome assembly JAALOO01 (sample SAMN14085613, study PRJNA598686) | mite metagenome | biome: ENVO:01001000; feature: ENVO:01001002; material: ENVO:01001226; isolation source: single female mite from University of Michigan culture on fish food culture... ...
AGAGAGAGAGAGAGAGAGAGAGAGAGAGAGAGAGAGAGAGAGAGAGAGAGAATGTTCTGATGTTTTGACCAATCAGTCTGCAAAGTGGAACGGACTTGGCTGCAAGGCATATCGAAGAAAAACTGACTGGCAAAGTGAGCAGCAGCAGCCTGTCCAGGCAATGTGTCCGTGGAGAGTTCAGGCCCGCAATCAGTAAGCGCGGGTGTGAGCCTGTCTGTCTGTTGGCCCCCAATTTTATTAGTGGGCAAACTTCTAAATAGAATTAGAGAAAAACAGTGCCTACACTGGTGAGTGAGAAGACCATTTTTTGGAAGACTTATAATAAATTGACAAGTAATCCAATCAAGCAGTACGTGCAAACTAAACTGAACAGCAGCATCACCACGGAGAGTAGTGAATCAGGTGGCAGAGAATATTCAGCAATGGCAGATTACAGGACTGCCTGGAGACCAGCGCAGCATCGACTGGCAAAACAAAACAATTTCCTCATCATTCCAAGTGAGCAATAACTGAAAAGTGGAATTAGTTTTGAGGAAGAGAAAACTGTTTGTGGAAAGTACTAGATTTATCAGTGCACGGGCTGGCTTTGCATTTTAATTAGACAACCAGTCTTTTCGTTAATTTAATTAAGTAGAATCAACTAAAAGCGCAACGATGCATAAATCCTAGCAGCAATGCGACGAGACAATTCAATTGCGCTGGCTGCCGCACTTTATTTTAATTAGTCAGCAGGCTTGAAAAAAGCAGTACACTGAAGAGTACGCCGCCAATCTATGCAATCTAAAGCATTGTAGGCCAATTGAACTGCTAGTGAGGCGACAAACAAACTTTGCATAGGCGGTTAACGTAAGTGATAATGATCAGAGAAAAGTGAGGAGCCCTTTCAATGAGGTCGATTGGCACTCAAATATGGAGTGAAATATGGTAAAAACTAAAATGAAATGATTGAAATAAAAGAACATCTACTTACCGGCAATGGCGTGAACTGACGGTGGAATGGTGAAGAGAGCAAGGGTAAGGCCAAAGAGCGCAACGGCGGTCATCACTCGATACCGTTGGACTGCTGGCGTTGTGCCCGCACTTGATGAGATTGAGAACATGGTGAAATGCTGGCAGTGAACCAGTGCTGCTGCTGAATGGGAAGGAAACGTGGAGCACCAATCTGTGACAAAAAGCACAATAAGAAGAAGAAGAAGACAATCAAATTAGAGAGTGTGCTCATTAAGACACCGTGGAAGAGGAGCGCAGAAGCAGTGCTGGAGATTATAAATTACATTCTGAGCAATCTAATAAATGATCAGTCTGTCACCGACAGAAGCTCACACCGAGCAGTAATCGTAAATTTTAAAGCAAATAAAAATAAAACTCACTCATTCACTTATTCTGCTGGAAACAAAAAGAAAGAGAGAGCGAGTGAAACGCGTGTGCGACAATCACAGCAGTCGGTGACAACTGAGAATAGAAGAGTGTCCGCTCAAATGTGAGAAGGGCCCATGCAGTCACAGATATTACACAACAGTCTATCAGAGCAATGGAACAAAAGTGACGAACGTTCCAAATTGCACTAATGCAGTCTCATTACCGGGAGTACCAGAGAGAAGGAATGCAAGTTAGGCAGTCATAACAAAGAGCTGCTTCTCAGTCGGGTGCTGACTGTGAATGTAAATCACTGCAGTTAAAGTCACTTGCAACTCCAAGTCACTGATAGCTCAACTGCGAGTTGTTATTTATATATCTGCTAACTAGCATTATTGCCACTACTACTTCTATCAGACAACGTAACTTTAGCTGTTAGTGATTGCAGATAAATCACTGAAAATAACATTGGGAAGGGGTACTACGAGGAAAATCAGTTTGAGTAACGCTGATCGAAAAAATGCAAATAAAATGAAAAGTACTTTCGCCTTAAAAGTCTAATAAATGAATTATTACTTTTGGTATAAATAGTCTAGACGGTGAGCTAAAATTGTCCCGAGGTCGTAGCTGAAGTTTGTTGCTAAATGCGACAGTATTTTTTATGTGCGTCTAACAAGCTTGTTAGACACAAACTGTTGTGAAACTGTCGATTTTGATTTCACTTGCAGTAAAGAGGCAGTAAAGAAGATCTTCATGCTGATAAAGTGGTCATCACGACTTGCGCCAACAATAGCCATCAATTGGGCGGCTATTTACAGAGACAGGCTTGGGCGAAGAAAGTATTCTAGCTCTGAAACTCCTAAACACTTAATCCTAATCTCGGCTAATTGAGAATATTGGGCAAAGTGTCCACTATGACATATGGCCAATTGATTGACGGTCGATGTATCTGCAGCAAAATGCTGAGCAATCTGACAACAAAAACAAGCATGACCAATTTGGGAAGTGTAGACACACAATCTATGTGAGCAATTGGGAAGATTTCTTATTCTCTAAATAGCATGTCGATCAATAAAGTAATTGAGCACTTCAAATTATTTTTTGTAAATAAATCTCTGCTAAAAAAATAATTCAATAGTTTGATGGTGTAATCGATTTGTACAATTGTCGCCAGACACTTTCACTGGTGTTGTGCTGAGCAATCACGTTTAATGGAGTGGAGCATCAAGTGTGTTTGCATTCATGTAATTAATGAAAACAAATCGAGCCAACAGATCTATCTATGCAAATTGCCATTTGCCAAAGTATTCCATTAGAGTCTATTGCCAGGCTGAGAGGGCTCTCAGTGGCACTTGCCTGCTTCCAGTGGCAGCATTCTCCCGGCAAGTGTCTTTTTATGCCAATTGTTCAGTCAGTGCACTACCCGAGAGGCCGTCATTTGGCAGTCACCACTAAGCGCCACCGCCGCCTCAAACCTCAAGTGTAAACAGTCGATGAGTGCCGGAGCACATGGATCCCAGTGACAGTTCACTTTGGAGAGAGCATTCGAAAAATCGCCCAAAAGTGAGTACTGAACATCTAAAAAAGAAGTCGTCGAGTCGAGGAACAACTTTTGACAGCGTCTCGAAGGCGAATAGGAATGGCGCCAGTAGGGGAGAGTTCAGGCGTCTGGAACTGCAGCACCAAAGGGAAGGAAAGTTCACCCGAAGAAAAAGAAGAAGAAGAAGGAGAAACACCAAGCAGCAGCCATCAATCTCAGCCGCTCAATCAGTTCCGATCGCGCACAAGCCAGGAAGCGAGAAAACATCGTCAAACAGCAAACAGCGCCCATCTCAGCTTCAGCAGCATTCGGAAGTACGGTTCGTAAGCGGTTCACTTGGTTGCAGGTCCGGGGCGTGCAACTTTTTCGTTGCACGGTGACAGTAACAAGGAAAACTGCACTTTGGCTGTGTTAACTTCAAATCAGGCTCCGCCTTGAAATCAGTTTTAGCGGCTGCCGGCCTTTACTGTATTGAAAAAACTGAATGTCTGTTTTTGGGGTGGAAACTCATGTTACGTCAACACAGCCAAAGTGCAGTCTTCCTCGTTACTGTCCCTGTGCAGTGGAAAAGTTGCACGCCCCGGACCTGCAACCAAGTGAACCGCTTACGAACCGTATTCGGAAGGCTGTGGCGATGCAAGCTAGGCAGGGAGTAAACATTGTGACATTGCCACTCACTGGACGGCAAAGCTGAAGCTGCAGTGAGCAGAGTAGAGCACCAGCACACACTGCTGACACTGCGGGTAGATGCCAACACGAGTGCTAATGAGACCCGAATGGACCGATCACAAGGAGAAAACAAGAGTTTCCTGCCAGAGCAGCAGCAGCACTTGTACCATTGACAAGTGACTACACTTTTGCCAGCGGAATTAATGCCACCAGCAGCTGACACAGACGCCACACAGTTGATCTTGTTTTGCTAGTAATTTTTTCAATTACTTTCTCATTACCGTGAACTTTAGCTGCACCACACAGCAGTACAACCAGTTGTAAACAACTTCTTTTTTGCTGGTTGCCGTACACCGAAAACCCACAAGAAACGTCAAATTTAGCGCTTTGTGAATGTCAATGCAATCTGTAGCGCCAAATTCAATTGGCCGCAATAAAGTCGAAGTCAAAGTGCACCCAAATGGCGAGGATCACTCGCTAATCCCACCACCAGCAGCATCAGTTCGTGTCTGCACACTTACTGCTGAGCAATAAAAATTGGAGGAACACATCTTGCTCGTAGCCAAGTGTGGTCCACTTAGTCGAAGTGAACTGCCGACAAACCAAACACACTTTGCCCAAGAGGAAAGAGGCTTTCGATGTTGGCGCATACTTTGCACGCGAGAAGAGTTAATTTCAAGCTACCACAACCGGCGCAAGTTGTAAGTGTGCACAGATGATTCAGAGTCAAAGTGCCGCCTCTGCCTGTGGTTGCCCCGAGGATGGCACTTAAACTAAAGTGAAGACTTACATAATTCTTGCCATCCACATACTCTTTTGTAGTAAAATGGTAGATTTGTTTTTATTTAGCTTTAAAACATAACTGTGACAGTCAGTGGTGAACAACATTTTACTAATTGCATAACATCATCAAATAAAATTAATCTAATCAAGCACAAGCATCCTCGTCAACTGTACAGTAAGAACAGTATTTACACCGCTTCGGAGTGTATCTCCCTACCGCATGGCTATCATCTTACTAGATAATAGTATTAGTTTAGTGCCACTGACTAGCTGGGCATTGTGTCAACTGGCGATGACAAGATGTCAATGATTCCCCAAAGTCATTCGCCAAGTCGGACTGCACTGCAAACTGGTTCTCGATGCTTATGAAATGAAACCGTTGTCTTTCCACTAACAATAGCTCAGCAAGCTGGCAGCATCAGCAGCAGTGTCACAGATGAACGACGCCAATGTCTGTGGGTGAAGGCGCACACTCACAACTCAGCAACGGGTATTAATCTCGGCACCGACGCCAAGTCGACTAGAAGCAGTCGTCAGTTGGTCTGGCTAATTATTCATTGTGTACATTATGTAAATGGAAGCCAGAAGGGTAACAGTGGCAAAAGTGGGACTAGTGTCCGCTTTTTAGTTTTTGGTTTACAAGGCAAGTGAAGCCTGAAGAGCAAACGGAAAAGCGGGTTTCGAGGCGATGCAGTGCAAGCCAAGCACACACACCACACACACCACACACACACGCCATTCAGTGATATTGCCAGGCAGCAATAGCAGCAACAGCAGGAACACTGCTAAAACTAGAACTAACGTGGAAGCTGACTGCAATGGCATGCAAAAGTATGCCATAGTGAGAATCATTAGGGAAGACAACGACAGATGGGAGAGGATGATGATGGGACAGGAGAAAAGCAATGTAGGGAGACGCCACACTAGCCCAGTCGGATGACATCGAGATGTGCGGCAGCTGAGGCGTGCACCGGACTACCTTACCACCAGCAGTGGAAGGACACCAGCACTGTAGGAAAAACAACAACGACCACGGTGGTCATTAGTGACGGCAGTCATTGCCACTCGCCAACTCGCTCTCTCTCTCTCACTGACTGAGATTGCAATTGGCAAGACATTAACGCCGCTTGAGACAGGTACAGATAAACATTAAGATGGAAGGCGGCAGCACAGCACTGTCTGCACTGCACTGCACCACCACAGCACAACACAGCACTTGCAATCGATCGAAAGTATTCGAGCGCACAAGTCACTCTTCTCCACCGATTACACTCCATTTCCGTTTATGAACTGTGCAGAAGGAACGTGTGCCTCATCAGCCTCTTTGGAAGAGAGTATATGAGCAAACAATTGCTGGCAATTGCCAATGGAGTAAAGCAAGCGAGGGATTAGGAGAAGGGGAGGCAAAATAAGAAGAGAAGGAGGAGGCTGGCAGAGTTCGAAGAGTGCGCTAGTGTTCAATGCAATGATTGCACTTACCGGGCCAATTTAGCAGTGACTTTGATTCTATCGGTTATTCGATTAATCCTCTCTGGCAATTGGATGGGCTTTCTTCTTCTGCTTTCTGGCACACAAGCCTGATTCACTCACACTAATCATAAATTTTGCTGGCAAATTGATTTCAGACTAAAGACTAGCACTTACCGAATGGCCCTCTTTTAGTATGCACCCGAGATGGCTGCTACTGATGATGGTGGTCGGAAAAGAAAGAACGATGTGCGCAAAACGAATTAATCAAACAGTGGGGTTTGCAGTATGAATGCCTGAACGTCTGAACGGGCAGATATTCGGTGGACAAACAAAAACAAACACAACTCCCAACCAACTCATCGTGTAAGAAGAACGAGCACAAAATAATAATAATCGATTGAGCGTCGAACAGTGTCACTGCTCCGACGACTGGCAACCATCAGCGGGGCAGTGTGTGCATCCCAAACACTGATCTGTCATTTGTTCAGCCTAGCAGGAGTTGCACACACACACTCTGCCTTGTCAAAGCACCAACTGCTAATTAATTAGTCAGTAACAAATGAGAACGCCGCTGAGCTGACTGAATTCCTTGAAGTGGCTGCACTGATCTGGGTGAGTCACTCTGCCGACTAAGTCAGTCGTTTCGGTCATTGCTTCTGCTCACTCTGCAGATAGAGACATACAAATGAGGGGGTACAAATCAGGACAACGCAGCAGCTAGTAGTTCCGAGAAAACAGTAAACAACAGTTGCACAACATGTGTAACTGCGTGTTTGCTGACATATTTCCTCCTTTCCGGAGTTCAAAGTGCTTTCCCATTACTCGAGCAGTGAACAGAGCTAGTCTGAACCGAGCTGAACAATTTCTCAAGAATGTAGTCCGAATGACACTTGTGGGCACTCTGTATTTTGGCTTTGTTAAAAAAGGAAACTTCTGATAAATATAGTCGGCAAAAGGAGTGGACGGTGTGCCAGTGTCTGTGCTGTTCAGATCATCAGAAGACTGCCACAAACAACATTTACTACAGCCCCCAAGTTAGGTCTACATTTGTGTGTTCCGTCAATTGGTGGTCGAACAAAATTTGCCACTTGATTTGACAGCAGGCACTGGAGGCTCTGACCAAAATTATAGATTCTCAATTAATAATAAGTGGGAAAATCGATCACTGCCACCAATGGTGAGCAAGAAGAGACAACTTTCCGTTTGTGAAAGCACTAGTTCTCTTTTTGATATAAAATTTTGTTCAATGTGATTATTAATTGAAACGGTGGACACTTGCCAGAGTGACTTTTGTCACGGGTGTAGGTTGTTTGTAAGAAAGAGAGAAAGTCCAAAATAGAAAAAGTGAACATTCAGAGAAAGAGACGATCGATTGGAGCTACAAAAGTGAAAACTGTTGAACACAGAAATCGGTAATGCAATTTGAGCTGACCAACAAGAACCAGGTGGCCAGTGAAAGAGGGCACACTGATCAGACAATGCCAAGATGGTGGCAAAAGCACAGGACAGTGTCGACAAGTGTGAGTGCACATGTTGTACAGCCGAGTTAGAGCTAAGAAAGGATCGATAAAGATGAAATCGATCTAGCCAGATTAGAAAGCTGGCTCACTCAATCGGTGTCCGGTGACAGTATGGGATTACTAATGTGGCGTGATGCTCACCTTTTGGGCGGTGGAGGACGATTGCACACGTGGAGTGGCTGACTGCTTCAATCAAGGTAAGCCCTGATGGGTAGTCAGAGCACATAATAAGCCCCAACTGGCAGTCAGGTGCTGCTGATGCTGCTGCTGTTGTTGTTGTTGTTGTTGGCGATTGCGCCAGACTTAGGTGCTACACAGCTGAGGCTCGGTGACAAGAGCGATGAGTAATTGACAGGAGGGGAAGCCTCGCAATGAAAGGGACGAACCAAGACGTCGACTGATTGCTGATGAGTGGTAGTGCCGAGTGGTGGGGAAAACGAAAATACCGACAATAATGCTAAGAACCAGCCAAACTATCCATTATCAGTTTGATCGAAGACATCCTCAATGTGAAGGAGCATAACGCATTTTTGTGTGCCAAGTCTGTTGTGAGATGAGGTGAGAGAGTGCACTTGCAGTCATTTTGAGCAGAGCTCGTTCTGGAATCAAGCTGATCACATTCGCTTTGAAAAGACTGACTTTATTTCCTGATAATGTAATATCAAATGGGAAGTTTATTTTAATTATGAGTGAAATGTCACCCACTTTTGGTAAAGCTAAATGCGATCAATGTGTACTGAGCGTAACCAAAATAAAACTATTTAATAAGTGCAGAGTAAATAGAACTCGAGATTAATTATTTTGATAATATGGTGGCATTTTCCAGCCTCAAAGTCGCCAGTGGGCTTGGAACCAGCTGAAATGACATTACCAATTACTGGACTGAATAGCACTGTTTAGTAGAAGTTGTATTCTGTATGTATGCGATGATAACGACAAATCAATACTGGAGAGCGCACAGACTGTGCTCACTAAATTAATCTAGCCAAAGTTCATTGCACTGATCAGGAGTGCGTGCAATACGGTTCCTGTGAGCACAGATGAAATGTGAAGTCGAGAAATCGATGAAAAGCATATCAATATGTGTCTCTGGATGCCAAGAGTGGCCCTGCTTCCAAGTACCAAATTCGTGCTCCATTCGCACCGCACACCGTTTTTGGGTGCTCTATTCATTCGCTGACAGTCTTCACAAGCAAATGCAAACATGGCACAGACAGTGCCGGCCATTGTGCAAAGGAGTGTGCATGGCATGGCGCCTTTATTTGCTCGATACTGAGGGGGCTAGCTGCAGGCAACGGTTGGCGCCACTCGACGCCAGCAGCAGCAGTAGTATTAGTAGCCAAAGAGTGGGTCAATTAGAGCGTGTCAGTGATGAGGGGGTTAAATGGTGCGAGAGATAGTGCACTGAGAAAGGTACTCCCTTCCTATGATTGCACTGATGGCACAACAGGAAGCTAGTGACAGAGGCTGCTCAGAATGCATTAGGCGTCCTGCATTGCACTGGGCGCAATACATGGACCACTGCCACTGGCACATTACCGGGCAGACGGGCAACCAAGTGACGCCGCGGCAGAGCAGGGCAGCTGCGTAAATGAACTCGCAGACAGCTTGCTGCTGACAGATACGAAGACGCACTCTGACACTAAAAGTGTAAAAGAAAATGATGATTTACTAGTGAAAAAATCTGGTTTTTCCTGAGAGAGAGATACTCTTCTTTCTTTAATTGAATTAATATTAACCTTAATGATAGCAGAACGGCTGCCCTGAAATATGATACCAGAGAAAAAATAATAATCAGTCTTCTGGATGAGTGATCACCAATTAGGGCAATTGTCGACGCGTATGCATAGAGCTAACAAATGAGAGCGGTACAGAATCGATTAAAGGGGGACCTACCTGTGATAGGCGTCAATGAAATTGATGAATCGACTGTGACCGGCGCGGAGGTGAAGGTGGCACTAGTACTGGTGGGTAATTTTACAGCACTGAACACACATGAAACACACTGAAAGCACAGGCACTGGCCCGGGCGCAGATGACCTAGATGACTTGGTTGGGTGCCGCTAATTAGTCAAGATCAAAATGATGCCGACGGTGATGAGGTGTTCGATGAGGGGCAATCACAAAGGAAAAAAGAAGTTGGGTGAATAGAAGCGGTCACTGTCAGTGAGAGCTATCGCCTCATATTGACGAGGTTGTCACAGAGTGAACACAGCACAAAACACCGTTAATCCGGCGTATTCCGTAGGTATAGTTCCGCAGTAGAGATTGGTGGAGATGAAGTGAGGATAGTTGGCGGCAAGGCAGAGCTGACAGCAGACGCACAAGTCACACCGAGGACAGAGCGCACCGATGGGAAACTGAACACCGACTGAAGAGCTGACTTCGGCGTGCAGTCTCACAGCGGCCTGCTCTGCTGAAGACACACACAGCTCTCACCACTGAAAAGCGACTGCTGTGGTAGCAGTGAAGGGAAAGCACTAATGGCTGTACCGGCTGATCAGCGAGGCAGTGGAAGAGCAAAGAGAAAGCGCAGATGGGGAGAGAGATCTTTGCCGGTTGGGGACGCACAAGGCACTGCTCCAAGCGGCAAGACCAGTTTGAGCAGTGGCGCCATTTATCGGCTCAGAGAGTCAATTGGAAATTGATTTCATACAGGAAAAAGAGTTTTTGCTTGCAAAAGTGGTGCCTTCCAGGTTGATTTCTTCATTTGGAAAGACAGGCAATCTCTGGCAAAAAAATGTTAGCCAGACTTGTCTGTCGACCTTCGCAGCATGAGGCAGGTCCATTGTTTTTTTTGGGCAAGGGTGCCCAGTGGCGCGAAAGCAGCCAAGTGTCATCGACGATGTGCGACGAGGTGATGAGCAAGCCATAAATTGGCCATTGTAATCGTGCACAACTCGTCTTCGGAAAAGGGCACGCAATTTAGGCTGCAAGACTCACAAGTACTTGTGACAGGATTACTGGTGGCCAAAACACAGAGAGTGGAGAAGCTCCACTTTTAGTGGTCACCTGTCTCATTGCGAGAATACTACACACAAGATTGGCTCTTTCAAGATTTGCCCAGCAGAAATATCTACTACTATAAAATTACAATTAATGTATTCATGGAATGCCTGTGCCAAACTGGAAAGTGAAAAAGGTACGACAACAACAACAACAACAGCAAAAAAGACAAGTGGGCATGTTTAAAGTGATCAGTGAAGGCAGTGAATGAGTTAAGAAATGGGGAGAGAAAAAGAGTAAGTGTCTCGGAAGTGCATGAGGCCCCATCACTCACCACAAGAAAGAGAGAGAGACTGTGTGCCCCCTGTCGCCAAGTGTCCAGTGCCGCCGCCGATCCCAACTGTGAAACCGGTGGCCAATTGACAATCAGTGGCGGTCAGTGCGCCGAGAGTGTCATCAGCAGCAGTGTCTAAGTTGCAATCAAAAATGCAGAAAGCAGATTGCACAAAAGATTTGAGACGCAAATCACACTCGCACTTACACACTATCACAGTATCACAGTATCGCTTGCTTTGAGGCTCGTCGCAAGGTCGGCTGTCAAAGGAGAGTAACTAGAAAAAAACATGTGAAGCACTAGTTTACTTGCACTATCTGCCTCCAAGCTTCAAAAGCAAACACACAAACTCTAAGGACAGGGATGATTTCTGGCAGTACTGAAGAACAGAGCTGCAAAAAAACACAAATGCACAATTTGGTTTAGCATATTAAATTAAAAACTGCTCTATTGTTGCAATTTACCTAAACGCGTTCATAGGCGACTTCCTTTGAAATTGCATTATTATTATTATTGATTCATAATGAGATCACTAAGTCCTTTTAGTCAGCTAGCCAGTCAGTCTAGGCGTGAGTGTGTGTTTGCTGATAATTGCACATAATAACTGTGTACACAAAAGAGAAACAAAAAGTTTACAGACATTGAAAAGCTGCAATTGAAAGAACATAATTAGACTGTAACGATAGTGAACTTAAACTGTTTTACCTGAGCACTGTTGATTGGAATTGATTTAGTGGCGATCAACTGAGACGGAATGACCTTGCAGCTAAATGGAACATTGAGACATTTTCTCTTCCTAACGTCGTAAAGTTATGCCACTGTTTCACCACAAACCGCACTTATCACCATTGAGCTGTCAGTTGTTTACTTTATAACTCTTTTATTGGCAATACCTGATCTAGTAAAATTGTTTCAAATGTTTTAGTTTATTCCCATTAAACATAAATCCCCTATGTATTGGAGTGAAAAAAGTAGACTAGCAAAAAGTCTAGCCTAAATGCGGATAAGAGTGTCTAAACCGGCTCTAATAGAGCAATTTAGACAGGGCCGGCTTAAGTGACCCGGCTCGTGGCCCATAGAGTGAGAAAGAGAGTGTTGCAGATCAGTTGATAGAGCCATTGTCCGCTACAGCTAAATTGACCTCTGCCCTGACCAACTGACCAACAGGTGAGGGAGGCAAGCTTTGGCCTTAGGCACTAGTGCAAATCTAAAATTCTTGTCCAGATTTACATTTCTGATGGCTCTTTTATGCGGAGTTACAAAATTATAAGTGGATTTATATAATAACGTTTACAAACTTTAAAAATTAAACCGAAATTCTTGCAATTGTAGCTAAGCAACTGAAATTTCGTTTGCCAGAGTATTGTGACGTAAATCGACATAAATTAGCGCATTTAGAATGGCTTTCCCATTGAACTGCTACTGTCAGCTGAGCGCATTTCACTCTCACAGCTGAAGCTCTAAAATAGTTTGGCAGTCAAAAAGCCGTCAATACTTGAGCTGACATTAGGCTTGACAAATGTGCAATGGTAAGCTAATTCTTGTACTTTTTTAGCGCGTGCATTCAGTTCATTGTCGTTTGCATATTTGCCAAAGTTTTATAAAAAAAAGTAGTGCAATCAACAGATTTATTAGTTGGCAAAATGTGACAAAAATAATCCTTTTTATTTCAATTGTAAGCAACTAGAGCAACGAATTATTTGAAAATATTTATTGTTGTAAAAGTGAAATGTTTATTTTATTGAACATTATCTACTACGATCAAGTTATCAAGTTATCTAACATATTGCTATTTAAACGATGTCGACACCTTGTGTTGGGCATTAGAAATAATTCAAACTGTAAATCTATGAACTAGCTAGCGGTGATATGTTTGGGCTAAAGGAAGATGGCAGCAAAGTTGGCATTTGATTTGACGAAGTCGAAGAACACGAATTGTGAGATGCAAAAATGGGACATAAAATGGAGTTTGTGAACTCGATCCCATACGTTGGAATTGAGTCCTTTTTAGGACGCCCTTTTGGCTTAGTTGGTGGATAAGGACAACCCTGTTGCATGACCTAATGAAGAGAAAAGTCAATAAACATCAAACATTACACTTTACTCTTGCCTGTTTCTTCCATTTCATTCTTCGATTTTGGTACCACGTCTTTACTTGCAGTTGAGTAAGTCCGAGTGCTCGTGCTAAATCAGCTCTAAAAAGTCAAAAGTTATCAGTGATTATTTTTACACAAATAATTTAGAGTTGTATACCTGTCTGGAGTGGAAAGATACTTTTGACTATCAAAACGACGTTCAAGACCCATCAGCTGCAGTTCAGTGAAGACTGTTCGATTTCGACGTAGCTTCTTGCACTTGGACTTGGCTCCACAACTGTTGACTCCATCTTCCTGCTCATCGTTGATGTCACATTTGCATTCACTGCTTTCTGTTGTCCAGTTCAAGTCATTTCTTAACGACAAATCAAGTTCAACTTCTTCAATGTTGCCTAGATCACCACTATGTATGGCCTGATTAGCCAAAGCTTCTTTAGCGTTTTTTGCTTTTTTCAGCACGACTTGGTTCATTCTTTTGGGTTTTGCAGCAGATGGTCGTTTGCGAGAGGATGGAGAAACCACTGTGGCTGATATGGGTCGTTTAACATTGAAGTTTTTACATTTCACAATTTTTGACTGAACTGCACCTAGATCAGAAGTGTTGTTTTGATCTACGAAATTATCATCAGAAGGGTTGCACGCAAGTGATGCACTAATTTGTTGCTGAATTGCGTAGTAGTAGAGATTTTGATATAGATTTGAAGGAAAGGAACTTTTTTCCTGTGAAGAAGTTGCAATAGGCTGACTTGAAGAAGCTAAAATTAAAAATGTGGTTAAAAAATAGCATTTTAAAAACTTCATACTTACATGAAACAAAAGAAGTTGGTTTTTGGACCGAAAACCAGTTTTGCAGTAATGGATTAAGAGCAAGGCTAGCATTTAATCCATCTTGATCTACTTGATCGATTGACGAGTTCTGAGCTAAATCATTAATTGTTTTTCCTTCAAATTCCACTTGATTAGCAAAAGCACTGGAGCCTTGGAGTCCTTGGGCAATATAGTCGGCACGGTTGCGGATGATCCAATCAATCAAACTGTTTGAAGGGGACATTGTTTGCCCTCGACTCTCCAGAATGTCCCGAATGAGGAACGACTTTTTGCCAAAAGCCATGTTGAGTGTACTTGAGTACTGTTGCCACCAGAGTTTGGAATGAAACAAGTTGCTTGGAAGGGACATCTTTTTGGTGATCAGAAGGACTCACAAATCACAATGGCAGTCGACATAGCCAAAGTATTATTCACTTGTCAAGATGACAACAGTTTACTGCGTTGTCCCAGTCAAGACTGCCTGAGTTGGCACCAGAATGACTACATTTAAAGACTTCCCGAAGACTGGTTCACGACAGACGGTGGTGTCTGGTCCCCGAAGGAGTGTCTTAGTCGTAGTGGCCTGCAAGTGCGCATATTTGGCCCAGCATCTCCTCTGTCTCTACTTTGTTGTTTGTGTGATCAATATTGGCTGCAACTTAAACTTAGTGCTGTACCCTACCGTGAATATGATTTGTGTGCAGTGTAAACCATTTTTGAAGCACACTGCGGGAAAAGAAGACGGTGGAAGGCGGCGCGACACCAGCAGCAAAAAGAGAGAGAAAGAGAGAGAGAGAGAGAGAGAGAGAGAGACCAGTGACAATGCAAATTCATTTAATGGGCAATTCAGCGACCGTCGTCGAGCGACGCATCACTGCCGACCTGTGCGCAGCACTCTTTCAGACCCAACACGGCGCATCGATCGACGATGCGGCGCACTGACAATTGGCCGTGGCAACGCCGTTCGGGCGGCCTTGAAGGGGTGGCAAACACGGCCCGACCATTGGGCCACTACTATAAGCACTACCACCACCATCACCACCACCACTGCCACCACCAACAGATGAATCGTCTTATCTGGCTTCAGGTTCACACTTTTGCTGCTGAAGGACTCACTTGCGGGACAATCGATGGGCACTCAGTGGGCTCTGGAGTGCCGTCGAGAAAAGAAAGTCAAGAGGCACTCTTTCATTATCGCGTAATGAGGCAAGTACCACCACCACCAAGTGCCATGTAAATGATTTGAAACACTAGTAGCTGAAGGAGAGAAGAACAAAGGACTGAGTAGAGGAAAAGAATTAGCTCACATTTAAATGGCGAGAAACAATAGCCGGGCAAATCGACCACAAAACAGAGTGACAAACTCAGCACTGGCTCTATAAAGATAGCAGTTGCTGATAAGGTTTTTTGAGTGTGCAAGGCAATTAATTTATTGAGTCACTAAGCATCAAACTAAAGCAGCACTATATTATTTTAGTTATGTACAAGGGCGTGAGTGTCGCTTCGCGACACGTACTCTTTAGTTTTTCTAAATT
>JAALOO010001563.1_pt1 | contig 15041 bp, 7 predicted proteins | sample 7257641 | NCBI WGS metagenome assembly JAALOO01 (sample SAMN14085613, study PRJNA598686) | mite metagenome | biome: ENVO:01001000; feature: ENVO:01001002; material: ENVO:01001226; isolation source: single female mite from University of Michigan culture on fish food culture... ...
GGACCCAATTTTCTTAAAAACTATTAAGTGTTTGATTCTGATATTTTTTATGTATTATCTACTCAAATTTACCTTTCCAACAAGGTATTACTCAACATTATTTGAAAGTGTGAAAAAAATGGGGCCAAAATTGTGATCATTCTTTACAACGTTTAAATGATGTTTAAACTGATGTTACCAAAAAACAGCTAGATAATCTTTTTTGAAGTTGCGTAAAGCAACGCAAAACTGTAATGTTCACAAGATCTAATGACATTGTTTCAGCCAAATTTTTTATTTTTTTATTAAACCATTAACAGGTTAAATGATAGAGTCAATTGACAAAACATAATTTTAAAGAATATCTTTTTTTGCATTTAAAAGCGTCTTAGAACTGTGTCTCTGCTTGTGAAACTAAAAAGTACCTAGAAAAGCAAGCTAAAAAACAATAACAACTGTAACAATTGTAATCTGCTAAAAACATACAATAAACAAGAAAATATTGCATTTATTTGATCAAAAACTGTACAATCTTGCAAAATTACCAGAAAACGGCGTGTGCATTTTTACTAGACAACTATGTCACAGCCAATCGCTTTAGTGAATCAGTTAACCGTCTCTGCCAATGGAAAAGCTAATCAAATTTTACAATCGCAAGAAAACAGTCATTAGTGAGATTTCCTGTCAAACACATAACGCGACATTGTTAGACAAAATTCTCCTTCTAGAAAGTACTTTCCCAACAGCAGTTTTTGGTTACTTATGTGGACGACATTGGCCGCCAATTCTGATCATTTAGTTTTGAGTCGCCATCTTACCTCGTTCTCTCTCTCTCTCTCTCGTTAAAGAAGTGCTCCATCACTAGTTTAGCTTTTCCCCCATTATCGTCAGCCTCTAAAACTGTATCAGCGTACTTCCCCTCTGCTTTTGACTGCCCCAGCTTACTATCGCTTTTACTAATCCAAGTGCAGCAATAGTTCTCTGAACCCCTTTTTCGTTATGGTGATTAGAGGCTATTTATCATCATATTCATCCACCCGCTTAACTCTCCTCTGAGCCGGGTCGCTGTCCACTCTCGACAAAGCATTTAGAAAACGTGTTCGTTTAATGTCGAATTGATGATGGCATTCTCGTCTGCGCTGTTGCTATTGTGTGCTGGCTGTGCTGCCTCCTGTGTGTGTGCTGGCTGTGCTGGCTGTGCTGCCTCCTGTGTGTGTGTGTGCTGTTTGCTGTCTCTGCTATTACGTCAGTATATGCTTTGCTTAAGAGAGACAGCTTTTGCCTCTTTTAAGAGTGACTGGTTTGCAGTCACGTTTCTCCTATCACATATCCTGCAGCAGTCCGACACACAGCTCGAAACAGCTCTAATGGTAAAAGAGACAATTATCGTTTCTGTTCGCTTCTCTCTTTTCTCTTTGCTTTTTTCCACTTCTCTCTTTTCTTTTTTCTCTCTTTCATTTTCTCTCTTTTTCTTTCTCTTTTGCTTTGTTTTTACTTTTTTTTGAAAATTGTTCAAAAGATTAAAAAACAGCAACCAGTAGCAGTAGTGAAATTAGTTTATTTTGCACATCCACATTATTTGCTCACTTGGCGGCCAACAGAGCGGCACGCTTTTCGACAAAGTTTACTTCTTCACAATTGTTCACACTTCTGACTTGGCCATTTTTTTGCTTGTGTGTGTCAGCACTACTACCAAACTGTCAACATTGCCTACACACAATGTTTGAGAACAGGCTTAGCTTGCACGAACCAAGATCAACGACACTCCAAACTTTTTCCCCCCTCACAACATTGCAGCACATGCAACCAGCCACAACCAGTGCCTCAACTGCAGCAGCAACAGCAACAGCAGCATTTACTTCAGCTAACTTTTTTCCCACTTTTGACTGGACAGTCTGACTTTCTCCAGTTTTTCCAATCACCACTATCAACTGTCATCTTCACCACAACCACCATTATCACCATCATTAACAGCAAACCTGTAACTCAATTTCAACAATCGCCGCTACAGCAGAGAGGTCAGCTTTAACAGCAGGCCAGAAGCATCGGTCACCACTGTCAACGACACGGCTTCAACGAACGGTAGGTTAATTTCACACAACTTTACGCTTGCTCAGGCACTAGCCTAATTTTTTCTTCTTTTGTTCAAACAGTGACTAGACAAATTAAGTGAACTCCTTTCTAAAGTAAAACAGAGAAAATCTTTCTTAAACTGTTTAAGCGCCACTAAACAACAAAACCGAGCCTACTTGTTACTGTTAAGGAGAAAATGGCTGAACAACCTAGAAAGACTATAGATAAGTTAGCTGATAACTCCAAGAAAAAACGCAAAGGGCATCAGTGGCCAAAAAAGAGAATATGGGAGCAGTACACTTTTGAGAAAAAAGAAAGAGAAAAAAGGAGAAAAAGCGCCGTCAAAAAGAAACAGAATCAGTTCACCTGCAAACACCCTGAATGTGAGGACGAGAGCTTCAGCAATTTTACCCAGTATCGCCTTCACGACCGAGTGCATCACAGCAAAATTCGTCCCTACGAGTGCAAACTTTGCCCGAAAAACGCTAGACCCTTTAGAACGCTAGGCGCTATTAAAAACCACCTTAAAAAGAAGGAGAACAAACAAACAATTGATAGCAAGAAACTGGTAGAGTACTGCAAAGTGGATAAGCAACTTCTCGATGACGAAAAGGATAGGCTGAAGAAGGCAGAGCACAATTCGACCAGTGGCAAAGACAGCAAAACGAGCAAACAGAACGCCAAAGCTGAGTCATCCTCTTCCTCCTTTCCATCCTCTTCCTTCTCTTCCGCCTCTTCATCTACCTCTGTTCCTGCCGAGACGTCCAACACCACCACCACCACCACCACCAAAACGACCATCACCACCAAAAAAATCACCACCACCACCACTACCACTACCACCTCAGAACCACACCAAAAGAAGCTGACCACCAACAAAGGCGTTGCAAAAGGCAACCAGAGTCAGTACTGCCCTAAATGCGGAAAACCTTCTGAATACTCGAGTATACTGCCACCAAATAAGGAGTTAAAAGTGAAAAAGCACCCTTACCGGTGCAGCTTTCCATCGCCTCGCTCCCAGCAGCCTTCCTGCACCATCTCTGCCGCCCAGAAGGACGACGTTCTGGAGCACGTCATTTGCGCACACTTTACGGGCCGACAACTGCGCGAAAGAGCAGAAAGTGGAAAAGAGGAACAAGTGGCGACAAAAGTGTGTGGAAGCGGAAAGCGGACGACTGCTCGAGGCGGCAGCGGCAGGCCCCTGAGCCCTGCTCCTCAGCAGCAGAAATCCCCTTGGCAGTACATCCACACCGAGGAGGAGATGATGGTCCAACCGCTAAAATTGTTTAAACTCCCCTGTTCTTGTTCGTCTTTTGCTGCTGCTGAAATAAACAAAAGAGGAGGAGGAGGAGGAGGAGAAGAGGAAAAAGAAGAGGGAAAAAGCTGCCGCCGCCGCAAGAACCGCCGGCGCCGAAACAGTGGTATTGGTGGTGGTGGTGGCAGTGGTCAGCCGACTGACACTGAAGCTGCCGCCACTGAACAGCGTGAATCATACTACTTTATTGCAGCAGGAGACACAAGCCAGCGTGAGTGCCTTGCAGTGGCGGCAGACAGCCGAACGACCATCACCACTTCGTCATTAAGCCATCCAGCGAAGTGTTCTGGCAGTGACACTGCTGCTGCTGCTGCTGCTGATGATGATAATGATCATCAGCAGATCAGAGGTAGTCGGCAGACGCCATTCACTGAACGAGCGGCGGCTGAACTACCCATCTCATCGCCACCAGCAACGAGAGCAACCACAACAGCAGCAGAAAAAATCGAAACGGACAACTGCAGCAATAAAAATCTGTTCCAATTGGAGTACTTCCACGACGACAGAATCGTTACTGTGGACATCAGCCAGCAGCTGACGGATCTTCTAGATGAAGTCAAGGCAAGAGGGCCTTTTTTGGAAAGCATCAGCTGGATTTGCCCCTTTGACGGCTGCACCGAGCTGACTTTTGCCTGCTGGGAAGACTTTTGCCTTCACTTGCGGAAAATGCACTTTGAATTCCGCCCGTACCGATGCACCCGTCCGGGCTGCACCGAGGAGCCTGCTCATCTGAAGAGTGCCATCATCCAGCACTACAAACAGTCGCACCAGTTAACCAATGTAAGTCAGGAAAAGGAGGAGGAGGAGGAGATGATGACAGATGACTGGTGGGAGACAGTAGAGCAGCCGGGACAGACCATTGACGAGATCTTTGACGGAGAGATCAGGATGCTGAAACGCTGGTGGAGCAGTGACAAGTACCAGAACTTGGTAATGAGTCGAGCGATCAAGCTGATTGAGCAATCAAGCCATCAAGAAGGAGAATGAAAAGATAACGAAAATTTTACAAATTAAAAACATTATCATTTTAATCTATTCAAGGCGACTTAACTGCCTGCTTACCATTAATCCTACCCAGCACACTTTTTATATCCCCTACTGTTATTAAAAAATCTCGGTGCGTGTGTGCGTCTGTCACAGCTGCTGGCGCGCATGCGCCAGTTTGAGAAAAAAAAGCATTGAAAAGGGAGGGGTGTGTGCGCGGGGGGAGAGAGAAAAGGCAAGGACAGGGAGTAACGGCGCAGTAGAAAAAGGAAAGCTGAATGTGCAAACGAAAACACGCCAAAAGTGTGCAAAGAAAAGTAAATAAACAACTTAAAAAATAAAATGCTTTAAAAATGTTGTTTTTTCGATTTCTAGCCAAAAAAAGTTGTTTTTCAATTTCAAGCCGAAATATCATAAACCATTATAAGGGACCGCTAGGTTGTAGTGCACTTGCCAGTTGTGATTCCTTGAAAACCATTCACAGGCAGGCAAAACAGTTGTTGCGATAAGGCAACAAAAACGCTGCCCGCTGAATCATAACAAAAGTCTTTGGCGCAAGCAGCAGCGGTGTTGCTGACTCGCCGCTGACTCGCCGCTGAGTCACACGGGGCGCGCTGAGATAAGCAGCCCTGAATCGGCGCGCAGCCGAAACAAGTTTCTGCTACCACACATACCACAGATGTGGCGTGGCGGCGCCCGTTGCCTGCTCAGAACTGACCACTGCTACTGAGCTAAGAGCACAGCAGCCGGGCGCGCGCGGCAGCTTATCTGATGGAGCTGATTAGAAAGCAGTCAAACGGCTTGAAAAGTACGGACGCCTTTCACGGCATGCATACGCTTTGCCAGTACATCCACTGCACAGTGGTAGAAAACGCGAACGGTGGCTTCCAGCTCTGTGAGAAGAAAAGTCTCAAGCCATTGTCTTTGCCACTACTACATTGCGCAATGGTAGCGGAACACAAAAATGCTCGTGCAGTCGTGGCGCGTCGAAGCGGCACAAAAAGAACAGTTAGTGAGGGGGACCCCTACGGTGACCACTCTCGCATTGAGCACTTTGAGATCTCTCACTGACAGAAATGCCGCGCGCAGCACATGAACAGAGGCGAGTGGTACAGAGTGAATAAGCTCCTCCCTTCGTTCGCACGGAGGGGTCGGCCGACTCGGCTGATTTTGAGATAAAAAAATGGCAAAGTACTCCACACTGCTGGAAAAATATCTCGCTACTTTTGTATACTATATGGGGACTACTCTCGAGGAGACGAGAGAGCAGTCCGCCTGTGGTATCAGCCGACGTCTGACGCACAAGGGAGCATTTGAGCCAAAGTGCCTTCTGCGTGTCCAGTGAGCCAAAAGTGATCCGAGCGGTTGCAGGCAATAGTCGGGTGGCTACTTATTCTTAAATGTTAGTAGCCACAAATGAGTATACCTTTGCGCCGAATGCTTGCATTCGTGTGTGGTGCCGTTTTAGAGACAGTTTTCTGTTAATGAAAAGGCTTGCACTGGGCGTAACGACCTCTAAACTTTCAGTGGTTGTTCCTGTTGGTGGCTATTAGCCAACAGGCCTCGGCTACTCTTGCCGAAACAAAACAGCACAGCATCATGCTACCGCTAAACCACAGTTGTGGTTAAGCGAGCGCCCGCTGCCTGCTCAGGCGTACTACTGCTACTGAGCTAAGCACAACAGTCGGGCTGTGATGCTTGCGCGCGCTTGGCTGGCTTATCTAAAGGAACAGCTTACAGTGCAACAAGCAGTGGTAGCACTAATACAGTGCTGCAGGTTGCGTTAGCGCGCGTTGAGCGGCTTCCCTTTAAGAGAAACTCACAGCGTTTTAAGCCACGATTGCACTAATACAGTGCTGTTGGGTTGTAGCGCGTGCCCGCTTCCCTTGCAAAGACAACTTTTTTATGATACGAGAAAAGGGTCTTTTCGAGGTATCAGCCGACCTCTGCTGCACAAGGACTTAATCGGTTCTGACGCAGATTTGCGTAAAAGATCCAAGTGGTCTTAGCAAACGTGTCGCATGTGTAATTCAGAACTGCCTGTCTGAAAATATCACACAGTATACCTCTTTGCGCCGAATCATAGATTCGTGTGTGCTTGCGTTTCTTTATGGAACGTGTTTGCATGCTTGGCGTTGCAGTTGACTAAAATATGATTACTGCATTTAAGGCAAAAAGCAAAATGCACTTTCGTGTGTTTGCCAGCGGTGAACAACCTATGGTTGTCACTTAGCAGCGCAATTTAATGTGCTGGGGTTATAGTACATCTGGGTTCGATGTTACTAACGGTACGAATGCATCTATTTAAATGGTGTAAAAGTACATTGGGGGTTGTTGAGTCCTGCATCTGGGTTCGATGTAATTAGGCTCACCCTCTTTGGTCTTAAACCGATTTTAAATTGGTTTGACGTACAAGCACAAAAACCGGCAAAAGTTTCAAGCATTTAAGTTTTGTTCAAGCTTAGATTGCTAGAACTTTGACTCAGTTGCTGCGTTTTGCTAATAGTTTAGTTGAACGATTTAAGATGCCTAAACTGAACTTTTCATATTAGCAAATCAAAGTGCTTTTGCCTGTGAGGTGTCTCAGAACTACTGCGGAAAGTCTAATAGGCTTTGAAAGGTGGTTGCCGTTGAGATCTCAATGCTTTGCAGTCAATTGTTAACCAGAAATGGTTTAACAAGCTTTATTAGCTGATTGATCAAATGAAACAGTTTTTAGGCTAGCGGTCAAGTCGCTGTTCTGTTTCATGCCAGTCGAAAAGTTCCAGTCATGCCTATGACAATCTTGAAAATGAACTTACGACATATTGTGAAAATATTTGAGCTAACGGACCTGCACCGTTCCACATGCTGCAAAAACTTGACCAGTGTGCATGTGCCCTTGATTAACTCTGACTCTAATGGGGCTCAATAAAGATCAGTAAAAGGCAACCATAAGTCTTTTAATGCGAAACTTTTTCAAGTAAAGCAAAGTGTTGTTTTAACAGCACTCAACTGATCATCTTTGAAACGGAATCAACAGGCAATGGCGGATAAGCGTCGTTCCGTTTCATATAAAGTCTTGCAGTCGATGGGAAAAAATCATGTTGCCGATACTGTTATTTTCTTTGAGAAAATGGTGTTATGGCGATTTTATGATGGAAGCAGTGACAGTAGCCTGTGTTCACTGAAAACCTAGACTAAAAGCTGACTTTAAAAAACAATCGAGCTAACGCTGCCGCCGTCAGGACTAGCGCTTACGCACAAAGGCTTATTCCAGCGTGTGCCCTTCAATGGGGATCTCGAGTTGTTTAGTTTGGCGTAACACACCAAGCAATTGGCACTGATCAATATTTTGTAGCACTCAAACGCTATTGGCACAGTGGTTAAGTCAATCAGCACTGATGTTTGAGAAGCGTTAAAACCTAACTGCGCGACCCGGCACCCAAAGGGTTAATTGGGTAGATTCTGGCTTGCTGACCACAACTGCAGCTTGCAGAATCGTAAATAAAGCTTAGGACTAATGTGTTTTCAAAATACTGTGTGAGCAAAACGACTTTGATGGTAAATACTTTTATAAGGCTTAGTGACAAGAAGTGGTCAATCTGTAGCCTTTCAAGTTGATGCATGGAGATTTGGCAATAACTTTTTGCGCTTAGGTTCAACAAACAGCCGTTTAGTCAGCCAAGTAGTGCATAGTTCACCTTTTTGACAGTAACAGCAGTTTCATGATCCTTGCTTGAAATGTAATGCCGAGTCATTGTTGCAAAAGTATGAGACACGGACCAAAGTACTGGCCAGTTGATCTGAGGGTAACGGGTAAAACCGTTGTCAGCTGGCTGATTGTGGGTTTGGGTCGAGTTTTGAGTTCTCGGCCCAAAATGACAGGTCCTCGTCATTAAAACCCTAACTGGGCATTTTTAGATGCGGTTGTGTGCGATCGTGGAAGTACTACTGAAAACAATACTGTCCTGCCCGGAGAAGGCGCAAGTTTGCTTTACGCGACCGTCATTCATCCGCACAAGGCATGGTTGGAATTTTAGTAGTACTCCCATGACCTCACACTTTCGAGTCTAAACAGCTCACCCCCTTTAAAACTCTTTTTAAAAACTCTAAAACCCCTCGCGCACTGCGCCCCTGACGCGTTTGACTCTCTGAGCATCGTGTCCTAAACTGCCTTTTTCAAGGCAAAACTGTACTTTTGTACAATTTCCTCCTCTTCTCTTTTTTTGACCCCGCACTTGGCTCATTTTCAGACACCTCTTTGTTTTTCATTGAGTGTTATAACATCAAGAGTAGCCCTAAAGTTACATCTTTCTGAAATTTGGGTTAAGAGTCGGCGATGAGTTCGAGTGAGAGTGAGACAAGCGACAACTCCTCCGGGGGAAGTCGAGAGCGCCGTGCTGCTGTCCCGGTACGTGACGCAGAGCTTAGTGACACGGAGATGAGCGTTGACACGGATGATTCTCGGGCAGGAGATCACCGACCACAGAGCACCGATCGGTCTAGCCACACAAACCGAGGTGCAGGTCCTTCCACTTCTCGCCGCGATGGGCCCTTTGTAAGACCCACAACTCCTCGCAGGAGTGCTCTTACGACCAGCATCGTCAAAGTGATGTCCAGTAAAGACGAGTCTAGCAACGAGTCTGATGCCAGTTCAAGCGCTACTTCCAGTGGCAGTGAGGTGGACACACCTGAGAATTGGTACCTGGAAGCAGGAGGGGCCCACATGACAGACGCTGAGTTGAAAGCGAAAGCTAAAGAGCGGGCCCGCTTGCGTAAGCGAGAGTCGCGTGCAAGGCAGTCTGATAAGAAGAAGGAGGAAGAGAAGGCGAAAAATCGAGAACGGAAAGGACGGGAAAGAGCCGAGCAGTCTGCTGAGCAGCGCCAGGCTTCCCTTGATGCTCAGAGAGAGCGCATGAGCCAATATCGAGCATCGCTTGATGATGAAGCTCGGCTGATCGTTAGCCAGCGTGCAGCTGACAGCGAGCAACAAAGGCGCGACAGCATGTCCGAGGAGGAGCAGGCTGACTATCGTGTCGCTTCCCGTATCCGGTCTCGGAAAAGTAAGGCCAACAAGTGGGAGCCGTACCATCTGGCTGCCGTTTTGAACGAGGAAGGTCATCTTCGGAAACCTCCAGTTGAGCCGCATAATCTGGGACTGCGCAACGTGCTGTGCGGACACTGCAATGCCCTCCATTTCCCGTACGAATCCAACCAAAAGAAGAAGGTGGGTGATGCCTTCATCAGGGTGTTCAGTGATTGCTGCGACTTAGGTAGAATTTCTGCCGACATGCTCGAAGTGTTTACTGTTTACCCTGAGGAGCTCAAAGAGCTGTTTCGCGTTGGTCCTGAGCGGACGCCGGTTAACCAGAGAAACCGCCAGTTCATTTCGAGCATTCGGTGGTACAACAACGCTCTCGCGGTAGCCTCACTCGGTTATAGGCAAGTGCATCTAAGAGGTCACGGTCCCCGTGTCTTCAAAGTGCAAGGGATGGTGTACCACTACACTCATCACCTTAGAGATCTTCAGGAAGGTCAACTCGCCCACAACAACCAGTGCTGGCTGCTGTCTACGTGTCAAGCTTTGGCACATCAGACGCGAGACTCTGAACTACTGGCTGAAGTTCTGACCATCATTCGACGAGTGTTGCAACAGCATAACCAGTTTTATGCGCAGTACAAATCGATGGCGGAGTTAGCGCAAGAGCAGGACCTGGAAGAGTACTCGATCCGATTCTACAAGAATCGAACTGACCGCCGAACGCATGATCTCCCTGTAGCGAATGAGATCGTTGCAGCCCTCTGTGACGGTGATGAAACAACCGAGAGGGGTGTCTATGTGTGCAAGAAAGGTGGGCAGTCTGACAAGAGCTTTTTTAAGTACTTTGACCCCACAGTTGACACACTAACTTATCCCCTCATTGACCCTCTGTGTCGGTTTCCAGGCTGGAGTCCCAACGTGCGGATGGGTGAGTCTTCTCGCAGTAAGAAACTCTCTCCAATGCACTACTACAGCTGCCTGATGTCGGAGCGTGTTGGTCAGTTTAACCCAACTATTATGGCTGGCGAGCTTTCTCAACAGTTCATGGTTGATGCGGCCTGCAAGGTGCAGCAGCACAGGCTTGATTACATCGACAAACACCAGCACGTTTTCCGCTCAGATGACTTGGAGACTGTCCTGAACCACATTGACGGGTTAGTCGAGGAGGATTACGAGGCCAGCCAGCAACTTGCTGCACATGTTGCGGGCGTCATCCAAAGTGGCGGAGAGCAGGAAGCGAGGGCCGTGCCAAAGATCGGCGTACTGAAGAAGCTGCCTGCGAGTTTCAGAGGTGGCCCTCGCTACAACAAGCACAACTACTACAACAGCATGGCGATGGTAGGTGCTCTGGGCAAACCATGTTTGTTTATCACCATAACCTGTAACCCTCTTTGGCCGGAGGTGAAGCCGCTGATCGTAGATGGTATTTGCCCTAAGGAAAACATCCCTTTAATCTGCAAAGTTTTTGAGGGCAAAGTGCAGACACTGCTCGATGAAATTGACAAAGGCAGGATTTTCGGCGGCTGCCTAGGGTACACTGGTGTGATTGAGTTTCAGAAACGTGGACTGCCGCATTTTCACAGCGTTGTGTGGTTAGAACGCGATGATAAACTCAACACTGCTGACAAGGTGGATAAGGTAATCACTGCCGAAATTCCTGACCCTGAAGCAGATCCGGTGCTTCACGAAATAGTGAAGAAGTACATGCTGCACAACAAATGCGGTGTGGAAAACCCAAACGCAGTCTGCATGCGAAACCGACGAGACGCAATGCGTCACGCGACAAGAGCTCGTGCTCAACCAGATTCCGATGATAGGTCGCCGGCAGACTTCGATGCCGAAATTCAGCGCATGCTGGATGATGACTTTGAAGAACTGGAGCATTTTCTCGACCAGGCTGATGACGACCGACTGGAAAGGAATCGCCTTCAAGTTGATGGCTTTGTCCAACCAGAGCCGGTTATTGAGGCTAATGTGTTTGAGGACACAGTTGCCGGCGAGAACGGTAGAAATGCATTCAATGCTGGCGATGATGGCGAAGGCGCCGATGGCTTTGGCAATGATGGCGATGATGACAATGCACACAGAGGTTCCATGCCTATGGAGGTTGAAGAGCACCTGTCGCAACGTCTAAGTCAGGGACTCAGTTTGAGTCAGCGAGCTGTCCCACCCGTTGCAGTTGACGATGTTAACGCTGAGAAAGGGATGACATGCGGCAAAGGCTTTCCGAAGCAGTTCAGGGCTGATACTGACCTTCAAGCAAAGTACCCCCTTTACAGACGTCGCTACTTGAACAAAGATGGCCTACTAATGCCCACGATTACCATCAGTCGAGGTGAAAACGTGCAAACGTACACCAACGCATCGGTAGTGCCATACAACCCCTACATCTTGCGCGAGTTCAACTGTCACTGTAACATCGAAGTGGTGGGAAACAGTGCACAAGCGTGTCGGTATCTCTTCGCGTACTTTCACAAGGGAGATGACATGTCTAACATTGCTTTTGCTCAAGACGGTGGCCGAGATGAGGTTAGGGTGTACGCGACCACCAAGTGCATTGCACCAATGGAAGCTGTTTACACGATTTTTAGCCTCAAAACTTATTACATCTCCCACACGATCTTCACGCTTGACGTGCACCTTCCGGGAAGGCAGATTGTGTTTTGGGAAGAGGGTAATATTGCCAGAGCAGCTCAGAACAGTCAGCAACTTTGGACCTCCTTGACGGCTTTCTTTGAGCTTAATAGGTGGTGCTCCATCGTACACGACCCTGAGAACATTGAGCACTACCGAGAGCGAGAGTGGAAGTACCAGTTCAGTGTCACGCAGAATGACGGAACGCTAAAGACCACAGCGGTCAGCCTGCCACTAGACTCCAGGAACTTCTTATACCACGAAATACCAAAGTTCTTTGTCTTTAAAAAGGAAAAGGGACTGCGGTATTGGGACACACGGAAAAGAGGCGAAGGGTTCAGGACTCTAGGTCGGATGTTTCATGTTCGGCCAAGTAAGTCTGATGACCGTGACCGTGATCGGTACTACTTGCGGTTGCTGCTGCTGCATGTACGAGGAGCTACCAGCTTCGACGATCTGAAACGGCTACACGACAATACCGTTTGCGCCACGTTCAAAGAGGCCTGCAGAAGGTTGCAGTTGCTCGAGTCTGACAGAGGGCATGAGGAGTGTCTCGATGAGGCAGCGGTGGCTTTCACTTCTAGGCAGTTGATGCATCTCTTTTTGATGATTCTTTCTACCGACGAGGTGACTGACTCCGAACAACTCTACGCCCGGTACATGGACAAGATGTACCAAGACTTTCTCAAGTCTAGGATGACGACTGAGCAAGCTGAAGAGCGCCTCTACCTGCTGATGGAGAAAACGGGTCGGGATTATGGCATAGAGTTCTCAACTTTTGTGCCCCGGCCCGTTGGATATGCCGACAACTACGATGACTTGGTCGATGACGGTCAGCGAGAGGATGAGCAAGCTGAACATGCGGCGGAAGCAAACTGGCGTATTGCGGCGTTAAACCCTGCCCAGCGGGTAGCTTATGACGCAATTATGAGCAATTTCAGAAAGCCTGTGGGCGCACCTGGCAAGCAGTACCTCTTCAGTTTAGACGGCCCTGCAGGAACGGGTAAAACCTTTCTGTACAAGTCGATTGTTTTCGCTGCTCGCAGTGAAGGGAGGAAGGTGCTCTGCGTTGCATATTCAGGTGTCGCAGCCTACTTGCTGCCTGAGGGCCAAACTTGCCACTCTGCATTTAGGCTAAAGTTCAACATGTCTGAAGAAGACTACCTCTCGACGATGAAGCACCAGGAGGCCAAGGCAAACACTCTCCGCGAGATTGACTTGATCATATGGGACGAGATTTCGATGGCTCCTAAATGGGCACTTAGCGCTTTAGATAGTCTTCTCAGAGACTTGACGGGTGTTAATATGCCTTTTGGTGGTAAGACCATTGTTGTCGGCGGAGATTTTAGGCAAGTTTTGCCAGTTATCAGAAAGGGAAGCCGTCGGCAAATTTTCGAGTCCTGTATGAAAAAGCATGATCAATGGAGCAGTTTTCAAAAGCTTCGCCTAACGGAGAACCTCCGTTGTCTCGATGCGCCCTTTAGGGAGTATCTGCTGGAAATAGGCGATGGAAAAGTCGGTCGAGAGCTCAATCCAGAGTTTCCAGCTGGATCTAAAATCTTTTCCGTGGACAGAGCTCTCCTCCAAGCTGGCGATATGAGTGACTTGGTCAACTTCGTGTTCGACCAGCCCACGCTAAGAAGCCACGAGCAGATGATCAAGTCGTGCATTCTTGCACCGACAAACAAGGAGGTTGACCTGATCAACAAGTCTGTACTAGACAAGTTGGTTCAGTTGCACAACCGCGACAGGCCCGAGGCAAAGTACCTGAGCTTTGACACGCTCTTGCCTGATACCGAGATGAACGAGGACGTGGTTGCGGACGAGTTCATGCACCGCGAGAATCCTCCTGGGTTCCCTCCTCACGAGCTTGAGTTGGAACGCGGCTGTATCGTTACTCTAATTCGTAACATCAGCGTATGCCAGGGCCTGACCAACGGCACCCGGCTCATTGTCGAGGAGTTCTACGCGAACTCTATCAAGTGTAGAGTCGTGACGTCGATTGGCGACAACACCCAGGGCACTGAAGTTGTCATCCCACGAATTCCGTTTGTGATTGACGCTGATGTGACTCAGCTTGGCGTTGCCTTTAGGCGTAAGCAGTTTCCGCTGCGACTCTCATTTGCCATGACGATCAATAAGTCTCAGGGGCAGACTTTTGACAAAGTGGGACTCTGTTTAGAGAGGCCCGTTTTTTCTCACGGTCAGTTGTACGTCGCCATGAGCCGTGTTACGCGGAAAGAGAACCTTCGGATTCTTTGCTCCGCCAAGGAGTTGACCAACGTCGTGTGGCCCGAAGTTTTGGTCGACCCTTGAGCTAGCGAGTACTTTTGATGCGTGATATTGCAGTTCAGTGTGTGCCAACCTCGCTGTACTGTTAAGCCCTAAGGTTGACCCCAAATAAAATGTGAAGTAATGTGAGGCAAGTGCGTCTCACATTACTACACATTTTATTTGGGTTACAAGCGGTTATTAGCGTTATCATTTGAACTTTGAATTTTTTTATCATTTTATATAAGGGGATTATGGTTGCTCATGTCGTAGTTAGTTAGTTCCCTAGCATGACTTTTAAGGATTTCTGAACAAAAGCTGAGACTGAATATTAGCGCATGAAAATTGTGTGTGCAAAGTTTAGCGTTATTGACGTTATCTAAAGTAAAACAAAATGCGCTACACAGAACTTTTATATTGTGAGTATATATTTGCACCACCACACGCATAAACTGAGTTTATGCTGGCCCTGCTAGTACTGTTTAATTTTAAAACACTCATTCAAACTCATTCTATTTACAGTTTTTAAATAAATAAATGAAAAGGTGCAAGTTTTGGGGAACTCTTACCTTTTGTGTAAGGTCCTGGTTTAGTAGCTTGGCCAAGTCGATTGATCACTAACTGATTGAAAAAAGGAAAAGTACTTGATTTTTGTGAATTGGCAGTTTTTATTGAACCAGAAGAAACGAAATAGAGAAAGCAAAGAGTGAACAGAGAGAGAGAGAGAGAGAGAGAGAGAGAGAGAGAGAGAGAGAGAGAGAG